>Ga0134096_1002760_pt1 | contig 11006 bp, 8 predicted proteins | sample 7_2taG_FD_94448 | JGI IMG/M metagenome (GOLD analysis project Ga0134096, IMG submission 94448) | Switchgrass degrading microbial communities from high solid loading bioreactors in New Hampshire, USA - 7_21_20_110_A3 metaG | ecosystem: Engineered > Bioreactor > Semi-continuous > Anaerobic >... | reverse complement strand
TCTCTTTCCGACGGATGCAGAACGCGTGCAGCGGATCGCCGAGGAAGCGGGCGAATCGCGCATCTGGGGCGGGATCCACTTCCGCAGCGACGTGATCGCCGGGACTGCGCTGGGCCAGGCAGTCGGTGAGGCGGTGATCGCAAGCGCGCTGGGTAGCGGTATGGAATAAGCTCCAACGGAATGTGCAAGTCGATCTATGCGCGCGTCGGCATTTCACCGGCGCGCGCTCGTTTGCTTCGCTAAAACTAGCTCTCAATCAGCCAGAAATATTGTCTTCGATGGCGGTGTCGCCGGGCTGGCAACACGCTCGCGCGCGGTTATTCGTCCCCGCTCCACATCTCTTCCAGCTCGTAGGCGGCGATGTAGTCGAAGTTGCTCCAGCCGTGCTCATCCTTCTGGTCGAGCCAGTCGTCGCCCGTTTCGCGCTCATTCTCGGTGCTTGCGACAAGCGCGACCACCCATACCACCAGCGGGAACAGGACACACGTCAGCGCGATCCCCAGGAGAGTCCCGATCTGATCCGACATAAGATTTTTCCTTCCAGAGCGCCCGGCGTCCGTGGCGTTTCCAGCTTGTCCGCTCGAAATCCAGAACACGCTCTAGCTTTAGTGTACTTCGAGCCGGGCAGGGGCGGGCTGAAATCCGCATGAATTTGGGGCGATGCGCGTGGTGCGTTCCGGGACCTGCGAGGGCGTTCGGGCAAACTGCCCAAAAGTCTGCGTTATGGGCGCGAGCCAGGACGAGTCAAGAACAGTCTGCCCAACGATCAGATTAGAACATTTGTGTAAAATATATCTTCTTTTTTCATTAGAACAGATGTACAATTAACAATGTTGTGAATCTGCGGAGGGCATGCAATGGATGCACTGCAATCGTACGCTGCTACCAACGCCATTGAAGTAAGCAATCTCCGGAAGTCGTTCAAAGATCACGAGGTCCTGCACGGTATCGATCTTACTGTCAAACGCGGGACTATCGTCGCACTGCTCGGGCCAAACGGGGCGGGAAAAACCACCACCATCCGCATCTTGAGTACGCTTCTACCGCCGGATGGCGGGCAGGTTCGCGTCAACGGCTATGATGTCGTCAAGCAGGCGAACGAGGTGCGCGCCAGTATCGGCCTGACCGGGCAGTTCGCCGCAGTCGACCAGTATCTGACCGGCGAGGAAAACCTGCTGATGCTCGGCCGCCTCTACCGGCTGAGCCGTGCTGACGCCAAGCGCCGCACGCGCGAGCTTCTGGAGCAGTTCGACCTGGTGGACGCTGCGCGCCGCCCGGTGAAGACCTATTCCGGCGGGATGAAGCGACGCCTGGACCTCGCCATGAGCCTGATCGCTGCTCCGCCGATCATCTTCCTTGACGAGCCCACGACCGGCCTTGACCCCCGCAGCCGCCTGAGCATGTGGGCGCTGATCAAGGACCTGGCGAACAACGGCGCGACGATTCTGCTGACGACCCAGTATATGGAAGAAGCGGATCAGCTCGCGGACTGGATTATGGTCATTGACGAGGGGTGCATCATCGCCGAGGGCGACGCCAACAGCCTCAAGGCGCGTGTCGGCGCGGACCACATCGACGTGACCATTTCCCAGCGCAGCAACTTCGCGCTGGCACAGCAGGCCGTAGACGGGCACCAGCTCCAGGCCATTGTGGAGCAGCGCGTTTTGACCATTGCGGCCAGCGACGGTGCGACCAGTCTGCGGCACATCCTGCAGCGGCTCGATGAGGCGCAGGTCGAAGTGGAAAGCGTGACCATGCGCCGTCCCACGCTCGACGACGTGTTTCTCTTCCTGACCGACAACGGATCTCGTAAGAACGGTGGGGAGCGCTGATCATGGCTGAATATACGGTGCTGATGGCTCCTGTCCGGCCGGAACGCCGGTCGCGGCTGTATTGGGCGCTGTCTGACTCGTGGATTATGGCGAAGCGTAGCGTGCTGCACATCGTCCGCAGCATGGATCAGGTGCTATCGCTGATCGTCTTCCCGATCATGTTCATGCTGCTGAACCGCTACGTGCTCGGCGGCGCGATCGATACCGGCGAGGTGAGCTACGCGAACTACCTGTTCGCCGGGATTCTGATCCAGACGCTGGCTTTTGGCGCGAACTACACGACCATCAACCTCGCGGTCGATATGAAAGAAGGCATTGTCGACCGCTTCCGTTCGCTGCCTATGTCGAGCAGCGCGCTGGTCATCGGGCACATCGCGGCGGACCTCGTGCGCAACATCATCTCGGGGATCATCATCCTGCTGGCGGGCCTGGCGGTGGGCTTCCGTCCCGACGCCAGCCTGACCGACTGGGTGTATGTGATCGCGCTGTCGCTGCTGTTCACCCTGGCGATCTCATGGCTGTCGGCCATTCTGGGGCTGATGGTCAAGAGCCTCGAAGCGGCGCAGTGGGTCGGTTTCGTGCTGATCATGCCCCTGACGTTTGTCTCCAGCGCCTTCGTGCCGACGCACACGATGCCCGCGGCGCTGCGCACGTTCGCCGAGAACCAGCCGGTGACGCACACCATCAACGCGGTGCGCGCGTGGCTGGTCGGCACGCCGCTCGGCGACTCGGCGTGGTGGTCGGTCGCTTGGTCGGTGGCGATCATCGTGATCTCGATCCCGATCACAAGCTGGCTGTATCGCCGTCACTCCATCGAATAACCCTCTCACGGGCCGGTTCGGGGCGCGCCGTCTGGGTGGGCGGCCGCCCCTCTCCTGCTGTCGCGGCGGCGCGGAATTAATCTCCGTTCCGGCGCAACTCGATTCACTCCCATACGTAAATAAACATGGTGAGCGTCTGATTTATTCGGCCAAACGCTCGACGACTGTGTACCGTCCGTTCTAAAGTGTCCCCACAATGGGGCCGCAGACAAGGAGCATCGCAGCATGTCAATGTCACCTCAACGTGAGAACGGCACGACCACGCAGAGCGCAGCGGCTGCTGATTTCGTCGCAGCACTGCGCGCCCGAGTCAGCGGACAGGTTATTGCGCCGGATGACGCCGAGTACGATGCGGCGCGCACGGTGTTCTACGCCGGGTTCGACCGTCGCCCTGCCGCGGTTGTTCGTGTGGCGGATGCAGCCGACGTTGCGAACGTTGTTGTGTTCGCGCGTGAAACCGGAACAGAACTTGCCGTTCGCAGCGGCGGGCACAGCGGCGCCGGGTTTGGTGTCTCGGATGGTGGGATCGTCATCGATCTTTCCCCGATGAAGCATCTGGAAATCGACCCCGACACGCAAACGGCCTGGGCCGAGAGCGGTCTGACGGCTGGCGAGTACACCGCCGCAGCGGGCGAGTACGGACTGGCGACCGGTTTTGGCGACACAGGCTCGGTCGGGATCGGCGGGCTTACGCTCGGCGGCGGCATCGGCTTCCTAGTTCGCAAGTACGGACTGACGATCGACGACGTGCTGGCCGCGGAGATTGTCACCGCCGACGGCCAGTGTCTCTACATCGACGAACGGAATTACCCCGATCTCTTCTGGGCGATTCGGGGCGGCGGCGGGAACTTCGGCGTCGTCACCCGCTTCAAGTTCCGGTTGCATGAGGTCGATAACGTTTACGGCGGGATGCTGATCCTGCCCGCGACGGCCGACGTCATCACCGGATTCATGGAAGCGGCGAACGCAGCGCCTGAGGAACTGTCCACCATCGCCAATGTGATGGTCGCGCCGCCGATGCCGTTTCTTCCGCCAAATGTTCACGGAAAGCTGATCGTTCTGGCGATCATGGTTTACGCTGGTGATCCTGCCAACGGGGAGCAGGTGTTCGCACGCTTCCGCGCGCTGGCTACGCCGCTGGCGGACATGCTCCGCCCGATGCGGTATCCGGAAATCTACCCGCCCGAAGAGGGCGGCGACTATCACCCGCTGGCGACCGGGCGCACCCTGTTTCGGGATACGTTCGACCGTGCGACCGCCGAGTTGATCCTTGAGGGGTTGCAAAACTCAAGCGCGATGATGTCGGCGGTACAGCTTCGTGTGCTGGGCGGCGCGATGGCGCGCGTGCCTGCTGAGGCAACCGCTTTCGCACACCGCGATCGGGCCATTATGGCAAACGTCGCCGCGTTGTACATGAACCCGGCCGAAGCGGCCACGCACGCAGCATGGGTCGAGCAGCTTGCCGCCGAACTACGCGAGGGCGAGCCGGGCGCGTACGTCAACTTCCTCGAGGCTGAGGGTGAAGCGCGCGTCCGCGAAGCGTATCCGGGCGCGACGTGGGACCGGCTGGTCGCCGTCAAGCGCCGCTATGACCCGGACAATCTGTTCCGGCTGAATCAGAACGTTTCGCCGCAGGGGTAAGGCGCGGCACAGACGCGAATCAAACGCAGAGCGGGGTAGTCGCCCCGCTCTGCTGTTTTTACTAAGCGGCTACATCGCCAGCCGGTCGATGACCGGAACGCTGTGCAGCGTCCCGGAATCGAGAATCGGCTTGAAGCAGTCCGCGATCTGCTCGGCGTCATCCGCTTCAAACAGCACGTATACCGTGTTGGCGTGCGTGCTGACGAACATCCCGCGAATGATGATGCCGGACTTCCCGGCATTGCAGAGCACCTCGTGCAGCGCGGCGTGATGGTCGCGGTCGGGGAAGGCGCGTCCGTTGTCGGCGGCGGTGTACGTTGCCATGAGCAGCATGATGGTCCATCCTTTCGCGCGAATAATGAGCCTGTGCCCTGAGCTTTCCCATTCCGTGACCCCATCTCTAAAGAAGGAAGGGGTGCCCATCTCGTTTTTTCCTTCCCTCCTTGTGGGGGAAGGAACACCGACCGCAGGTCGGAAGGAAGGGGGGGATGAGCAAACTTGCCGGGTTACGTCCCGGTCGGCACCCATACGTTTTTCACCTGCACCGAGGCGCGTAGGAATTCCTCGCCCATGCCCTGCTGTGGATCCGCCCAGTCGCGCGGCTGGCCGTAATCGACCCACGTCCGTTTGAGGTTCGAGACGGACAGCAGCTCGACAAAGTAGCTGCCCTCGGCGCTGCCGAAGTACCACATCGCGTCGACGTCCTCGTGCTCGACCAGCGTCCGCGTGAGGTGGTCGCGCCCGCCGGTCACGATGTTGACCACGCCCGGCGGCAGGTCGGATGTCTCTAGAATCTGGTAAAAGTCTGTCGCGGCTAGCGGGTGCTTCTCCGACGGGATGATCACGACCGTATTGCCGCGCGCGATGGCCGGGGCGAGCAGCGAAACGAACGCGAGCAGCGGGGCGTCGTCCGGGCACGCGATCCCGATCACGCCCAGGTAGTCGTGCACCGCGACGACCAGCCCCTTGAGCGGCGTTTCCTGCACCGTCCCGCCGAACTTGTCCGCCCAGGCCGCATACGCGAACAGCCGCTCGATGCTGAGCTGCACCTCACGCTGCGCTTCTTTGGCGGAGCAGCCGGTCATGCTGACCAGTCGCCGCGCGAACTCGTCTGCGCGGATCGCCAGATTCTCCGCGATGTAGTAGAGGATCTGCGCGCGGTTGTACGGGGAGCGGTCCGCCCAGCCCTTCGCCTTGTGCGCCGCTTCGACCGCGTCGCGGATATCCTTGCGATTGCCGTCGCCCACCTGTCCGATCTCGTGCCCATCGGGGTCGAGCACGGGGCGGCTGTAGTTGCCGTCTGGGCGCACCTGTTTGCCGCCGATGTACAGCTTGGCGGTCCGGTCGACCGGCGGCAGGCCGTTCGTTTTGGAGCGGGAGTTGAGCGGCGGTGGTAGAGCGGGCGTCGGAGTCGCCCACGCCTTCACATCCGGCTCGCTCCCGTTCGACGCCAGCGCCAGCGCGGGACGCGGCCGCTCCTGCCAGGCGGGGCGCACATACTCCATCAGCCCCTCTTTGCCGCCCTCGCGTCCGAAGCCGCTCTCACGGTAGCCGCCGAAGCCGGATGCGGCGTCAAACAGGTTGGTCGAGTTGATCCAGACCGTCCCCGCCTTCACCTTATGCGCGGCTTCGAGCGCCAGGTTGATGTTCTCGCTCCAGATACTCGCTGCCAGCCCATAGCGCGTGTTGTTGGCAAGCTTGATCGCCTCGCTGGGGGTGCGGAAGGTCATTACGACCAGCACCGGCCCGAAGATCTCTTCCTGCGCTACTCGCGAGGCGGGGGAGACGTTCGTCAGCAGCGTCGGCGGGTAGAAGCAGCCGTTAGCGGGAATCGGCATCTCGGGCTGGAAGATCTCCGCGCCTTCCTCAAGCCCGATCTTCACCCAGCGGTCAATCGTCGCGTGCTGGACCGGATCGACCACCGCGCCGAGGTCGATCCCCTTGTCGAGCGAATCGCCGGTTCGCAGCAGGGACATTCGCCGCCTGACCTTGTCGAGAAAGCGGTCCGCGATGCTCTCCTGCACGAGCAGGCGCGATCCGGCGCAGCAGACCTGCCCCTGGTTGAACCAGATCGCATCGACCAATCCTTCGACCGCCGCGTCCTGGTCCGCGTCGTCAAACACGATGAACGGCGACTTACCGCCCAATTCCAGCGAGAGCCGCTTGCCCGTTCCCGCCGTGACGCGCCGCAGGATGCGCCCCACCGCCGTAGAGCCGGTGAATGCGATCTTGTCGATGTCGGGGTGCGCGACGACCGCCGCGCCCGCTTCGTCGCCACCGGTCACGATGTTGACCACGCCCGGCGGCAGGCCGGATTCGACCGCGATCTCAGCGAACAGCAGCGCGGTTAGCGGGGTGTAGGGTGCGGGCTTCAGCACGACCGTGTTGCCCATCGCCAGCGCGGGCGCGATCTTCCACGCCAGCATCAGCAGCGGGAAGTTCCAGGGGATGATCTGCCCGACTACGCCGACCGGCCGGTATCCGGGCAATTCGATTTCCATCAACTGCGCCCAGCCCGCGTGATGGTAAAAATGCCGGGCGACGAGGGGGATGTCGATGTCGCGTGATTCGCGGATCGGCTTGCCGTTGTCCATTGACTCGAGCACCGCGAACAGGCGCGCGTGCTTCTGAATGTTGCGGGCGAGCGCATAGAGGTAGCGCGCGCGGACGTGCCCGCTCGTCTCGCTCCATGTGGCATACGCCTGCCGCGCCGCCGCGACCGCCCCATCCACGTCCGCCTCGCCTGCGTCCGCGACGCGCGCCAGTAGGTCGCCGGTCGCCGGGTTGCGAACGTCCAGATACGCATCACTCGCCGGAGCGTGCCAGGCGTTGTCGATGAATAGCTCGAACTGGCGGTTGTGGCCGTCCAGCCAGGCGCTTGCGGTGTCCGCGCTTTCGGGCGCCGGACCGTATTCCAGCGTCTTGAAAATCTCTGCGACACTCACCGTAGACGCTCCTTAGAAATAGCGGTTAGCGTTTAGCAATTAGCGGCTAGCTAAAAACCAATGCAGATCGTGTTGGCACTGTTACACGTTCAGGATAAGGGAGCGGCGCATTCTCAGCCCTTTGCTTTTGGCTAACTGCTAACCGCTAACGGCTAACTGCTCCTTACCCCATCGGCATGTGGTGTTCGGCGGCGTAATGCCCGGTGACATGGTGCGATAGCTGGCGCTCGATGTCGGTCAGCAGGCTGCTCGCGCCGAGGCGGAACAGCGCCGGACTCAGCCAGTCGTCGCCCAGCTCCTCTTTCATCAGCACCAGCCAGTCGAGCGCCTGCTTGGCCGTGCGGATCCCCCCTGCGGGCTTGAACCCGACGCGATAGCCGGTGCGCTCGTAGTGCTCGCGGATGGTGCGAGTCATCGTCAGGCCGACTTCCAGCGTCGCGTTGACTGACTCCTTGCCGGTGGACGTTTTGATGAAGTCCGCGCCCGCCATCATGCACACCTTGCTCGCCATCGCCACGTTCCATAGCGGGCCGAGCTCGCCGGTCGCAAGAATCGTCTTCATGTGCGCGTCGCCGCACGCGTGCCGCATCTCGCACACCTCGTCATAGAGCGCCTGCCAGTTGCCGGTCAGCACGTGCTCGCGCGAGATCACAATGTCGATTTCGCGCGCGCCCGCCTCGACCGAATCGCCAATTTCCGCGATCCGCGTCCGGTACGGGCTCTGTCCGGCGGGGAAGCCGGTCGAGACCGCCGCGACCGGGATGCCGGAGCCTTCGAGCGCAGCGACAGCATCAGCCACGCGCGCGTGATAGACGCACACCGCCGCCACTGTGATCCGCTGATCGCCTACGCCAAGCGCGTCGAGGGTGTCCTGCCGGACGGGCTGGCGCGCTTTGGCGGCCAGGCGCCGCACGTTGCCGGGCGTGTCGTCGCCTGCCAGCGTGGTCAGGTCGATACACGTGATCGCGCGCAGCAGCCACGCTGCCTGCCAGTCCTTTTTGATCGACCGGCGCTTGCCCAGCGTCGCGGCGCGGCGCTGCGTGGCGCTCGGATTGACGCGCGTCTCCAGGACAAGCCCCAGATCGAAGGGGGTGGGTTGGTTGCGCTCGAACTCGGCAGCGGCCATCGCGGGTACCCTCGCGGTGTGTACGGATTTCGCTAATTATTACCTGAATTATAAGGGAAAATGGTATTCGGGAGTAGGGAGTGGGGAATTGGGAGTAGTGGAAAAAACAAAATCCCCCGGCCCGTGCGGACCAGGGGAAATGTGTCTATCGGTTTGAGCGTGCGTTACTCCACGCGCTCGAACTCGTATTCTAGCAGGCCCTCGCCGACCGTCATCTGGTAGATGCCCGTGTCGTCTTCCTCGAAGCGGACAGTCAGGCCGTTCAGCGGCGGGTCATACAGGACAAACTCGATATCTCCGGGCTCGTCGTCTTCCTCAGGGATGATGTGCCACAGTTCCGACACGAACTCGCCCGCGTCGAACATCAGCACGCCATCTCCGCTCAGGGTGATGGTCACGTCGCCAAGCGCCTCATTGGTGTACGCGCCGGTATACGGCTCGGTGTCGGCGCCTTCAGCGATGCGCTCGATCTGCTCAAGCCCTTCCAATGACTGCTCGCGCGCCAGGTTCCACGAGAACTGAAGCTCCGCGTCCACAGATTCCGGCAGCTCGAACAGCATTTCAAACAGACGCCCGACGATCCCGGTGTTCAGCACCGAGATACGCTGGTTGGTCAGCACTACCACGCCCAGGTTGCGTTCGGGCAGGAAGGCAAACTCCGACGTGAAGCCAAGCATGTTTCCGCCGTGGCTGAGCAACTGCAATCCGTGGAAGTCGCTGACGATCCAGCCCAGCCCGTAGTCATCGGCGGCCGAGATCTCGACCTGCGGCTGCCACGTATGGCGCAGATTCTCTTCGGACACGATCCGCGTCCCGTCTGGCGCTACGCCTCCATTAAGTTGCATGATCATGTACTGCGCCATGTCCAGCACGTTCGACCACGCGCCCCCGGCCGGAGCGATCGGGGTTGCGAAGGCTTCTTCCACCTCGTAGGGAATTGGCTGGAAGGTGAAGTCAGTGAACAGCCCGTAGGGGACCGCGACGTTATCGGAAGCCAGGGCTTCTTCAAACGAGAAGGTTGTGCTATCCATGCCGAGCGGTTCGAAGATGCGCTCTTCCACCAGGTCGATATAGGCATCGCCGAGCGAGCCGTATTCAGCACCGGCCGCCAGCGCCGCGAGATAGCCCGCCGCGGCGACCATCTGGTTGCTGTACTGGAACGCCTCGCCAAAGTCGGTGAAGAACTCGAACGTTGAGAGCGATTCGATCACGTCCTCGGCCGTCAGCTCTGTGGAGTTGAAAAGAAGCTCCAGGTCCCGGCGCGGAACGCCCGTGCACGCGCAGACCATGTGCTCTATCGTGATCTCTTGCGTCACGTCGGGATCGGCTACCTCGAAGGTTGGCAGGACCTCAACCACTGGCGTGTCCCACGTGATCACCCCTTCGTCGACCAGTTGCGCCATCAGCAGAGTGGTCATCGTTTTGGTGGTGGAGCCGATCAGCATCAGCGTTTCCGGTGTGACCGGGTCGCCTTCCGGGTTGCGGACACCGAACCCGTTGGCGTAGACGATCTCGCCATCGCGCACGACTGCGACCGCCACACCCGGCGTACCGTAGGTTTCCATCGCCGCCTCGATGTACGCTTCAAAGTCTGCGATCAGCTCGTCGGTCAGCTCCAGCGGCTCGGTTTCTGTCAGATCGGTCACCTCAAGCGCGGCGATGGTGAAGCCGGTATCGATCACGTTGATCTGCGCCTGTCGCTGCTGGGCTGCGGTCAGATCGGCGTTGAAGATCAGGACGTACGAGACGCCGTCGTACATGCGCACTTCGGCCTGGAAGATCGCCTCTGCATCCTCTTCCATCTCGTACGTGTGGAGCGTGAACAGGTCAAGCGTAGAGACCGGGATTTCGAGCCGTTCCTCGACCGCCTTGTCGAAGTCCGGATCGACTACTGACCACGCTTCGGCCAGCGCCTCGTCCTCGTCGTCGTTCTCGACCACCACGATCGAGACGGTGATCAGCTCGCCCGGCGAGGCGATGAAGGTATAGCCCTCGCGCTCCTCGACGGTCCAGTTGGTGGGAATCGGCACGCTGAAGCGTCCGGCCGGGTCTTTGTAGACTCGCTCGTCGCTCGCGTCTTCGGCGGGTTCCTCACCTTCCGCCGTACCCCCAAGGGGAGCCAGCGCCTCGACCACCGGCAGGAAGACCGCTTCGTGCAACGCGTCGTGCTCGTCGTCGAGCGTTTGGAGCAGGACGAGCGTCGTGCCCGCGTCATTTTCTGCCAGCGCCACATCGACTGCGATGCTCATCCCCATCTGCTCGACGGTGATCTCGTACAGCGTCCATGTGTAGGCGCTGGTCTCGACCGTCCCGGTGCTGTCTGGCAATGCATCGAGCCCAAGCTGGCCGAGCAGCAAGTCGCTGAGCTGGTCGGCGGTTGCGCCGGGCGCGGCCTGGACGATCAGGCTGGTGATGTCGGTTGCGCTTGTCCCGCGCGCATACACGCCGGGCGCGGCTTCGGTCCACCCATCGGGGATGATGCCCTGCACGCCAAACGTGTCGCTGGTGAAGGGCACGAGGTCGCCGCCGTCCTGCGCAGCGACGGGGGACAACAACGCGAACGCGAGCGCAAGCGCGATCAGAACGGTGAGCGACCGCGAGCGTAGTGTCATAGTGATCTCCTCTCCAAAAGCACATCTGT
>Ga0134096_1002752_pt1 | contig 11020 bp, 9 predicted proteins | sample 7_2taG_FD_94448 | JGI IMG/M metagenome (GOLD analysis project Ga0134096, IMG submission 94448) | Switchgrass degrading microbial communities from high solid loading bioreactors in New Hampshire, USA - 7_21_20_110_A3 metaG | ecosystem: Engineered > Bioreactor > Semi-continuous > Anaerobic >... | reverse complement strand
TGTAAGGAGTATAGGTGCGAATATTGCAGAAGGAAATACCCAATTATTTGTAAAAAAAGAAATAGTTCATGCAAATATAGCACTTGGTAGCGCAGGAGAAGTAAGAAATCATCTTCTTACTGCCTATCAGAATGGTTATTTACATAAAGATAAGTATGATTCTTTAGATGCAAAAGTAGTTGAGATTATCAAAATGCTGCATGGTTATATAAAAAGACTTAAACTAGAGATAAAGAATGATTCAGATTTTTGTGAATTCTAATTATGCTATAACAAGGGTTAAAGGGTACTTCCCTTTTAGTCTTAATCCTCTTTTTTGTTTTGTACCTTCTCCTAGCACACTTATACGCATTTTTTAGCCTCGCAGGTATAGATATTATTGTAATAGAACAACATTTATCATCTCTTAAAAACTCCTTCCTAAAATTAAATTTTTAATATACTACTAGAACGTATAAATTACTACTATAATTTGCACTGAATTATTTTATATATTTTAATACTTAATCTTATATACAAAAATATAAGTCTTTCTTCTAGTGTTCATTTATAAGTTCTTTCAATATTGCTTTAGACTCTTGCGGAAGTATTTTAACAAAATGTTTCAGCCCAATATTATATATAAGGGCAATTATCATATTTTCTCGTTCTCTTAAGTCTGCCAGCGCTTGTCCGTCAAATAGTTCCAATTTGTTTTCATAAGGTGTATACTGTGCCCATTGTTCACAAGTAAGCCTCTGCGGTTCTGCCAGTGGTACCAGTTCTTCTTTATCTTCTTCTGGTCCAAAATACTCAAGCGCATTTTCTACCCACTTTATAAAGTCCCTATCTTCCGGAATTTTACCGTTATTTTCCGCTATTTGCTGATTTACGATGTCTTCTGCTATTTTTTTGATATCTTCTTTGCCATCAAAAACTCTTAAAACAGCACTTTCAGGTAACGCAATAATTTTGAAAACTTGTTTTACACTGAAACCCATTCCTTTTAGTCTCTTTACAATTTGCAATGCACAAGACATTTCTGCTATTAATTCTGCTTTTTTTAAATATTCTTGCAATATATTGTCAAAAGTTTCCTCCATATTCCCTTACACCTCTTATCTTTCTTAATTTTGTATATTACCGGTTATAATATATTCTAATTTACAATTCCAATAATCCTGATAAAACATAATGAACACCAAGAACATATCAACGTTATACAATATCTATTGTTTTTAATATTATAAAAAACCTACTTAAAGGCTAATTCTAAATCATTTAATCTCAAAGTTTCTATCAGATATTAAATCCTCAATCTCTGTTTCACTAAAAGGAATAAATCTTACAACAAATACTTCTTTATCCGAATAATATTCAACAGTATCAACTATTATATTTTGCTTTTTTATTTCTTCAAAGGCGTCAATCAAGAGTCTTATGTTTTCTTCTTTACTATTTTCAAGAGGGAAACCTATTCTAGAGGAAAAATAATTATAATAATAGACCTTTCTATATTCTTCATTATATTTATAGCATTCAATCCTATCTCTTTGCAACGTAAACATCATTAATTTCGAAATAGGATTAGTAAAGGATATAATCTGTTTTTTATACATGTTTTTAGTTTGTATATCTATTAGTTGTTGCATTATAAAATCGCTAATTTGCATATCTACGTAACTTCTATCAATATATTTTTCGTTAATATTAAACTTCATATATTGCAATAAATTAATTATATGAGTTATATTTTTTTCTTCCTCATAATAACTTATTTCAAATTGCTTATTATAAAGTTTGTCAAATCTTTCTTCTATGAAATTATAGAGAGAATTATCGACTGGCTTATTAATAAATTTAGCAACATCATTAAAATAAACCCTTATCCTTTGTGTTTTGATGAAATCTGGTTTACAAAAATTTAAAGTAAATAAAAATAACAGCATGTCATCATGGTCAAAGTTATGCGTAAGAATAGGATTCACCGCTTTTATATTTTTATTATTCACTATTAAAGAAACAATAATTTTATCGTCACTAGAATATTCATGGTAGAATGCTAACTTATTAATAAAAGTTTCAAGATTTTTATTCTCCATAATTACCATCCTTCCAATTTAATAAAACTATTATATCACATAAAAAATTGGGCTTTTTTTAATCTAAAATGTCATGCATAGAAAAACATAATACCAAATAAATAAAATACTATTAAAGATGTGGTAGTTGACATGTTTCCTGGATATTTCATATTCGTGTTTTTTTATTGTAAAATTTTTGTTAATTTTTATGTATCTTTGAGAAAGGACATATGAAGTAATCCACGGTCCACTAAAAAACACCAGAATATTTTTCTGGTGTTTTTTTCACAGAATTAAGTTTATAGGTTTTATATTGTAATTACTATATGTATTAAGAGTAATTTCAGATATCACTCATTAAATCTAGTAAAGTTTCCTTCCAAACCCGAATCGGTCAAATAATACACTCCTGAAAAAGTCGGCGTAGAATATACTTGCTTATCAAGCCATCTTGTACTAAGCATTCTTTTTTCTCCTAAAACGGTCCAGAAAATTTTGTAATTATTCATATCCAAAAACTTAAGCAAAGAATCCTTTTTTATAAGAAAACCTAATTCTTTATTACATAATTCTTTTGTATCAAAACAAATTAGATTATTATTATCATCATATAATGCAGAGTTTTCTTCGCCATACTTCAGTCTTAAATTAAAAAAAATGTCTTCGCACGGTTTATACCAACTAAATCCGTCTTCTGTAGAACAATCCTTTCCCCTTTCACGGAAGTACATCTCAACTGGTATCATAACTCTACCTATAGTATTACTTTTGCCCGGTTCAATAATTTTTCTCCACTTAACGCCATCATAATAGTCTTTCTTAAAAAAGTGATATGCTGTTGAGTAATAATATTCTCTATTAAATAATGATGTATTTTCTCGACATTCTGGCATCCATCTTCCCATGAAGTTTACATTTTTAAGTTGCTCAATTATACTATCAAACTCTTTTGACTTTACAATATAACTTTTTATCATTATCCATAAATTTTTTTGTGGGTAATCATATTTTTCCCTACCAATTTCAGTAGGTTCAGTCCAGTTATAAAATCCTTCTAACAGTAACCATTTATTTATTTCTATAGGTAAGTTTATTAATTCTGAAATATTAGGTACATCAGATAAATCCTTCAACCACAACTCATTTTCCATATCAAAGTTATTATAAATTTGACTCATATTAATTGCAAATTTAGGACTTATCTTGTCTTTCTTTATTATTACAGTTGGGTCAATATCACGAATATGGGGCTCGAATGAACCTGGACAATAAATTAGTTTTTTGTTTCTCCAACTCCAAGGGGCGACCATTTTATAATTATCAGAAACCTGGGCCGCTAATTCGTGCAATGCTATCCATTGGTACTTCTTACCTATCCGTTCATTTGTTTTAAAATGTCTGGTATAATTTCTACTTGCTATTTCCATATCATACTTACCATGTTTCTCCACATCATATCCCAAATTAAAAATTCTTTCTATTGCAATATTTTTTAAATCCATGGGATGTAATTGTTCCCAACTATCAAAATATGCTTGGAAAGTATATCTCCCGAAGTCACCGTATCCACCTGGCTTACCGTCTCTTGAGTACTCTACTTTCATTGAACTTAAAATATGGTTTTGCGACCAATAGTAATCCTTAAAACCTTCACTATTATAATCATACTTATATTTCTTTATGTCGTCATCCATTGGTATTGAAGGAAAACTACTCTTGTAAGGAGGTCTTATTTTGTTTACATCAATGTTTAATTCAACACCTTTATAAATAGTATATTCTATAATATTCCTTGCATAATCTCTCAAAAGAATATGAGGATATACCTCATCCTTATTAAATATATTATCATACACAAAAAGAGATAATTGTTTTAGATTTTCCAAATTTGTTTCTCTTACAGCACATCCATAGGCAATTGCATATAATCTTTCCTTTATGTAAGGGTCATCAATGTCTTTAAACATACTCAAAAGATTTATTATAAGTTTGCTTCTATATGTTAAGAGGTTTATAATTGCTTTAGTACAACAATCTCTTAAATTCCTATTAGGCGTACACAAAAACCAAGATAGCATAATTGCTGCACATTCTATAACATCATCACTTATTAGTTCTTTATCTTCATCTAACATAGCCCAATCAATAAGTCTACTAATAGATGAAGTATCATTACTGTAGATTCTGTTAAACAATGGTATAAATATTGCATCTCTATCAGGCATTCGAATTGAATATAAAGTTTTAAATGTTCGTTTTGCATTAAAAGGATGTTTAGGCCGAATAGAGAGTAAAATTATAGTGTCCCAAAATTCTTCAAATGTTCCATTGTATTTACAAACATATTTGTTTATATAGTCAACTACCCTTTCCTTTATTGAATTTTCCTTTCTCCAATGGAGACTATTAATAAATGCAATTATTGTATTATACCTGTCAGCACTATCAACAAGTAACTCATATATTTCCATATTTATTTTTTCTGGTGCTTGTATAGCCAGTGCTTCTATTACTCCTTGTTTATTCCATATTTTTCCGTCTCTTATCAATTTAACAATATCATTTTTAGAAAAATTGTCTATTATATAAGAAGCCATCATATGTTCTTCCAATTTTTCATAGGTAATATATATATAGTCTTCACCGTCATATGAAATATTTTTCGTTAGTATGCCTTCAGAAATCAATCCTTCAATAACATTACCTTCTATATTATACTTCTTTTGTAATTGTATTATCAAATCAATGATTTCATCAATTTTTATATAATTATAGCAGTTATTCGTTAATCTATATTTTACAATCTCTTCAATGACACTTTTAACAAAAGGTATGTATTCATAATAATTATATTTTCTTGATAAATTGTAATTGATTTTTCTTATGTAATTGTCAAACACTGTACTTATAGAAATATCTGAAACTGAGTCTGTTCTGTTTTCAACACTTTTACAAAACAAAAGCAAAAATAGAGGATTACTAAACTCTGGATTCATCAGTGGAACATTAGGTTGTGGTATCTTATAAAATTGAAAAAATTTTTTCATCGCAGCATATTCTACATTTCTAAAACCATAATGAGTAATTTTTACTAAAGAATTATTTATATATTCATTATCACCTATTATAGCCTTCAAGTATGTAGTTCTTATAGACAATACTAGTCCTAAATATTCATATTTTTTTATTTTTTCTATAACTCCAGCCAAAAATTTTGGCCATAAATCCTTTCCTCCGCCCTCATTAATTGCATCAATAAAAATTACAAGTCTTGATTTTTGATTTTTTCCTATAATGTTTAAACTTTCTAACAATTCATCAGCAGAAGTATCCAATCCAAGAAGATTGCATATCTGTTTCCAAGGTTCCTCATAAGCGTTAAATTGTTGCCCTAATAACAAAATCGATTTAATATTTTCTTCACATCTTTTACTTACTGCATCTGCTATTAAATGCGACTTCCCAATACCACCTTCACCTTGAATCAATAGTATTGGATTATTAAAAAGTTCAATTTCTTGACTCCTTAGGTAATCTATAAAGTTATTAATGTTATGATATGCCTGGTAAATTTTATATAGTTTATAATTATTTGATGTGTTACTTTTTTTAATATCATTCTCTATATTTTCTAATTCATCAGTAATTTTATTTAATAAATCAATTATCAGATTAAAATTAAAAGATTCCGTACTGTTAAATGGTATTTTGTAAATTGTTTCAGTAAGTTCATCTATATATCTTGCTATTTTCTCTTCTTTGATTTTGTTAAGTGAAATAAGTACTTCATCAACATTTTTTATGAACTTATCTTTAAACTCATTGCTTCTAGCGATGACTTCAAAAACATCACTAATTCCAAGATTTATATTTATTTGAGGTAAATACCTATCACCTAAATTTTTTATAGCAATTTGGTTTTGCTCTTTAAACCATTCATTCGTTAATTTTGACAATATTTTGTCACCATAAAAATCGGTTCTTACTTTTTGTAATTCGTTCTTAACTTCTTTTAATTGTAATTCTATGCTTCCTTTTGCTTGAATAATAGTATATATTAAATATCTATCTTTCGGATTAATTTTATTTTTTGCAAAATTTTCTACGATTGAATAAATCCCTTCAACAAAGGCTTTTACTATACTATTATCGGTAACCTTTGGCTTGTATCCATTTTCTTCACAATATGTAATAATACTTTCAGCCATATTATCTATAAATATTGATTTGGGTAATTCAGAGATATCTGGCTGCAGTATATGTTCCATTATTTTGAATAAAACATTATAATTATTTATATAGTAATAAAATTGACTACTAACTATAATAGTGCCATCATTAATTTTTTCAAATTCCATTACTTTTTGTTTTAAGGTTTTTATTAAATCTTGCAAAGCCTTTTTATCAATAAATTTTTCTAATTCTTCATATAATTTACTTGATGCTATACTTATTAGAAAATCAAATAACATAACATCATTTCTCCTCTTACGTTTATTCCATAATTAATCTCTTAGTAAAAAAATCTTAATATAAACATATAATAGTTGAGTTATATCTTTCTAAAAAATTTGCTGAATATATTTTTCCTATAAGATACAAATGTAGCCTTTATAGTTCACCTGTTCTAGTTCTAATTTAAGTTGTTTCATTATATTCATATATATAAAAACTTACTATACATATTGTACCAAACTAGTGTTTTTGCTTCAATTATATTCCTTTGCATTTTTTATTAGGTCATATTAGAATTCACCCTATTTTTTCTTTATCCTTTTATCCCATACCCCTATTCCTTCTTTCTATGTAAACATTAAATAAACTCGTTCCATTGCAAATAAAGCCGTTCCGTGAGTATAAGGTTAAGGGGCAAGGTTTAAGGGGTAAGGATATTATCCAATAAAATTAATCAATCCTTCACAATCTACTTACCATACAGATTACGAAGGATTTATTTTTCTCTCCTTATCCCTTTCCCCTTATTCCTCCCACTCAAAATAGAACAACTTTATTCCCTATTATCCATTCCATTTTTCCCATTTAATTCTATCTAACAACCCATGACTAATCGATAGCCGCAACGAATACATGAAACATTTTCACACTAACCGTTCTATTTTCGGAACATCTTTATTTTCATCAATTTTATTCTGCCAATCAATCATGCGGGTTTGCGGGGATGAAGTTGGAATGAGTTTATTTTATATTTACATAGATAGGATAAAGTTTTTAAGGGATAAGGGTTAAGGTTTGTAATGAAAATAGCCTAAGTCATTCCAAAATGAAAATAATGTTGTTCCAAAAAGTAAATAAAGTAATTCCCTGGCTCTATTGCACTGTAAACCTTGAAATATAAGAGTTATATGGCACAATAATTAGATATTCAGGATTGTAGACTATTTAAAGATAAATACGAGTGCTTTGAATATGTTTTATGTTAACAGCATGGATGACTTTATCGTATATATTTAATTTTCTGTATTGTTTCTTATTGTTTTATTCTATGAATCAAATAATATCCCCTAAATCGTTTCAAAATGAAAAAAGTCTTTCTATGGAAAATAAACCTGTTCCAAAGCAAATAAACTTATTCTGAAGAAAATAAAATCATGTCCTTTCCTAAATAAAAATTATAAATAAAGTCTTTCAGGAAGAGGTTTACTAAGTATATATTAAATGACAGTATTATACAGATGTTTTTATTCTTTTGCTGTTTGTGGAAGGAGAAGCCATCGATATAATTGATGCAAAATAGTAAGTAATATCTATTAAGAGACCCTCTCTGAAGTGTGTTTATTATTCTTACTTTCCTATTATGCATCATATTTTATTGTATTTTGTAAATTATTGACTTATAATTAAACTGAAGAAACACTTTTAAATTAGTTTATGAGGTGGGAGTTTAATGGCTTTTAAACGTATGGAAGGTTTTATAGGAAGTATTCCTCAAAAGTTTATTGATAACTATGTTCCCAAATGTCCGATGTGTGGAACAACAAATCCTCACTGGGCGATAGACCAAAAAATGGGGTTTGTAAGTCTTAATAGATATCTTTTCAAGTGTGAGCAGTGCAGTTGTATTCTATCTGCTACTGTAGCAGATGTAACAGGAATAGCAAGAACTCCTTTAAGCACAATAGGTCTTGCAAAAATGATTAGCGGAAAAAAGACAAGTACCATATATATGAAAATTGAAGATGTAGGTACAATGCAAACAACGAAAATACATGAGGGTAAAGAACTAAGCCTTGAAGAAATTAATGCGATTGCTGATGAGGTGGGATAAAATAGTGAGTGCGAAAATTGTATTTATGCGAAGGTCTTTGAAGGAAATTGAGTTGTTTGGGGGAGATGTCTATATAGATATTGACGGTAAGAACATTGGTATTTTAAAGACCACGGATTATGTTATTGAATTGGAAAACGGGAAACACACAATTAAAATGTATAAATCGCATAAATATGATACTTACATTGGATTTGCTGAAACTGAAGTCAATATCAAGGAAGGTAATGACTTGTTGGTCCAATACTCTTGTCCCATGATAATCACACAACCTGGTAATATTATTGTTTCTGACTATAAGTCTGAAGAGCAAATCGCTAATGCAATATTAGAGCGTGAACAAAAAATCTCTAACGACCAAAGAATAGACGAGCAAAAGAAACAAGAAATTGAAGAAAAGAATCGAAATGGAATGATTATTTTTATTACTATAATGATAATTTTGGCGATTATCTATGGCATATATCTGGCACAACTCCAATCAATTTAATAATTGTCTAGCAAATACATATGGTATTTATAAATATGCAACTGCGTGTAATATGCATACTATTCAATACTTAATTTGGGTTCTGTCTCCATGAATCCATTCCTTTACCATAGCATTATGTTAACTACATCAACTTGTGAAAGGACAAAAATACAAACTTGCGGACACCCTCCCTCGCATTATAGAAAGGTTATAGTAGTTAAAAAATACGGTCTTTTCAAACGAAATATTTGAGTATCTTTTTTAAAAGCCATTATATAATTCATTATAAATCTTTGGGCATCGATAAAATGTCATTAGCCGCTTGCCTTGTGTTTAGTGATTCATCATCTTCTAAATATAACTCAATACATTCATGTTGTTCGTATTTCCCAATAGAAGCAACATCTTCATATTCAAAATTAAAATATATAAGGCGACTACGCTTATTTAATTTATCTAACAGTTCTGACTTAAAAATAATAATAAACTCTTTACTATTATTGGCAACCAAAGAAAATGGTTGCATTATTTGTTTCCCATCTATTGTAAACTTTATATTAATAGCATTTCCTGCACCAATATTAGAAATGATATAGTGGATAATATAGTTTTCTTTATAAAAAGATGAAGATTCCAATATTTCTTTGTTCGTATCTTCTTCTTTTTTAAGAAGATACGGGGTCTCATGTAAACTTCCTATATTTCCTTCTTTGTCAATAGGATATATGATGTAAATAAGTTGTCTTTCCTTAAAAACTATATCATTTCGTGTGAATTTTGGTATATAAATTGTATTCAGGCATGGCTTAATCGATAATTTTCGCTCAATCTTTTGATTTTCAACAGTAAATGTTATTGTCAAAATAATTGCAATAATCGTTGCGGCAGCACCCAACATTGCACCGCAATAATTTAATAAATCACCAGCCTCCCACTCTGCTACTAGCCATGTATAAGGTGCAGTAAATTTATACAAAATGTGCACAATAATTATCGGGAGTACGAAAATTCCTATAACGATTAACACAAATATTACTTTATGTTCATTAATAAACTTTATAAATTTCATCCAGTTTTCCTCACTTTTATTTAATATAAAGAATCTTGTTAATCAATACCATATATCTTTATTTTACACTATATAACCGCCAAAAGCACCTACTTTCCTTTTACTTTACTACATTTCGCCTAACTCCCCTAACACCCTTTTAATCTCCTCCACAACCTGTTTCCTATACTTATTACCTACACCTGTCATGGCAGTAATATTAGTAATAGTCAACTCCCTGCCTTCTTCATTTAGTTTATCAATCGCCCATTGTATACGCCTTTTGTGCAAATCCATAGGAGACTCTATAACGGAATTGATGAATGACTTGGTAAGTGGTAATTTATCCAGTTGAAGGTCAAAACTTTTAAGTCCTGACATGGTTTTAATTAATCGCAGGCTGATTCTCTGAGGTTTTTCATCACTTTCTAAAATCTCCTGAACAGTTTGTTTAACATGCTGTAAGATTTCTTTGTCCCTGGTTTCCCAATCAACATTACTGTAAGCCTGAACGTATTTCTTTGCAGGGGTATTTTTCTCCCACCACTCCCTGTCGTTCCTATATAACCAGGTACAGGTATATCTACCCAGCCTCCGTAACTCAAGTCTGCCCTTGTCTGGATTTTCTCTGACTATCTGAAGCCATTTTTGCCTGTGAAACCATCTTTTGATTTCAAACTCCGCAGAACTGATGCCTTTTTGCTTTGCTACCTTTCCACTTTTCCCTTGTTCTTTTTTAAAAGCATACCTTTTCACAGTTTTAATATCCGCATTAAGTCTCGCTGCAACTTCCTGAATGCTCACGCCGCTATCAAGCAATTCCCGAACCTTAGCCTCCCACAAAGGCCTATGCTTTGCAACCCTGACAAACCTGCGCTGTCCCTTGCCCCTTTCACATTGCCCCTTTGTAACTGTTTCCATATACTCAAACCCGCAGGAACAGGAGAAAAATCCATTCACATTTTTATTCTTTCGGCGGTACTTTATCAACAGGTTTTCCACTACAGGCTCAATAAAGTGGTCGGCGGCAGGATTTAGGCAAACCCAGGGTCCTTCTCCGAAAGGTCTGTAATTTAACTCTTTTATAAAAAGTTCATCTGCTCCTATACCTAAAAACCTTGCCAGTACCAGACAATAACTTTATTTTCATT
>Ga0134096_1002722_pt1 | contig 11113 bp, 8 predicted proteins | sample 7_2taG_FD_94448 | JGI IMG/M metagenome (GOLD analysis project Ga0134096, IMG submission 94448) | Switchgrass degrading microbial communities from high solid loading bioreactors in New Hampshire, USA - 7_21_20_110_A3 metaG | ecosystem: Engineered > Bioreactor > Semi-continuous > Anaerobic >... | reverse complement strand
TTATGCGGTCGAAGACTTTGATAGTGTTGTAGATGAAATAGTGATTAGTTCCCAAAATCCATTAAAGGATTTAAGCGAATATGAAGTTAAAATCGTAATCTATTTTTACTCTCCTTCATGTAGTAATTGTAACTACTTAGAGAATGAAACGGATGTTTTTGAGCGCTTAACAAATGCGGGCGTTAAAATCGTTTATGTAAATATTCTTAATACGGAAAACCTACAATACTTCCAAAACTATGTGGATGTTTATGGTTATGGAAAAGCTACCACACCATTCATGTTTGCTGGTAGTAAATACTATCACTCAGCCAAAGTGATTGAAGATAATGTCGATGATATTATCGACAATGCCAAGTATGATTTATTAAATGTAGAATATAAACCACTTGATACAAGTAAATACCAAGGTTTCTTAGGTTTTCTACTAATCCTTGTGGCTGGTTTAATTGATGGTGTTAACCCTTGTGCCATTGCGATGTTGATTCTCTTTATCTCTTTATTAATAGGTGTATCATCTAACCGGCGGACGATTATAGCGGTGGCGACAAGTTACATCTTAGGGTTATTTGTGATGTACTTCATCACGGGACTTTTCTTGATGAATGTCGTAAGTAAATTAGGACCATATATTTCAAATTTATCTTTCTATATTAATATATTTATCATCGTATTTTCATTAATCTTTGCCTTCTTAAACTTCTATGACTTTTACATGGCTAAAAGACAAGAATATGGGAAAATTAAAAATCAACTACCAAAACGCATCCAAAAGTTTAATAAGAAGATTATCAAAATTTTTACCGAAAGTCTCAACAACAAAAAGAACATTCTCCTATACCTTATCCCCTTTGCGTTAGGGGTAATTATCTCCTTAACAGAATTCTTATGTACAGGCCAAGTATATTTACCAGTAATTTTAACCCTTGCTCATAGTAAACATAGTCTTAGTGGGATACTCCTGCTCTTTATGTATAACCTCATGTTTGTCTTACCACTAGTAATTATTAGTGTGGTTGTAATTAAGACGCAATCAGCGATGCAAGCATCAAATACAGTAAGAGAAAAGATGCATCTCATTAAACTGGCAACAAGTATATTATTCTTAGGAATGGCAATTTATTATATTCTCATTGTGACGGGAGTGATTTAAGTGAGTTTACTCACGATAAAACGCAATGACGAAGTTGTCTATCAAGGCAACATTTTGGACATGCCAATTAAAAGCGATTGGATTATCAAAAAAAGTATCGAGTTATTTGATGATGATGATCCCTGCATCATTCATAAATCTTTTGTGATTAAGAAGTACGTTGATGAGTTTCTTAAATTAACAGATTTAAAAAATCAAAGTCAAGTTAAATTGGGGGATTATGCAGAAAAACTTACTTTTATCGCCCTCGATTTAACGGATACAATTGCGACTTATGAAGAATAAACCATTATATTTCGATTACGCTTCGACCACGAAGATTAGGCAAGAGGTTTATGAAGCGATGCTTCCTTATCTTCAAGAGGAATTTGGGAATCCATCATCATTATATACCATCGGTATTCGTAATAAAAAAATCATAAATCAATGCAGAAAAACCATCGCCTCATTAATCAATGCGGAATCACATGAAATCTACTTTTGTTCAGGTGGTTCAGAGGCGAATAACTGGGCAATTAAGGGTGTGGCATTCGCACATCCTGATAAGCGCGAAATTATCACTACAAAGATTGAACATCCTTCCGTCTTAAATAGTTGTCGTTTTTTAGAAAAATTAGGTTATATAGTGACGTACTTAGATGTTGATGCTGAAGGGTTTGTTAATCTGCAAGAATTAGAGGATAAGATAACAGACAATACCTGTTTAGTGTCCATCATGACCGCAAATAATGAAATCGGTACGATTCAAGATATTCAAGCTATTGGGGAAATCTGTGCTAGAAAAGGTGTGCACTTCCATACCGATGCTATTCAAGCGATTAGCCATTTACCCATAGATGTAAAGCAGTTAAAAATTGATTTATTAAGTTTTTCTGCGCATAAGTTTTATGGACCAAAAGGTATTGGTTGTTTATATATCAGTAAGAATACAAAGATTGAAAATCTTATCCATGGTGGTAATCAAGAACGGGAAAAACGGGCTGGAACAGAAAATGTAGCTTATATTGTGGGAATGGCTAAAGCGATTGAATTATCCTATCGGGAAATGTATTCGGATAATGTAAGAGAAAGAGATTTAAGTCAGTTACTTTATCATAAATTAAAAGACGCTATCCCTGATATGCGTCTTAATGGACCAGAAATCGGTAATCGAAGATTACCTGGTAATTTAAATATATCATTTAAACATGTTGATGGTAGTCAATTATGCTTCGAACTTAATGAAGAAGGTATCTGCGTCTCCACTGGTAGTGCTTGTCATTCGGATATGATTGAACCAAGTCATGTGCTACAAGCCATTAAAGTACCTGATGATTATATTAAAGGCACAATAAGAATTACGATTGGAAAAGATACCACAGAAGAAGAGATTGATAAGTTAACAGAAGCGATAATAAAAAGAGTAAAAAAATAATGGTTAGAGAAACTAACCATTATTTTTTTATCTATTGAAAATGTCGCTTTCTTGAACCAATTCGAATGCGGGGATCGATTATACCATAAGTTAAATCGACTAAGAACATGGCGATTAAACTAACGGCTGTATATACGAAGGTCATCATAAGAATCATATTATAGTCGAAGTTACCAATGGTAATAGCATTAAAGAATAGTTGCCCCGTACCAGGAATCGAATAAATCCGTTCAACAATTAATGAACCGCTAAAGACAGTAAGCATATATGACATAATGGTAGGAATGACAGGAATAATCCCTGATCTTAATCCATGACGAATGATAGCTTGTCGTTTTGTGAGTCCTTTAACTCTAGCGAGGACGAAGTGTTCACTTGTAAGAACTTCGGTTAATTCACCTCGAACTAACCGAGTGATTGTAGCAATAGGTTCCACAACTAACGCGATTACAGGTAAAACTAAACCGGTAATTTGAATAACTCCTTTAAGATCACCAGCTGGATAAAGCGTTGGGAACCAACGTAAATAATAACCAAATAGTAATATGACTAAAAACATCATCACAAAACTTGGTAGTGATGCAAAAATGATGGTAAAAAGTGAAATAATATTATCTAAGCGTTTATTTTTATTAACTGCAGCTATAACACCAAAGATGATACCTAATGGTACATAGATGAAAAAGGCAATTAAGTTGAGTTTTATCGTCACTGGTAATTTTCGCAAGAAGATTTCGTATACACCAACATTTAGGTAAAGATCTGATAAGCCAAAATTACCTGTCGTTATAATGCGCTTTAACCACTGAAAATACTCAATAATTAAAGGAGCGATACGATCGATGGAGTTATAGTAGGTGCGCTCTTGAATTACGATAATCATTATAAAGATTACTGACATGAAGGCTAGTAAGATGATAAACATCCATACCAGTCTTAATAATATGTAGCGGATCATCGCTAATCTACTTCCTATTCTATATTTTTGCGAGCACTTTTATTGTATTAAATTTATATAAAAAAAACAATAGAACAAAAGGAATATTATTTTTTACATAATTTAAAATCTGTAGATTATTTATTTCTTACTTCTTAACTGTAAAATAATTTTTATATAAGAATAACCCTTCAGGTGGTGCTGTAAAACCACTTAAAGTGCGGTCACCAGTTTCGAAGGCTTTGATGATAGTGTCAAATTCCCGTTCATGTAAACCGACTTCAATGAGGGTACCAACAATAATGCGAACCATGTTGTATAAGAAACTATTGCCTGTAACATAAATATTTACTTCTTTATCAGTTTCTATTATTTCAATATCATATATTGTCCTCACGGTATCCTTTTTACCTGTTCTTTTTGAAAAGGCTTGAAAATTTTTTTCACCAATAAAGAGTTTACTAGCTGCTTTCATTCTATCTACATCTAGTTTTTTACCTAAATTATATACATAATTACGTTCAAATAATGGTGGTATAGGTGAAGTATAGATGCGATAAAGATAAGTTTTTCTGACTACCCAATAACGGCTATGGAAATTAATTGGTGCTTCTTCTACACTTGTTACTACGATATCTTCGGGTAAATAGAAATTAAGTTTATCTCTTAATTCTATTAGATCAATATCGGAGTTAGTATAGAAATTGATAATTTGTTCAAAGGCATGTACCCCCGCATCGGTTCTAGAAGCACCAATGACTTTAATGTCTTCATTCAAAAATCTTGATATACAGGTTTCTAGTTTCTCTTGAATGGTATTTTTCGTATCCCCTAGTCTCTGAAAACCGTTGTATCGCGTTCCATCATAGGCAATGGTTAGTTTAAGATTTCGTTTCATACTCTCATCCCTCTTACAATAGTTAATACAAAAATTGGACTGTAATATTACAGCCCAAATTTTTGTTTATGGTCGGGAAGACAGGATTCGAACCTACGACCTCCTGGTCCCGAACCAGGTGCTCTACCAAGCTAAGCTACTTCCCGACGTCCTACCTAAATGATTATATCATAATTATGAGAAAAGTGAAGATTTATAGCGTAGTTTTTTCATTAACAATTTATAGACATAAACTGACAATATGTTCTAAATATTCTTCAGTAACTAGCAAAAATATGATAAAATAAATATAATCTTATAAATATTATCCTTTAATCATTGGGGAATATGGATGGTGATGTTATGAACAAAAAGAGTTTATCTGAACGGGATATATGTACCAAATTTATTACCCCAGCATTATTAAACGCAGGATGGTCCCATAATCAGATTAGAGAAGAAGTTACTTTTACTGATGGACGTATTATCGTCAGAAAGAAAATGGTTACACGAGGGACAAAGAAACGTGCAGATTATATTTTATATTATAAACCTAACATACCATTAGCAATCATTGAAGCAAAAGATAATAATCATAGCGTTGGGGCAGGAATGCAGCAAGCATTGAGTTATGCTGAATGTTTAGACATTCCATTTGTCTATTCTAGCAATGGTGATGCTTTCTTAGAACACGATCGTACTGTTGATAGTGGTGTTAAAGAAAGAGAAATACAATTAGATGCTTTTCCGTCACCAGAAGATTTATGGAAACGTTATAAGCAGTTTAAAGGTATAACGGAAGAGGAAGAAACAATTATTACACAAGATTACTTCTATGAACAAGGGGGAAAATCACCACGCTATTATCAAAGAATAGCGATTAATCGTGCAGTCGAAGCTATTGCGAAAGGGCAAAAACGATTATTAATTGTGATGGCAACTGGTACAGGTAAGACCTATGTTGCTTTTCAAATTATGTATCGACTGTGGAAAGCACGAGTGATGAAACGTATCCTGTTCTTAGCTGATCGTAATATCCTTGTTGACCAAGCAATGGCTAACGATTTCCGTTTCTTTGGAGATAAGATGACAAAAATCACTAATCGGAAAGTAGATAAAGCTCATGAAGTCTATTTAGCTCTTTATCAAGGTTTATCAGGTGCTGAAGAATTTAAAAATATATATAAAAAGTATTCTCGAGACTTTTTCGACTTAATTATTATTGATGAATGTCATCGTGGTAGCGCTAAAGAAGATTCAGCATGGCGTGAGATTTTAGAGTATTTTTATCCAGCCACGCAAATTGGTTTAACGGCCACTCCAAAAGAAACTAAAGATGTTTCAAATATTGAGTATTTTGGTGAACCCATTTATACATATTCCTTAAAACAAGGAATTGAAGATGGTTTCTTAGCACCATATAAGGTTATTAGAGTTCATTTGGATCGCGATATTGAAGGTTATCGGCCGGAAAAAGGTAAAGTAGACAAGTACGGTGTGAGAATAGAAGATCGCGAGTATAACGTAAAAGATTATGATTGCGATCTAGTTTTAGAAAAACGAACTCTTATTGTCGCCAAGAAAGTCTCAGATTATCTAAAGAAAAATAACTCTCGTTTTGCGAAAACCATATTCTTCTGTGTTGATATTGAACATGCGGAACGAATGCGTCAAGCATTGATAAATGAAAATGCAGATCTAGTTAAGGAAAATCCGAGATATGTTATGAGAATTACTGGTGATAATGAAGAAGGAAAAGAGCAGTTGGATAATTTCATTGATCCAGCGAGTAAATATCCAGTATTAGTAACAACTAGTAAACTTTTAACTACGGGTGTTGATGTGCAAACCTGTCAATATATTGTTTTAGATACTGTAATCAATAGTATGACAGAATTCAAACAAATAATTGGTCGGGGAACACGTATTCGTGAGGATTATAATAAACATTACTTTACAATAATTGATTTTCGTGGTGCGACAAGATTATTTGCGGATCCTAGTTTCGATGGAGATCCAGTTGTAATAAAGACGACTCTGGGTGATATCCCTATCGAAGATGAAGAAATAATTAATGAAAATGAGTATCCACTAGGGCAAGACAGAATCGATGATGATGTACATGAACCTAGAGTTAAATATTATGTAGATGATGTACCTGTTAAAGTGGTTCATGAGCGGGTATTCTATTATGATAAAGATGGTAAACTCATAACTGAATCTTTAAAATCATACACGAAAAAGAGTATCTTAAATGAATTTAAAACGTTAGAAGATTTTCTAACAGTATGGCAAAATGCCGAACGTAAGGAAGTAATTATAAAAGAACTTGAAGAACGTGGTATTTTGTTCGATGAGTTACAAGAAGAAGTAAGCAAAGATTTAGATCCCTTTGATTTAATATGCCATGTGGCCTTTGATATGCCACCATTAACTAGAAGTGAACGGGCTAATAATGTGAAGAAAAGGGACTACTTCACTAAATATGGTGAAGGTGCAAGAGAGGTACTTGAAGCTTTATTAGATAAGTATGCTAATGAAGGTATAGAAAATATTGAAAGTTTAGAAATTTTAAAGATTCCTGAGTTTAGTCGGTTTGGCTCACCATTAGAGATCATTAAAAGATTTGGTGGAAAAGCCAAATATGAAGAAGCTATAAATGAACTAAAGAAGGAAATATATTCAGCATAATTAGAAAGGAGAAATATTTATGTCTATATCAGCTATCATTAAATCAGTACAAGATATTATGCGACAAGATGCTGGTGTTGATGGTGATGCACAAAGAATATCACAATTGGTATGGATGATATTCTTAAAAGTGTTTGACGCTAAAGAACAAGAATGGGAGTTAATATATGGTAAAGATTATAAGCCTATAGTACCTGAAGGATTACGTTGGCGTGATTGGGCAGAAAATGATGAAGGTATGACTGGCGATGAGTTGTTAGATTTTGTGAATAATAAATTATTTAAAGAACTTAAAGAGTTACAAGTTGATGAAACGAGTGATTTAAAGAAGTTTGTTGTAAAAAGTGTATTTGAAGATTCCTACAATTATATGAAGTCAGGAACTTTAATGAGACAAGTTATTAATAAACTTAATGAAATCGACTTTACTACTCAAAAAGATAGACATCTTTTCAATGATATTTATGAAAGTATTTTAAGAGATTTACAAAGTGCAGGTAATGCAGGTGAATATTATACTCCTAGACCTGTTACTCAATTTATGGTTGATATGGTTAACCCGCAACTAGGGGAAAAAGTATTAGATTTCGCATGCGGAACGGGTGGTTTCTTAGTATGCGCTCTAGAGCATTTAAGAAATCAAGTTAAAAATATTGAAGATAATCGGCTTCTACCAGAATCTATTCTAGGTATAGAAAAGAAACCATTACCTTATCTATTAGCTGTAACTAACTTAATTCTTCATGATATTGATGTCCCAAAAATAAAACATGATAACTCTTTAACTAGAAGTCTTAGAGATATCAAAGCAGAAGATAAAGTAGATATCATTTTAACTAATCCACCGTTTGGTGGCATAGAAGAAGATGGTATTCTTATCAACTTCCCTAAACAATTCCAAACTAAAGAAACAGCAGATTTATTCATGGTCTTATTAATGTATCTATTAAAAGACACGGGTAGAGCAGCAATTGTTTTACCTGATGGTTTCTTATTTGGTGAAGGTGTAAAAACAACTATCAAAGAAAAACTCCTCGAGGAATTTAATTTACATACCATTGTGAGATTACCAAATGGTGTTTTTTCACCATATACAGATATTAATACCAATCTATTATTCGTAGAAAAAGGAAGACCAACAAAAGAAATATGGTATTTTGAACATCCATTACCAAAAGGATATAAGAAATATACTAAAACAAAGCCAATTAGATATGAAGAATTTGAGTTAGAAAAACAATGGTGGAATAATAGGGTAGAAAATGAGTATGCATGGAAAGTTAGTATAGAGGAAATTAAGAAGAGAAACTATAATTTGGATATAAAGAATCCTAATAACAACAATAATTATGAACTAGAATCTACTGATGATATTATAAGTAAGTTAGAAGACAATATTAATAAGATTCAATCAATATTAAAAGACATTAAAAATTCACTTTCTAACAAGGGAGTGAATTAAATGTCAAAATGGGAATATGTAAGGTTAGGAGATTTGTTAGTAGAGTCTAAAATTCCATCTGAAAATCCAGATCCTAGCAAACGTATTACGGTTAAGTTAAATGTAGGTGGTGTTGAAAAGAGACCATATATTGAGGAAGTTGAGGGCAGTACTAAATACTATATTAGAAAAGCAGGTCAGTTCATTTACGGAAAGCAAAATCTTCACAAAGGTGCATTTGGTATTATTCCAAAAGAGTTAGATGGTTATGAATCAACTATAGATTTACCTGCTTTTGATATAAATACTAATAGAGTTTTACCAGAATGGTTAATGTTAGTGTTCATAAAAGATAATTTTTATAAAGAGTTAGAAAGTATATCTAGTGGTAGCGCAACAAAGCGAATTCATCCTGAAAGATTGTTTGAAGTAAAAATACCTTTACCTAGTATTGATGAGCAAAGAAACATTTTGAATAAATATAATAGGTTTAAGAGTAATATTGAAGAAATTAATAAATTGCTTATTGATATGTCTAATTATATAACTAAACTCCGCCAAAGCATCCTTCAAGAAGCCGTACAGGGGAAACTTGTGCCGCAAGACCCTAATGATGAACCAGCAAGTGTTTTGCTTGAAAGGATTAAACAAGAAAAAGAAAGGCTTATAAAGGAAGGCAAAATTAAAAAAGAAAAACCTCTGCCACCTATTTCAGAAGATGAAATTCCCTATGAATTGCCGAAAGGTTGGGAGTGGGTTAGATTGAAGGAAATGACAGAAAATATTCACTATGGCTATACTGCATCAGCCATATATAATGATACTGGTATAAAGTTTTTAAGAATAACAGATATACAAGATAATAAGGTTAACTGGGACACAGTTCCATTCTGTGAAATCAAAGAAGGAAAATTGAAAACCTATTTATTGAGGAATAATGATATTTTAATTGCAAGAACTGGATCAATAGGGAAGTCATTTATTGTTAAAGATATTAAACATAATGCTGTTTTTGCATCTTACTTGATAAGGGTTATATCTTTACAGGGTGTAAATCCAGATTATATAAAACTATTTTTGGAAACACCATTATATTGGGAACAATTAATACGAAAATCTAAAGGAACGGGACAACCTAATGTAAATGCTGTTTCACTAAGTAATTTAGTTATTCCTTTACCTCCACTAAATGAACAAAAACGCATTGTAGAGAAAGTAGACCAATTAATGGCTTTATGTGATGAACTTGAGAAGAACATAGAACAATCAAAAAAAGACTGCGAACTGCTAATACAATCTGTTTTACAGGAAGCATTTAAGGAAGCATAGCAAAAAGACTTTCGGGTAACCCTGAAAGTCTTTTTGCTTAGTTTCTACGAATAAGAAATTTTGAAGAAAAGGACCTTACAACTTGGACACTATGCGCTATATTTTATTTAGAAGTACTATTAAAAGAAAAAGGTGGATACTTGTACTGCTTATAAATTGCTAAGTAATGTCTAACTTTCTGCTTGGCTTTAGTTGTGATTATTGTAACATAGAGATGCCAAGGTTTATAGAGTTTTTTTGGGTTGGACATAATGAATATATTGTCCAAGTTTAAGGAGGATGTTATGGATACCACAATAAAATATTTTACACAGGATGAATTAAGTAGGTTATTTAATGCAATAAAAAACTCTGGTGATAGGCATGCACTCCGTAATTTATGTATTTTTAGAGTAGCATATCGCTGCGGACTTAGAGCCTCGGAAATCAGGCTATTAAAATTGGAATACTACAATAAATCCAAAGGAGAGTTATACTGTAATAGACTGAAAAGTAGTTGGAATAATACCATTGCCTTAGATAAACAAACTGTTAAAATTCTAAATCAATACATTAAAGAATATGGAGTTAAAGAAGAATCAGAGGTACTTTTTAAGAGCCAGGAGCAAAATCCAATCTCCAGGAAAATGCTGGATTATTTAATGAAGCGATACTGCCAAATGGCAAAAATTAAAGATGAAAACAAATGGCATTTTCACTGTTTGAAACATTCTACTGCAGTGCATCTAGCAGAATCAGACTTGGATATAAAAGAAGTTCAATTTTGGCTAGGACATAAATCTGTTAACTCTACTTTGTGCTATTTTCAATTTACTACCAAACAGCAAAAAATTATGCTTGAGAAATTAGAAAAACACAGCATGCTTGTGTAGAACCACATGCACAAATAGGCCATTGTGTATCTCATTTAAAAAAGGATACATAATGACCTTAACTTTATTCATATTAATTTAAGTTTAACACGTGTTAAAGGTTATTACATGGTTATTATATAACAGTTTATTATGGTTATTTTCAAATAGGGATTAATTTTACCTATGATATATATAAGCATTACCCGCCGCCATCTTCATAATAATACGCCTCTGCCGTGAATACTGAGGTCAATGCTACAGGCTTTATATAATATTTTTTCTGTGGTATATTGCAAAATTTTAAAAGGGCTATTATCAATAATATTTTAAAAAGAGAAAATTGTAAAGTTGACTTAGTTGGTTCTTCAAAATTAGTAAAATCAATCTTTTTACTTACTTTATTAGGAAGGAAGACAT
>Ga0134096_1002705_pt1 | contig 11173 bp, 9 predicted proteins | sample 7_2taG_FD_94448 | JGI IMG/M metagenome (GOLD analysis project Ga0134096, IMG submission 94448) | Switchgrass degrading microbial communities from high solid loading bioreactors in New Hampshire, USA - 7_21_20_110_A3 metaG | ecosystem: Engineered > Bioreactor > Semi-continuous > Anaerobic >... | reverse complement strand
GAGCCGCGTATTTAAAAACGAGTTCCACGCCACGCCGATACCCCGCAGGAGCAGCGAGGTCGCCGCCAGCGCCGACCCGTTTAGTATAAACCTTGTCAGCTTGTTATACCGGCGTTCGTTTTCCAAGACGCCCTCCACAATTTGGCAATACATTAATCAGAATTACGTAACATCTTATTATGTGGGCCGGATTTTTATGCATATGTACATTTTTCGACATTTTAGCCTAAATTTAAGCCGGCATATTGCGCTTTAGCAAATTAGCTAGTATAATAATTAATCGATTGGTCATTCTAATTTATATTTATAAGGAGCAAAATATGGCTTTCAGCAGCAGTTACCTTGCAGACGTATACGCTAATGTCGAAAAGAGGAACCCGGGCGAACCGGAGTTCCTACAGGCGGTCAGGGAGGTGCTTGAATCTCTCGAGCCGGTCGTCGAGCGCCGGCACGATATTGTAAACGCTGGCATAATCGACCGCATTGTCGAGCCCGAACGTATTGTAACATTCCGCGTCAGCTGGGTTGACGACTCCGCCCGCGTGCAGGTCAACCGCGGCTTCCGCGTGCAGTTTAATTCCGCGATTGGCCCCTATAAGGGCGGGATTAGGTTCCATCCCTCGGTTAACGCGTCGATACTCAAGTTCCTGGGTTTTGAGCAGGTGTTTAAAAACTCGCTTACCGGCCTTCCGATGGGCGGCGGCAAAGGCGGCTCGGATTTCGACCCGAAAGGCAAGTCCGAAGGCGAGGTGATGCGCTTTTGCCAGAGCTTTATGACCGAGCTTTACAGGCATATTGGCGCCGACGTTGACGTGCCCGCCGGCGATATCGGCGTGGGCGCGCGCGAGGTCGGCTATATGTTCGGTCAATACAAGCGCATAACCAACCAGTTTACCGGCGTTTTGACCGGCAAAGGGCTTTCATACGGCGGCTCGCTGGTGCGCAAAGAGGCGACCGGCTACGGGCTTTGCTATCTGACCGATGAAATGCTGCGCCAGCACGGCACGTCGTTCGCGGGCAAGACGGTTGTAATTTCCGGCTCCGGCAACGTCGCGATATATGCGGCTGAGAAAGCGATGCAGCTCGGCGCGAAAGTCGTCGCTATGTCCGACTCGAACGGCTACGTCTACGACAAGGACGGCATCAAGCTCGACGTGGTGCGCCAGATTAAAGAAGTCGAGCGCGGGCGCATTAGGGAATATGCCGAACGCGTGCCCGGGTCTGTATACAACGAAGGCTGCCGTGGCATTTGGGGCATAAAGTGCGACATCGCCCTGCCCTGCGCGACGCAAAACGAGCTTTACGGCGAGGACGCCGTAAAGCTGGTTGAAAACGGTGTCATCGCGGTAGCCGAAGGCGCCAATATGCCCTGCACTCCCGAGGCTATCGAGATTTTCAGTCCAAAGGCGTGCTGTTCGCGCCCGCTAAGGCAGCGAACGCCGGCGGCGTCGCTACCTCGGGCCTTGAGATGGCCCAAAACTCGCAGCGGCTCCCCTGGTCCTTTGAGGAAGTGGACGCAAGGCTGCATACCATTATGCGCAACATTTATAAGACAATCTCCGAGACCGCGAAAGAGTACGGCTACGAGGGCAACCTCGTCGTCGGTGCCAATATCGCAGGTTTCCTTAAAGTTGCCGACGCCATGATGTGGCAAGGCGTATGCTAAGATAAAAAAATTCGCCCATCCGGCATGGACAAGCCGGACGGGCGTTTTTTTGTGAGGGCTAAGGCAGCTTTTTAGCTACAATATCTCAAGACGCCGCTTGGGAAAGAAACCCAAACAAGGCGTCGCGGATTTCGTAGGTGTTAAATTACGGTAGAAGTCTCGGAATAGTGTTTGGGGGAAACTTCTTTAAAAAAGTTTCCATTAACCACCCTCACCACGAGGCGTTTTCGATATGGCGGTCAATCCAAGCCGCGCGTTCGGTTATAAAGCGCTTCATCGCAGCTATCTCTTCCTCATGCGTTGCGCGGTAGTTCGGGCCCATCAGGTTCGGCCAGACGTATGTCCTGCCGTCCCACTGCTCAGGCCAGCGCGCAAGCGAGCGCTGCAGCGCGTTGCCCAGCATGCCGACATGGTCGTCGATATATTTAAGAAGGTTCTCGTCTTTGAGAATATTTTGCCTAAGCTCCTTCCATACTTCAATATAGCGCTGCTTGAAATACGGGTCTCGCAAGAGGTAGCGGCACAGCGCCATATTCGTCACATACCACCCGCGCGGGTTTGACGCGTCGTTGTAGTCGGCGTTGCCGAACGAGAGGTCATAGTCCCACGCCGGGCCGGCGTAGAGTTTGTCGCCACGCGGCTTGTAGAAGTAAGTCGAGAACACAAACCCGTCGACGTCGCGGATAAGCTCGGTCACCGCGATGTGTTTCACCGTCGAGTCGACGTCGAGGTATTTGCGGTAGCCCGTATTAGGGTCGGTGAAGTTTTCTGAGCGGAGCGCGCGCGTGAAATCTTGCACATAGTTTGATATATATCGCTTCTGCTCCGGCGTCGCCTTGTCGTTGTCCGGGTAGACAAGCACAAACGTGCCGACCTCGGTATTCCAGCTATAGTCGCCGGCTTTGACTTTATCCAGCGCCACTATGTACCCGCCGGTCAGCGCCTCGCCCGAGATGTCTTTATCCGTCATCTTATGGATGTTTACCCGGTTTTCGTCGGGCTTGATTTTCTCTATAAGCGTGTATATGCCCTGATAGTTGAGCGGATTGTTGGGGTTGTCGGTCGAGTTTACGTAGACCTCGCAATACCTCGTGCGCGGGGCATAGCCGCAGACCAAGCTGAAAATATGGTACGACAGCCCGTTGCGGATGAGCGATTTGTCGGCGTATGAGCCGTTGAGCACCCAGTCGTTTTCAGCCGGGAGTCCTAAAAGCGGCAGGTTGTTGTTTTGGCCGTTATATGTTATCGTATGCACCGCGAACTGTTTTTTAGGGAACCCCAGCGACGACTGGCCGCGCCAGCGCACCTCCGCCTCGGTCACTATAGTAGGTTTGTCAGTGGGCTTGTTTGTCTTACCCGAGTCGTAGACATAAATCGTCACGCGCGTGTACCGTTCAGACAGCTCCTGCCCGTGCGTGTCTATGACTATAATAGGCAGGTCGGACTCCTCGCCGAAAAAGGTAGGCGCATTCGGGTCAGTCACTGAAAGCGTAAACACGCGGCTCGCAACGTCGCCCGATACCGCGAAGAAATGGTATTTGCCTGCGGCTTGCGGCGTGAACTTGCCATCTTTTATTTCCGTCAGCGTTACAAAGTCGTTTTCAATTTTATAAAGAGTGCAGTCATTGATGCTGCCGGATATTTGTTTGCCGTCCGGGCCCGCGAGCGCAGCCGTGAAAACTACCGTCTCGCCCACCCGCGCGTAGTTTGCCGCTGCGCCAAGCGTCAATGTGTTCCTTTGCACACCCTCGGTCGCCATTATAACAAACGGGTTTGAGCGCACGTTTTGCACGGTCGCGTAAAGTATATAAAGCCCCGGTTCCTGTGGCTCGAACACGCGGCTGTCTTGTTCTACGCCGTTGACATAAAGCTTGCCCGTCCGGGACGAGCGCGCACCGTTCGATTTGTATGCTGTCGCAATCGCGGTCACCTTCGTGCCTACCTCTACGTTAGGCGTCCCGGCATAAAGTACCACGCGCGCGACGTCGGAGTCGAACACCTGCACCTCGATGACATTGCTGCGAATTCCGTTGCAATAAGCGTAAAGATTATAAAAACCTGGGACATTCGAGAAAAACACAGGCGAGTCGAGCGGTTTGCCCTGCGCGTAATACTCAAACTCGACGCCCGGCACCACATTGCCGTCAGCGTCGGTCGCTACAGCCGTTATGTATATCGCTTCTGCTCCGCTCGACGGGATTTTTTCTTTGTCAACCGTTATAGTCACCGCGGCGACCCGCTCCTCAGGCTTTGCCTCCGTCTGTACTTCAGGCTCGGTATCTATGTCTGCCGCGGCGTTATTATTGCACGAAGTAAGGTTAAAAGCTGCCAGCACAGCCAACAAAAGCAGTGCCGCCCATTTTCGCCAAAGCCACATCTTTTTTCTCATCCAAGCTCCAGGCAGTAAAGATTTACTAAGATTATATAATATTTTCGCCCTATTTGCAACAACAAATCGCTACAGTTGAAGTCGTAAAATGATAAAAAGTAAAAAGGCACAAGCCAAAAACTTCACCCCCTTTGCCCGCCGGCATTGACTTTCGGGACGGGCGACATTATAATAGGCAATGAAGTAAAGTATATAGGGAGAAAGCGAAGTTGATTTTTGCGGTTGACAGGCTTGAGGGCGACTATGCGGTCTGCGTGGCAGCGCCAGACCCCAAAAGCCGGGAGATTGTGTTCTCGCTGCCGGTGCCGCTTTTCCCCTCCCCGCCCCGCGAAGGAGATGTTTATAGGCTTTCTCTTGAGCCAGAGCCCTCCCTGCGCGAGCAAAAGGAGCAGGCGGCAAAGGAAAAGCTAAACAAGCTTTTTGGCAAAGATAAATCACAAAAAGGGGATAAGCAAGATGAAAACTAAAGCGGTGCGCCTATACGGCGTCAACGACCTTCGCCTCGAAGAGTTCGAGCTTCCGCCGATAAAAGACGATGAGATACTGGCGCACATCGTTTCCGACAGCATATGCATGTCCACCCATAAGGCTGCCATCCAAGGCCCCGCGCACAAGCGCGTGCCCAAAGATGTGGCGCAAAACCCTGTCATTGTCGGGCACGAGTTCTGCGGCCAGCTCGTCGAGGTTGGCGCGAAATGGAAAGACCAGTTTAGCCCCGGCGACAAGTTTACGATTCAGCCGGCGCTCAACTATAAAGGCTCGCTCGCCGCGCCGGGCTACTCCTACAAATACATCGGCGGCGACGCGACTTACGTTATTATCCCGCCCGAAGTCATGGAGATGGGCTGCCTTTTGAAATACAGCGGTGAGGCGTTTTTCTACGGTTCGCTTGCCGAGCCGGTCTCCTGCATTATCGGCGCGTTCCACGCCCAGTACCACACGACGAGCGGCAGCTATGTGCACGAGATGGGCATTGTGCCCGGCGGCTACCTTGCGATACTCGCCGGCGCGGGCCCGATGGGGCTTGGCGCGATCGATTACGCGATTCATTGCGACAGAAAGCCCCGGCTGGTCGTCGTCACCGACATCGACGAGGCGCGCCTTGCCAGGGCTGCGGAGATACTCTCGCGAGTATGCGAAAGAAGCCGGCGTCGAGCTGCATTATGTGAACACCGGGAAGATAGATAACCCCGTCGAATATCTCAAAGGCTTTACCGGCGGCGAAGGGTTTGATGACGTGTTCGTTTTCGCGCCGGTGCGTTCGGTTGTCGAGATGGCCGATAGACTCCTCGCGCGCGACGGCTGCCTCAACTTCTTCGCGGGCCCGACCGACCCGGCGTTTTCAGCCGAGCTGAACTTCTACAACGTCCACTATATGTCAACGCATGTGGTCGGCACAAGCGGCGGCAATACCGACGATATGATCGAAGCGCTAGATATGATGGGTTCGGGCAAAATCAACCCGGCTGCGATGGTAACGCATATCGGCGGGCTTGACGCCGTGGCCGAGACGGTGCTCAATCTGCCTAACATCAAGGGCGGCAAAAAGCTTATTTACACGAACAAGTCCATGCCGCTTGTGGCAATCGAGGACTTTTATAAGCTTGGCCAGACCGACAAATTCTATGCCGACCTTGCCGATATTATGAAAAGGAACGGCTACCTCTGGTGCGCCGAAGCTGAGCGCTACGTGCTGGAGAACGCAAAAGATATATAAATTAGTTTTGCAGCCCGGGGTATAGGCTTCGGGCTGCAAACCATGCTGTGAAAGGGTGGATATGTATGGATGCTGCATTGGCAAGCAGGCTCCAGGCGCTTGCGGGCATGTCGCAAAAATACGGCAAAAATCCCGATTTTGTGCTTGCCGGGGGCGGCAACACCTCGTATAAAACTGAAAATATTCTTTATGTAAAAGGCTCTGGAACATCGCTCGCAAATATATTGCCAGATGATTTCGTCGTCATGCGCCGCGAACGGCTCGCCTCTATCTGGGGCAAAACTTACCCAGAGGACGACGACGCGCGCGAGGCGGAGGTGCTCGCCGACATGATGGCGGCGCGCGCCGAGGGCGAGACGCGCAGGCCGTCGGTCGAGGCACTGCTACACGACCTTTTCCCATACGCATACGTGCTGCATGTGCACCCGGCGCTTGTCAACGGGTTGACCTGCGGAGCGGACGGCGAGCGGATTTGCGCTGAGCTTTTCCCCGATGCTGTTTGGATACCCGAGTGCAAGCCCGGCTATACGCTCGCGTCGCTGTGCAAAAAGGTTTGCGCCGAGCATGAAAAAACGCATTGCGGGTTCCCCAAGCTTGTCTTTTTGCAAAACCACGGCGTGTTCTTCGCGGCCGATACCACCGATGAGATTGACGCGCTGGTCGAGCATGTAATGGGCAAACTGCGCGAGCGCGTTGTATGCGAGCCGGATTTTGCCGAGTTGCGCGAGGAATGCGAGGAATTCAAAGTCACCGACGCGATTGCGGTAGCGGTCGAGCTAAGGTATAGGTATAACCTCTGCGTGGTGTTTTCGCGGAGCCGCGCGCTGCTTGAGTTTGACCCGGCGACAAAGCCGCTTACGCCCGACCATATTGTTTACACGCGCGCGTGGCCGCTTGTCACCTCCCCCGTCTCGCTGGCGAAAGATTTTGATGCGTACGCCGCAGAGCATGGCTGCGCGCCGAGGATTGTGGTTGTGCCGGGGATGGGCGTTTTCGCGTGCGGCAAAAGCGCGAAAGAGGCGGACACCGCGCTGGCGCTGTGGCGTGACGGCGTGCGCGCGGCGTATTACGCGCGCTACTTTGGCGGCGTGCGCCCGATGTCGGGGTGGCTTATTGATTTCATCGTTCGCTGGGAGGTCGAAAGCTACCGCGCGAAAGTGGCGGAAGGCTCGTCGCAAAGGAAACGGTTTGAGGGCAAAATCGCCGTCGTTACCGGCGGCGCGCAGGGGTTCGGGCGCGGGATTGCCGAATTTTTAGCGGCAGAAGGCGCATATGTGGCAATCGCCGACCTAAACTATGAGGGCGCAAAGGACGCGGCTGTAGAGATAAGCAAAACCTCGCCTGCGGTTGCGATACACTGCAATGTCGCCGACGAGCAGTCGGTGAAAAACATGGTTAGCGAAGTCGTGCTGCGCTGGGGCGGCATCGACGTGTTTATTAACAACGCCGGTATTGTTCGCGCTGGCTCGCTTGACGAGATGACGCTCGATACATTCAGACTTGTGACCGACGTCAACTACACGGCGTATTTCCTCTGCGCCAAATATGCGTCGGCTGTTATGAAGCTGGCGCACGGCTTTGACCCTGAGAGGTTCTTCGATATCATCGAGGTGAACTCGAAGTCCGGCCTTTCGGGCAGCAACAAGAATTTCGCATATGCCGGCAGCAAGTTCGGCGGGATTGGCCTGACGCAAAGCTTTGCGCTTGAGCTTGCGCCTTATAAAATAAAAGTCAACGCGGTGTGCCCGGGCAACTTTCTTGAAGGGCCGCTGTGGACCGACCCTGAAAAAGGGTTGCTGGTTCAATACCTGCGGGCAGGCAAGGTGCCGGGTGCTAAAACCGTTGACGACGTGCGCAAATTCTACGAGTCTAAAGTGCCGCTGGGGCGCGGGTGCCGCGTTATCGACGTTGCGCGCGCTATCGCATACATAATCGAGCAGGAATACGAAACCGGCCAAGCGCTCCCCGTCACCGGCGGGCAGGAGATGCTGAAGTAATAAAGTGGGGAAACTTTTACCCTCGGGCGGCTTGGGTGAGCACACGGGTGAATAACCGAACCGGTACACCTCTACTTATATTTAAAAAACGCTCCCGTATAGCAGATTGCCAAACGGGAGCGTAAAACTATAATTTGGGTGATATTCCCGCCCAACATTTCCCGGGAAATGCCGCGCTCACTTTAAAAACCCGCTGTTGAGCGAAAGCGGTAAAACAAACCTGCCGCCGCGCTCGTTCATGCCGTGCAGCTTGAATAAAAGCAGCTCAGGCATCACGCCGAGAGCTTTGCTCATCGCAAAAAAGTCGCCCTCAACATCATTTGCCGCAGCCCATACCTCGTCGTCGGTGAGCAGCAGCTCCGCGCAAAACAAATTCGCCTCGTACTCCATCCTCGAGCTGACCGAAAACATCATCGTGTCGTGGATCGGGCCGTGCCTCGCCTGCTCGCGGTGCAACATGAAATGCGCAAACTCGTGCGCCGCCACAATCCGCTTCTCCTCGCGCGGCAGCTTCGAGTTTATAACTATAAAGTGGCTGCGAGCCGAGTGGAAATAATAGCCCTTCAGCACAATATAGCGGTCACTGTACCTTAAAATCACTCCGCTCTCGCGTATCAAAGCCACGGGGTCGCGCGTTCCGCATTTCTCCGCAACGCGTTCGACCTCGTTTTTTATATACCTATAAGCCAAAGCAAGCTCCTCCCGCGCCGGCGGATTTCCCGCCGCCGTCTACACTACATCGTCTTGCGCCTCTTTGGCGCAAATTTTTTTGCGATTTCCTTCGACTCAAGGTACAGCTGCTGGATCTCATGCACAAACGCGAGCTTGTCCTCGTCGCTCAGCTCGCCGCCGGCAAACAGCGCCGCGCTGCGCTCGAGCAGCTCCCGCGCCTCCGCTTCGCCTTTCGAGCCGTATTTCGAGGCGGCTTCGGTGATAAACTCCTCGTCTTCCGTGAGCAGGTAGTTGACGTCCACGCCCAGCACCTGGGCCAACTTATAATACATTCCCCTATCGCGTGGATAGCGCTTGCCGGTTTCGTAATTTATTATCGTGCGCTTTGTTACCTCGACGGCTTGCGCGAGCTGTTCCTGCGTAAGCTTCGCTCTGAGCCTTGCCTGCTTAAGTTTTTCCCCGAACTTCATCATAACCGCGCTCCTTACCCGTATGTTTCACGTGCGGTGAAATGAATTTTCACTGACTTCATCATACACGGTCGGGAGCCGTTTGTCAAGTGAAACTTAGTAAAAAGTTAAAATTTTTTCGCTTGCAGGAAAGCCTAATTAATAGGTCAGCCCGATTTTTATTGATTATCCTGCGGGTAGACGAGCCCGATTTGGCTTTTGATTTCATCATTTATCTCCGCCGCGAGCACGCTCTCCCACACAGGCAGCTCCAGAAGCTCAAGTTTCCCTTCTTTTACCCCGCGCATGAATGCCGCAAGCTCATGAACAAACCCGTTTTCGCCGGGGTCTATTTCCACCGTCTCGTCGCCCGACTTTGCGTGCAGCACCGCTTTGCCCGGCGACATGAACGTGCCGGGGATTTCAATGGAGCCTTGCGTGCCATATATTGCCGCCGTGGTCGGCAGGCTCGTGTCGAGCGCGCATGTAAACTGCGCGGTGCCGGTGCTAAACTCGAGCGACGCCGAAACGTTGGCGTCGGCGCCGTTGTAAAAGAGCTTTCCGACCGCCGCGACGCGCTTCGGCCGCTCGCCGCGGTACGCCATTAGTATATACTCGAGAGCGTATATGCCCACGTCAAGCAGCGCGCCGCCGCCAAGCTCGAGGTTTAGCAGCCTGTGCGAAAAATCGGGCGCGGCGACAAAGCCTATCGTCGCGGTGACGCTCCTTACCTCTCCGATGCGCCCGGCTGCGATCCAATCTACAATCTTGCGGTTTACCGGTATATAGCGAGTCCACATCGCCTCAGCGAGCAATAGCCCTCTCGAGCGGGCTTCATCCGCCATCTCTTTTGCAAACCGCGCGTTTATCGTCATCGACTTTTCAACCAACACATGCTTGCCATGCCGCAGCGCGAGCATCACATCCTCATAATGGCGACCGTGCGGCGTGCTTATATAGACCGCCTCAAGCTCGGGATCGGCGCAAAGCTCCTCGTAGCTGCCATACGCGCGCTTTGCGCCATGCTGGGCTGCGAAAGCCTCCGCTTTCTTTATGTCGCGCGAGCCGGCAGCCCAAAGCTCGGCGACCTCAGTTTTGTTTATCGCGTCCGCCATTTTATGCGAAATCCTGCCGAGCCCCATTATCCCTATTTTCATGCATTCATCCTCCTTGCTTTTGCCTGTCACTATTATAAGGCTACCTCCCATATTTTGCAAGTTTTAATTCATCTGTGAATTGATTTCGCTATTGTGTATACAATATGTTTACAAATCATCTTATAAGTGTATTTGAAATGTGCACTAAAATAGTATACAATATAATCGCGGTCGAAAATCGGAAATATAATGGTAACACGGAGATGAATTGATATGAGCGAAAAGACGGCAAGGTTCGTTTATGCCGACAATGCCGCAACAACGCCGGTATCGCCCGAAGTGCTCGAGGCGATGCTTCCCTTCCTTAAAGAAAAATACGGCAACCCGTCGAGCCTCTACTCTGTCGCCCGCGAAGCCGCCTCGGCCGTTGAGGACGCGCGAGCGAAAATCGCGGGGCTGCTCGGCGCAAAGCCAAATGAGATATACTTTACCGCCTCTGGCTCCGAGGCGGACAACTGGGCCATAAAAGGCGCTGCGCGCGCGAACATGGCGAAAGGGCGCCATATTGTGACCTCCAAAATCGAACACCACGCAGTGCTCCACACCTGCGAGGCGCTTGAGAAGGAGGGATTTGAGGTAACATACCTCCCCGTCGACAGCGAAGGAATTGTCGACCCCGACGAGTTTAGAAAAGCGTTGCGCCCCGACACGGTGCTTGCGGCTATAATGTACGCGAACAACGAGATTGGCACAATCCAGCCGATAAAAGAGCTCGCCGCTATTGCGCACGAGCGGAAGATACCGTTTTTCACCGACGCCGTCCAAGCGGTAGGCCATATACCGGTCAACGTCGCCGAGCTTGGCGTCGACATGCTTGCGCTTTCGGGCCATAAAATCAACGCCCCGAAAGGCATCGGCGCGCTGTATATCAAAGCTGGCACGCGCATAAAGAATCTTATCGACGGCGGCGGGCAGGAGCGTGGGCGCCGTGCAGGCACCGAAAACGTTCCTTACATCGTCGGGCTTGCGCGCGCGCTTGAGATTGCATTCGCCCGCATCCCCGAGCTTGAGCGTGTAAGAGCGCTGCGCGACCGGCTGATAGACGGGATCCTTTCCACCATCCCCTACTCGCGCCTTAACGGCTCGAGGGAGAAGAGGCTGCCCGGCAACGTCAACGTAGCGTTCG
>Ga0134096_1002698_pt1 | contig 11190 bp, 8 predicted proteins | sample 7_2taG_FD_94448 | JGI IMG/M metagenome (GOLD analysis project Ga0134096, IMG submission 94448) | Switchgrass degrading microbial communities from high solid loading bioreactors in New Hampshire, USA - 7_21_20_110_A3 metaG | ecosystem: Engineered > Bioreactor > Semi-continuous > Anaerobic >... | reverse complement strand
GGTGTAGAACTCGATCCGCCGAGCACGCAGCACGTCGTTGTGATAAGTGCGCGCCTTCTCCAGGTTGCGAGCGGCGCTACGCGTCATCCGGGCGGGATCGCTCAGCACTTCAGCGATCTTGTTCGCCAGCGCTTCCGCGTCCCCTGGGGGGACCAAATCCTCATCCGGTAGCAGCTCTGGAATGCCGCCGACGGCTGAACCAATACAGGGCAACCCTCGCGCCATGGCCTCTATCATCGCACGCGGGAGCCCCTCTTGACGCGACGGTAACACAAACAGGTCTGCCCGATCGAGTTGCTCTCGCACCGCCTGCCCCGCGCTTAACTTTCCTGTGAACGTTACCTGCCTGCTCACCCCCATCCGGTCTGCACGAGCCTCCAGTTCGGGGCGATGTTTGCCATCTCCCACAATCGTTAGGCAGATATCTAGCCCTCGACTTACACAAAGCGCCACAGCGTCGATCGCAACATCAGGGGCCTTGTACATCTGCTCTAGAGACCCAACCAGAACTAACCGAGCCTGAACTAGCGGCGCATGATACACGCGAGGCGCAGAAGCGTAAGCTTGCTCGTCCAGTTCAACGCTCGAATAATGTGTCGTGAACGCATCAGGCGCGGGGGGGTAGCGTTGCTGTAGCGCATGCTCGGTGACATACGCGGCAGCGCAAGCTCTGGCGCACTGGCGGCGGAGCCGCTGCGGGAACCACCATCGGAAAAATGGCCGCAGGGGGTGCTTCACTGCGCCAGGGGCAAAAACATCATGAGGATCACCTACCACTTCGACGCCGTAGGGCCTGCCCTCGTGCCACACTTTGCGAGGAAGCCCTTCGCGCTCAGAGGGTAGCACCAAAGCAGTTGATGCTCGTAACAGCGATCGAATATCGTCCCGGTGACCGAGAAAGTGGACTCTGTCTGCAAGCCCGAATGTGCTCGCAAGCGCCCGCATCTGCTCCATGAGGGGACCCGTCCCCGCAAAGACAAGGTGCACCCGCTCGTGCGACAGGCGCTTAAGCGCCTCGATTGCGTCCCGGTGACGCTTGCCGGGATTGAACTCTGCGATCATCAGAAAAATGGGATCGTTGTGGCGCACGCCCAGTTCCTGTCTGATACGCGAGGTTTCTTCCACGGGTACTGATTCCGGGCTGTAATATCTGGTGTCGATCCCAATTCCGGGCATATATACAATGCGGCTCTCACGAACAAGTCTGTACCGCTGAGCCGCATTTTCATCGTCACGATTAATGACGACCAGGTAATCGGTCCACTGTCCAGCCAGGCGTTCCAATCCGAGAAAAAGCGCATTCTTGTAGAAACGCCCTTGTGGGTGAAAGTGAAATCCGTGCGCCGTGTAAATTACTTTCGGTCCACCCCCCTTGCGCGAGGTCTTCAGCGCATAGCGCGTGACAAACGATGCAACGGGCGTATGCGTGTGGACGATGTCGTACTGCCCTTCCCCCACGAGACTCCTGACGCGCCGGGGTGCGACGAGGATGTTCTGAGGTTGTTTCGGGTTACGCGTCCACTCGATATCCCAAACACGATCAAAGCTCTGGCAGCAAGCGGAACATCCGGACGCGCCATGCGCCAGAGCGTCCACTTGCCAGCCCTTTTGGCGAAAATATTCGGAAAAAGGCAGAAGAAAGGCTCGTAAAGTAACTGCTGAGGTAGAAACGATGAGAAGGCGGGGCATCCAGATTTACCGTTAGTGGTTACGCAGATAGCGACTGACCGGAGTAAACCTCAAACCTCGTAGGGTACGTTTGAAAACAAAGTTGCATAGGACTGGTAGACAAGCACGCGCGCCCTGTGGAAGTCTTGTCTCGCCTGTTCTGTAGGTGGCTTCGAGCGCCGCGCGATTAGCGCATCGCCAAGGCCTGCCGCAAATCCAACCCGGTAGACAAGCTCCTTCAGCCAGGAAACGACTGTCGCCGTAAGCGCCGAGCGGGGGAATTCATGCCAGTATTTCGCGTAGATACGGCGGTTGGCATGTAGCGAGCGCATAATCTTACGCCGATCCGCCGACTCGATTTCAGCATAGGCGTAAGTAAGTTCCGAGAGAACGGCATAAGGATGGCGCAGTAGGATTTTCAAGAGAAAGTCTGCATCTTCAACGAGTTGAAGCGTCTGATCATAGGCATACTGCTTTGCGACATGAGCGCGGATCATAGATGGGGCATGTGCAATAGGCGGATGTACTGGCTTCTTTAGCGGCGGCCGCACGGTAAGCGCTTTTTGCTCACCATCTCTTACGCGGACGCCCACGATCTCGTTGGCGCCGTTCACAATCGCCATGCCCGTGCTTAGGACCGCGAATTCCGAGTGCTTCTCCATAACCTCAAGCTGGCATGCGAGTTTGTGAGGATAGATCCAGTCGTCCGCGTCGAGCATGCACAGGTAATCTCCCTGCGCCATGTCGAGCGCAAACTGTCGGGCTGCCCCCCGCCCCTTGTTCTCTTCAAAACGGAAAAATCGAATACGCGGATCGCTGACCGCTTCCACAATCTCGATTGGACGATCGGTCGAGCCATCGTCCACGAGAATGCACTCCCAATGGGGGTATGTCTGTGCAATCAGCGAGGCGAGCGCGAGCGGAAGCGTCTTGCTCGCGTTGTAGCATGGCATCATCACCGAAACGAGCGGAGTCATGAGTGGTTATGATTGGCCGGGTATTCGATACGGGTGTGAAGTGTGGCGGGGTCGCGCTGTCGCGAGCCATACCGTAAGGCGAGCAACGACAAACGTCCCGCTGCACGCATCGTGTCCGGCGAGCTTCCGACCGGCGCATAGGCTAACAGGAGCGCAAACAGCGTCGTGCCCCCGTAAAAATATTCTCCGCTCAGGCCCACTACGAAGGCGGCGATCAACGCCGCGCGCACTGGCAGTTTCTGGTTTTCAACTCCCGGGACAGGCTCAGCGGCATGGAGCCACATTCGCCAAAAGATGCCGAGAATGAGCACCCCCCCGGGTATCCCCGTCTCTAGAAACATTTGCAGGAAAAAATTGTGGCTGCCAGTCAAAAATATACCCGAATACCCGCCGCGGTGGAAAAATCCACGGCCAAGAATTGGGCTGTCAAATATCTTGGGCACTTCAGCCTTGAGTATAGCCCAACGCCCGCCATCGTCGAGGCCAAATACGCCAACCTGATATTTCTTAAGATAGGTCACGTCTGGCTGAAGGGTGCGATCCACCTGCTCCTTGAAATTGGGGAACTGGTTGTACGCGAAGATGACCAGGGCAACCCCCACAATGCTTGCCACAAACGTACGCCGTAAATTGACATGCGCAAAGAGATACAGCACTCCGGCCAGGGCTGCCAGCCACCCACCCCGCCCCTCGGCCATGATGAATCCGAGAAACATGACCACAAGTCCTATCGAGGCATACCGGCGCCAGCGCGATGTGCCATTCCCGGCCAGCAGCGACCCGGCCACGAAGCAGATCAGGATCGACATCATGGCGCTGGTGGGATTCTCCTGATACACCTGGGTGCTCTTGCCCGGTTCCAGGAGACGCAGCTCGTCATACGAGTTCTGGGTGAGGAACAAGGTCACGCCGACCACAACGCCCGCCATCAGGAGCGACCAGTAGAACCCTCCGCGCTTCTCATCATGTGGCAGCGCCTTGATCGTCAGAATACCCGCCACGCCGTAAAGGGAGAGTTTCCCGAGCTTCAACAGCCCGAACCAAAGCGGGTGATGCGTTGCATAGTCATACCGCAGCGGCAAGAGCAGGGTTGAGATGGTGGCCCACCAGAGAAACACAAGCAGGAGCGGAAGGAGCGCATCGACACGCTTTTTGCGCGGCGCGCCGGGATGCCGGCTGCCGAAGTACACCAGGATAAGGTATGGCCCGATCAGGAAGTCGGCGAGCGTTAAGGTGCCGAACGGCGTCGGCTGCTCGTATCCCAGACTGGGGAGAAACAGCAGCGGGAGCCAGAACAGCCACAAGCGTCTCATGCTCTGACTGACATACCCCTGTAGGGCGTGACTGTCTCAGGCGGTTTGCAGTACATTGGAAAAAGTGCGCACCAGATCTTCACTCAGACGCGCCTCAGAGAAGTGCTCAAGGACATGCTGCCGGGCCGTATGCCCCATTACAATCCGCAGTTCTTTACTTCGCAACAACGGCAAAGCTGCCTGGGCTAGACGCTCAGCCGCGTCTGGGACATAGTGATACTCGGAATCCACCACAGGCACGGCTCGCCCTTGAACTCCATCTTCTGGAATCATAAGAGGGACTGCACCTACCTTGGACACGACTACCGGAAGCCCACATGCCATTGCTTCGAGTGGCGCAAACCAAAACGTCTCATATCGTGACGCTGCGAGAAACAAATCGGCACTCGCCAGCAGGCGTACAAGGTCATGTCCATATCGTGGCCCAAGAAGGTAAAGCCCGGGCAGTATCCGATGACCTGGCGTCAGCATTGGCCCTTCTTTCCCAATAAGCACCAAGTCTACGGGGGCTGTGTAGGCGTGGCGGATGAGCCGAAAAGCCTCGACTAATTGAGGTATTCCTTTTAGTTCTTCACTCATATCTCCTACCCACACTATTTTCGGCGTGCCAGGATCTAGCCCCTCACGTTGCCAAACATTGCGGTCGCACCACTTCGGGTTGAATTTCTCCGTATCGATCGCGTGCGGGATTAGGTAAATCCGTTCTCGGGGGGTTCCTGCACTCATGCACTCACGTACCCGCACCTCTGACATCTCTATCCAACCGTCCGCCATTTTCGTTGTCATCAGTGGGCCGGGGTTAGCCGGATTCATCAGAATGGGGATGCCGGTTACATTCGGTCCCGCCACCAGTTTTCGTTTCCCTTTTACAGCGAATGCATAAAGAAAGGATTTCAAGCCCGTAGGCACATACACCACATCACGATCAGAAATCGCATCCCGAAGGAGCCCGAGGTTTTTCCACGCCTGACGGGGCTGGTGAGGCTCGAAACCTAGCCGGATTTCACAGCGGGTGGCATAGGGTTCAGAGGCGTCGATTTTCCCTGTCAGCACCCTCAGATCGACGTCTTCGCGGGCCGACAGAGCATTGAGGGTTCCGACGACATTGCGGTGTGGGCCGCTGATTCCAACCGCGTGATCAACGAGTACGAGCACTCTCATGTGGATTGCCTCCGAAAGTCGAGCCGAGGAGACGAAACCAGGTTTGCCGCTCGATAACCGGCGAGTGTTGCACGGATTACACGGAATCGCCGGTAGCGCACCGCATAGGCCAGGCCGAGCCGCAACAGCTCTGCGTAGGCCGTCGGCTTCTGAAACCAGCGGAGATAGCGGCGGATCAGGATGGTCCGGTTGTGCGCCAGCGCCCACACATAACGCTCCACGTCTTCGACCCGGCAGCCGCCAGTCGGCGCGGCGAGATGCTCGAGCAGCGCCCGGCCGTTGTAGACGATCCGGTATCCTGCCTGTCTGATGCGCAGGCAATACTCCGTCTCTTCGTACAGGGCCGCGCCGATGTTCAGGCCCTCGTCAAACCCCCCCACCTGGTCCGCCACTGAGCGCCAAGTGCTGAAATTGCCACCCGGCACGTGATCCACCTCGAATTCGGCCTCGCTGTCAAAATATCGCTCAGGCGTCGCCGTCCAGTAACGAAAGCGGCCGGTGTTTCCATTTTGCGCGGCTGAGCGCCCCGGCTCCACGATGCGCCCGGCGACTGCGCCCACATTCGGGAGCGACAGCGCGCGCAGATGCTCGCGAACCAGGGTCGGCGGGCAGCGAACATCGTCGTCGACATAGACCAGGGCGTCATATCGCGCATGCTGCCATCCGTAGTTTCGCGCCGGTGGCAGCCCGCGAAACAACACCGTGTGGTAGCTGATCAGATTGGGGTGAGCGGCCACCAGCTCGCGCACCGGTTCCGGGATTGCCTCGGACTGGTCGACGACCAGGATTTCCAGCGGGCGATAGTCCTGCGCGATGAGATCCCGCAAGCAGTCAGCCAGGAACCCGCCGCGATTAAGCGTTGGAACGATAACGGTAACGCCAGGGGCTTCAGGCATTCCGCGCTCCCAGATCGATCTTCGCGCTACGGAGCGCATCTTGCAGGCGCATCAGATAGTGCTCCCAGGTAAACTCGCGCTCGACGCGCTGGCGAGCCTGCTCCCCCATTTCTGAAAATGCTACCGGATCGGCTACCAGTCTGCTGAAGATTCCCGCCAGGGCGGAAACATCATCCTGCTCAATCAGCCAGCCGCCATCCCCGTCCGTGACGGCGTCGGGAATGCCGCCGGTCCGCGTGCCCACAACCGGCGTTCCGCACGCCTGCGCTTCCAGAAAGACCAGCCCGAACCCCTCGACCGACTGCTCTCCGGGCCGCTCCTGCGTCGCCAGCACAAATAAATCGGCTGCGCGATAGAGGTCAGGCAGATCGTCGTCGGGCACAAACCCCAGCCAGCGCACCTGCTGGTCCACGCCCAATTCGCGGGCGCGCCGCTGGAGCGCCTCCATATCCGGGCCCTTTCCGGCAATCAGGTAGGTGATTTGCGCCCGTTCGTGCGGCGCCAGCGCCGCGAGCGCCTTCAGGACAGTCTCATACCCTTTGTAGGCATGAATCCGCGAGACTGAGCACACGACGCGGTGGTCGCCAATCCCCCATTTCTGGCGGGCTGAGGCGCGATCGGCTGGCGAAAATCTTTCGTGATCGACTGCCAGCGGAATGGCCACGACACGCGCGGCGGGCGCCAGCGCGCGGACCATCTCGGCGGTGTAGTGGCTGTTCGCGACAACCAGCCCGGCAGACTCCAAAACTCGCCTGCGCAGCCACCGCCAGACGCCGCGACGCCAGGGCTGCGCGGGAGGAAAAAGTTCCGCCCCGTGCGCGAGGATCACGTGAGGCCGGACGCGAGCAAGGGTTGCAACAAGCCCTTCGGGATACCAGATGCCGGAGAGGCATACGGTGTCGGGCGGAAGCCTGCGGAGCCGCCGGTAGGCTGCGAGCTCGCGCCACGGCCGCGCTCGACGCACCCGCGTGGTGGGGACCAGGGCGTCGATCTCCGGCGCCGCGCTTCCAGGCGGGATCTGCTGGCTCAGCACGGAAGCGGCGCGTCCTTTCGCAATTTCCGCACAGAGCCGCGCAATGCCGCCGTCGTTCGGGGGATAGTCGAAGGAGAAGAGGTGCAAGCTAGTCCTTCAGAATTGTTCTGTTAGTCAAGGGTTTTGTGCAGTTGTTGCTCAAGGGCTCGGACATCGACTGTCATATCGCTTAAGCGGTTGCGCTGAGTAGCTGGCACGAAGTAATGCTGGTGACCAAGCGCTTGTGACAAACGCCAGAAGAACAAATCGTCTGGCGGCATTGCCTTAAATTCGATTACAGGAATGGTGTCTGAGAAAATCGTGTTTGTCAGGCCACTTCCGTATGGAGAAACCACGATTTCCGCTCGCCGGAACAAGTTGACCTGTTCGTCAAAGCTCAAGTCCTGCGGAATGTAACGTTCAAACCCAAAAGCGCTAAGGCAAGCCATTACATCTGCCTCGTTAGATACCTGCCTTCGCGGGATACCTGAGCGCGACAAATAGATTCTCTTCCTGGATAGATCGCCTGAACTACTTACGCCGCAAAGTATATGCTCCCGAAGAAACGATAGGACTTCCTCAGGTAAATAACCGTTTGTGCGGTTCCGAATAAACGACGGTAGCAAAAATCGATCAACGCGAACCCATGAATTCGCGGCAACATACTCGATGCAGACATTATCTGGCTTGCATAATTCCAATGACCTCAGTTGGAACGGCCATAAATTGTCAGGGACTAATAACTTTAGCGGCGTTTCGTGTTGAAGCTGTGAGATAATGTAGAGTCGGGCCAACGAGTCGGTAAACCAATGCCCGTAATTGTGGCCAAATGTGGCGCTGATAGTTGTACAAGGCCCCTGAAGCCGAACCGAATGTTTAGGAATGTAGTGGCGGTAATAAGCAGCCTCTTTAGCCTCTACAGGTTTCAACATTGATTCCAAGAGTAGCTTCTTATCATCAATGATAATGACCCCATTCGACGTATGTAACTGAACATCGGCTAACCACCACGTCTCGAGGGGCTTTAAGGGCTGCCACTCTTGCTCATACGCGTTTTGACGTATTCGCTCTACGAAGGCTACGTCATAGAAAACAGGATTAGGGCTCCGGACGGCGACTTCTCCTCGTTCTATGCTGACCACAAGTTTCTCCATGCGCCGTTGAACTACTCGGCGAGGGAGAAAAGGCGAAACGCTACGGAGGATTATCCGCCCTAGCTTGCGATATAGCCGTTCGACTAAGGATGTCCGCATATTCTCACGGGGATTGTTTCGGCAATAAAGCTAAGCAAGAGCCTTTGATAGACTCTAAGCTTTATTTGCTCACCTCACGATAGCTAGACTGAATTCGCGTAAGTTCGAGGCGGGCCCGGCTTCCTACCCCTAGTCGGGAAAGAAAAATTGCCAGTCGTTGCTTGCGCTTCCATCCCAACAAGCGAACTCCGATGCGATGTAGCCAGGTTCCCTGGGATATTGTTCTAGTGCCATCAAACTCGATGGCTCGTTGAATACACCGTTCCGAGAGATCGTCATGTAGGCCAAGACTGACTGAAGCAATGTTGGCGTAAAAACCGGCCACTATTGATGCGTATCGCTCAAGCAGTTCCTTTTCCTGCAAAAGGGTCTCCAACTTCTCAACAAAATATATACGGGACAAAATATGGTCACGGCTGATCAGTGCGCTGCTTGAAATGGTATCTGAATGCTTACGATAGTACGCGTATCCTCGATGAACTCGAGAAATGCCGACACCGTCTAAAAGCGCCCGCGCCATTAGATCATAGTCATGATAGTTCAGCAATTTTTCATCCCAGCCGCCCAGGCGCTCAAAAACCTGTCGCGGCCAGAGAATCGAATGTGGTGGCATAAACCACTTAGTAAAACGGTTGTAAAATAAATCCCCTTCGACTTGGTAATCCTCTCCGACCTCAATAATTTCTCGCCCTTGCGGTGTGTCGATAAACCGGCACCAACGACATACCCCAACGCAGTTTTCTTTCGCTGTGGCAGCTTCGAGCAAGGCTTCTACTGTATCGGGCGATAGATAGTCATCGGCATCCAGAAACAAGCAGTAATCACCCGTTGAAACAGCGAAGCCCTTGTTGCGCGCTGCCGAAAGTTTTCGATTCGGACCAGTCAGGATAATTACATGTTCGGCATATTTCTGAATTACTGAAAGACTCCCATCAGTCGACCCATCATCTACCACAATAACTTCAATTGGTTGATAAGTTTGCCGCAAACAGGATTCAATCGCTTCTGCAACCCAGCGCTCAGAGTTATAACAGGGGATGATGATCGAGACGAGAGGGCGAGTCATAGGCTAAATCTGGCACCGTTCTTTACGGAATGTGACTGGCCCTGCGGAACAGGGCGCGCCCGTTTAGTTGTGGGAAACGTTCCCTGGCGATTTGAAGAAGTTGTTGCAATCCTAGCGGCCGTGTAATGAGGACAAGAGTAGTATATCCGACTGCTCCAACCAACACCAGCATCAAAAGCTCAACTGCATAGGGCCAGGTAGCGGGAGTAATGTTGTATACAAGAGTTACCCCAACCAGCATCAGAACGGAGCCAATCATAGGGCTGGTCACTGTGCGGACTACTTCACTGAACTTCAGCCCAATGAGGCTCCCTGGGATAGCAACGGAAGGATAGAACAACAGAACGTTCGCCGCCGCATAGCACCAGGCAACCGCCTCCAGCGTGCCGATCGCGATTCCAGCCAGGATGCTGGTTATCATCGCGCCGGATGTAATCAATCCCCAGCGAAACATCCAGTCTGTGCGCCCCTGCGACATATAGAGAATTCCGCACGTTCCAGTGAAGGCTTGCAGAAGCCCGACCAAGGGCAGAATCTGCACCAAAGGGATCATTGGCGCCCAGTTCTTGCCGTAGACCGCCAGCACGAACGGTTCCGCGGTTGCCGTCAACCCGAACATCAAAGGGCTTGTAATCAGCGCAATAACGCTGAGGGCTTGCAGATAGATGCGCTTAACGCGAGCAGGATCATCCTGGATAGAAGACAACGCCGGGAACATGACGCGATTAATGACGTTGACGATCTGATACATCGGCATCAGCATCAGCGCATGAACACGGCCATAAAACCCTAACGCGGCGGAGCCCATAAAGCGGCCAATGATCATGTGATCCGCGTGTTTGGCCCAGTAATTGAGTGAGCTGTACCCCAAGAGATTCACGGAGAAACGCCACAGGTCCTTGAGAGCGTGTAGATGGAATCCCCAGCGAGGACGCCAACCTGCCCACAGAGTATTCAGCGCCGTGGTCACGAAATGGTGCGCGTAGGTCTGGGCGACCAGGCTCCACACGCCAGCGCCGAAATAGGCGAGGCAAATGCCGGTGATGCCCGACACCACCGTGCCGAGGATGCTGGTGCGCGCGAGATAGCGAAATCCCATGCGGCGCTGCAATAACGCGGCCGGGACCATACCGGGCGCGGAGACAAGAAATGAAAAGGAGAGAGCGCGGGTGAGAGCGGCGAGCTGCGGCTGATCGTAGAACCCGGCCAGGAGCGGCGCCGATACGAACATGGTCGCGGAAAAGACAAGCGCGGTAGCCATATTCAGCCAGAACACTGTCTGCGCATGCCGGTCGTCAATTTGGGACCGCTGAATCAGCGCAGCCGACAGTCCCATGTCGCCGATCCAGTTGGCAAAGCCAGCAAAGACCGCGACCATGCCCACCGTCCCGAAATCGTTCGGAAGAAGCAAGCGCGCGAGCACTATGGACAGCACGAACCGGGCGGCCTGTTGCCCCACTTGAGCAACCACGGTCCATTTCGTGCCGTTTAAAACTCGCCCTCTCAGGTTGTCGCCCATGCGCGCTTGTGTTGGTGTTTGTACGATGTTGAGATGATCACGTGGCAAGCTCCGCCGTTCCGACATGCGTGTGGCATGCGGCGCGGCACCTGCTCTGTAGCGCAACGCGACCGGACGGCTCCGGGCGGTTCGGGCGGAGCGCCCTCCTCTACCGCCGCCGTCGAACGCGCTCGATTGCGTTGGCGTTGACCGTCACCTGCATCTGGCGGCCGAGCATTTGCAGTAACACCTGCACCCGCTCGGACCCGCTCAGCCGCAGGTCGAAAATGGCTTCATACCCCTTCAGCGGGCCATCGACGATCCGCACCGGATCGCCCTGCTTCAG
>Ga0134096_1002696_pt1 | contig 11198 bp, 6 predicted proteins | sample 7_2taG_FD_94448 | JGI IMG/M metagenome (GOLD analysis project Ga0134096, IMG submission 94448) | Switchgrass degrading microbial communities from high solid loading bioreactors in New Hampshire, USA - 7_21_20_110_A3 metaG | ecosystem: Engineered > Bioreactor > Semi-continuous > Anaerobic >... | reverse complement strand
CTGCTGAGAAGGACACGCGCATGCGTCTGACCTATACCAACCCCGTCTACGACCAGTACTTCGCCGACCCGTTCGTGCTGCACCACGCCGGACGCTACTACGCCTATGGCACTGGACCTGCCAGCCCGGATGGGATGCAGTTCCCGGTGCTGGTGTCGGACAACCTGGTGGCGTGGACGTTCGCCGGGTGGGCGTTGCAGCCGCTGCCTGGGGCGGATGCGTACTGGGCGCCGGAAGTGGCGTACTCGGCGGGCGTGTTCTACCTGTACTACTCGGCGCACGGGGTTGGTGGACGCGACCACCAGCTTCGGGTAGCAACCAGTCCGACGCCGCTCGGACCGTTCGAGGATGTGGGGCATGTGCTGACGCCGGAGACGCCGTTCTCCATCGACGCGCATCCGTTTCAGGACTGCGACGGGACGTGGTATCTGTTCTACGCGCAGGACTTTCTGACGCTGGAGGGGGAGTACCGCGTTGGGACGGGGATTGTGGTCGACCGGCTGGTGGAGATGGTGCGGCTGGCAGGGGAGCCGCACGTGGTGGTGCGGCCGCACGCCGACTGGCAGTTGTTCGAGGCGCAGCGGGCGATTTACGGCGGGGTGTAGACTGGCACACAATTGAGGGACCAGCGCTGCGGGTGCGGGGTGGGCGGTATTACTGCTTCTACAGCGGCGGGGCGTGGCACAGCAACAACTACGGGGTGGGGTATGTGATGGCGGAGCACCCTTTGGGACCGTACATGCGCCCGGCCAGCGCGGGACCGCTGCTGCGGTCAGTGCCGGGGCAGGTGATCAGCCCAGGGCACAACTCGTTTGTGGTGGGACCGGACGGGAAGGAGTACATCGTGTATCACGCCTGGCCGCCGGACATGTCGGCGCGGCTGATGCGGATCGACCGGTTGAGCTGGGACGGCGCTGAGCCGGTGCTCCACGGCCCGACCACCACGCCGCAGAATATCGACTTGGCAATACCTTAGCACGCTCTATGTTGGTTACGGCGAGGCGTTCTCGTCAACACAACGGCTCGATGTGGTATAGCTCGCGCTCGTTGCAAGTTAAGTCGCGGATATAGCGATTTGCGTAAACCCAGTCGAGTAGTTCGCCAGGCTCCAGCATCAAGTCGAGTTGGCGAATTACTCTGTTTTTCTCATCAGGAACGAGAATGGATTGACCATCTGGGCTAAAGGCGACCCGACTCCCTCCTGGCAATACCGAGAGTGCATTGATTTGTCGCACCACATTGCCAGTTTGCCACTCCCATACAATAATGCCTCCCTCCTCTCCGTCCGACACCACATATTGACCATCTGGGCTAAATTGGCCCCTGGCGACCGAGATATGTCCTGATAGCCGCTGAATTTCCTGCCCGCTGGCGGTATCCCAGAAGTGTAAATTACCACTGAGAGTGACCGTCAAGAGCTTAGTACTGTCTGGACTGAATGCGACACTGATCACAGGCGTATCATGCACCAGCGTATAGGCAATCGCGCCAGTAGCGGCATCCCAAAGGATAGCAGTCATGTCGTGCGAGCCAGTCGCGATCCACTTCCCATCTGGACTGGCGCTAATGTCCCAGATGTGTGATTGGTGACCTTCCCACTCGCCTATTTTTTCACCTGTTGCTGCATCCCACACAGTGATAAAGCTGTCGCACCGTCGATTATTCGTTAGCACCCTGCTGCCATCGCCGGTAAATACTGGTTTTCTGACAAAGCCGGTTGGCTCTGTGGCCTGCCAGAGAACTTCCCCGGTGTCAACATCGACCATTATCAGGTGGCTGTCACGGGTTGGGCACAGTTCGCTGATGTCTTGGATAAAGTCACCCGGTCGCGAGTTGAAGACCACACGACGACCATCTGGGCTAAATGCAATGCTGGAATAAGTGTTTTGTGTTTCTCCCAGAACACGGATCTTGTGGCCTGTTGCCAGATCCCATAAGGTTAACGGCCCGTTCCATTCTTGGGTAAGGAGAGCGCGACCGTCAGGGCTGCTCGCCATGCCCACGATCCCACTTGTCAGGCCATCTATCCGCATCAGTTCCGCTTCATTTTCCAGACTCCAGAAACGCTGTCCCGATTCGGAACTCGTAAGCACATACCGGCCATCCGGCGTAAAGACTTCTGGGACGCCGTATAACAAATCGTTCGTGCTCTGCCAGGTTTCAGTATCGAACAGGGTGTAGTTGCCCACCGTAGAGGAAGGGACTATCAGTGTATGGCCATCAGGGCTTAAGTTCGCCCAAAAAAGTGGGGCATCCAGCACTTCCTGGCGAAGCATCTCCCCGGTATTCTCATCCCATAGGGTGAGAGTGATCCCCAATTCACCAGGAGTCCCTGAGAGTGTCACGATACCACTCGAAACTGAAAAAGGAATAATCGTGCCACCTGCCGTCCTAATCGTGCGAATTTGCTCACCAGTGCGGGTATCCCATAGAACAATCAAGCCTGTGTCGTAAGCAAACAGCAGTTTTCGCCCATCTCTGGTGCTGGTGGTAAAGAAAACGTCGCTAACATCTGCCACCAATCCACTGACGTCCAGTCTAACCTGGTCTATGAGCCGGCCTGTAGCAATTTCCCAGGTGTCAATAGACACAGGCATAAAGCCGCTGCCCTCTTGATGGACAAGGGTTGGGACAAGCAACGCTTGAGCCTCAGAGCTGATGATCATCCCACAGGGGAACCCTTCCGGTGGGGTAAGGTGCCGGAGTTCTTGACCCGTGCTGACCTCAAATTCAATGATTTCCCCGGTCATTAGGTCAGGGGTGACAGTGGTCGCGTAGCCCGTTTCGCCACCCGGTGCGAATATCGGGTTGGTCGCGTTACAAAAGGGCGGTCTTCCCTCTAGAAATGCGGACGTCCACCGGGCAAGGATTTGCCCCGTCATTAAGTCCCAATAGATAACGGAGCCATCACTATCCGCATTGTCGCTAAGTTGAAACGTCATGGCTCGACGTCCATCAGGGCTGATGTCTGAAATGCCGCCAAGCCAGAAGAAGGGTTCTGGGAGTAGGCTCCGCATTGTTGGAACAAAAACAGACACTTCATAAAGCACCCGCTGAGCATAAGCGGGCGGATGATCGGTTAATGTGTTGGCGGCCACGGCGAGGGCAATGGCTTGATCGGGATTACTGTAGGCGAGCGCGCTTCTCGCTGCGGCTGCCAGCGCTATACTGCTGGCATATTTGGCATTCTCATCACTGATCGCCCTTGCTTCTTCAGCATTAATCCGTGCGAGTTGCGCAGTTTTGCTTTGGTTAAACGCAAAAAGTGATAAGGCCACTGCGATCACAGCGGCAACTGCAAAGACTGCCACCAAGCCCCGCAGAAAACGACGAGAGCGCTGCTCCAAATGTGCTTCGCGGGCTTTCTGGGTTTGTTCTGTCTGGCGTTCTCTTTCCCGCTGGGCAAGGCTGGCTTGCATGAAAGCGCGTTCCTGGGGGGTAATCGCGAGTTCGGTTTGCTCCATCCAACTCTCGAACATCTCCAGCCGCGAGCCACGCAGCAGGAAGCTTTTGTCCTGTTGTGAGCTCCACCATTCCTCGGCCATATGTGCCAGTTGGCGCTGCATTCGTACATCGGCACGGCTTTCATCCAGCCATTTCCGCAGGCGTTCCCACTCGCGCAGGATGGCCTCGTGTGCCAGCTCAACGGTGGGCGCGCGTGTGGCCGGGTCGTGGTCGAGCGCCAGCAAGCGATAGGCAGCAAAGGTATCAATAATCTCGTCCACTAAGTCGGCGTCGCTGCCCAGCGCCAGTAGTTCGGAACGCGGCGTGCGGCGACGGGTATCCTCTGTGCCCTCGCCGAGTGTCACCAGCCGCAGGAAGATCTGGCGCACTGCTTCCCGCCCGTCGGCATTCAATTCGGAGTAGAGTTCCTCGGCACGCTTCGCCAATGCGCCCACCGCGCCGCCAATCTCCCGATAAGCAGCGTGAGTCAGCATGCGCCCGTCGCGCCGCTCGAATAACTCGGTCAGGGCGTATTGGAGGAGCGGCAGCGCGCCCGCCTGGTAGTTCATATCGGCCACGATGGTTGCCACCAGCCCTTCCTCAAATGTCACGCCGACTCGCTCCGCTGGACCGGTGATAGCCCGCTCCAAGCTTTTTGCGGTCAGAGGCAGAATCGTTTCCATACGGTTGCGCACCAGGTCGCCGAAGTCGGGATAGCGCAGAGGGCGGTCATAGAAATCCGCGCGGAGTGTGATAATGACTCGCACTCGGCTTCGCGGATCGGTTACGGCCGTATACAGCAGGTTGAGGAAGTGCTGGCGCGTGGCTTCGTCTTCTACCAGGGTGAAGACTTCCTCGAACTGGTCGATGATGAGCACCAATTCGCTCCCGTCGTTGGGCAAGATCAGCCCGGCGGCCCGCAGCAATCCACGCGCATCACGTGCCAAGTGTTCCTTCAAACTGCCTGAAAGGGTGCCCGCTACGCGCGTCAGCGCCACTTCCAATTCGTCTAGCGGATGGGGGCCCGGCACCAGGCTCACCACGAACCAGCGCTCAGAACCAGGCAAGTCGCCGCGCCACAGGGACGGGATCAGGCCCGCGTTGACCAGGCTCGACTTACCGCTGCCGGACGGACCGATGACGGCCAGAAACCGTGCCTGCCTGTCTTTCTCAGCCAATCGCTGGATCAGACGCGCAGTCAATTCCTCGCGTCCGAAGAAATCGCGGTGATCGGCAGGTTGGAAGGCTTGCAGCCCCTTATACGGGCTCTCCAGTTCTGGCGGGCTCAATTGGCTGACTGCATCCGCCGTCGCCGGTAGGCTTACAGACACATCCCGGGTCGCAATTAAATCTAGTTCACGAGCCCGAACGATCGCCTGTACCCGGCTGCGCACGCCCAGCTTGCGATAAATCTGTTTGATGTGCCATTTGACGGTGGCCTCGGTGATGAAGAGATTTGCGGCGATTTCCCGGTTCGACAGCCCATCGACCAGGAATTGAAGTACTTCGTGCTCACGCAGAGTCAACTGCTCGACAATGCTGGTTGGCGTCCTCGGCTCGGTTAATTGAATGGCTTGCCGGAAAGCCGCCGCCATCGCCAGTACATCGGCATAGCGGTGAGTGGGATTCTTGGCCGTCGCCTTCTGAATGACCGCGTTAATGGCTTCCTGCACGCCTGGCTCGAGCGTCTCGATCCCAGGCAAGGGATCGTTGAGGTGTTTATAGAACCGTTCCACAGGGGAACACTGGTGGAAAGGATGCTCCCCCGTCAGCAATTCGTACAGCACCACGCCCAGGCTATAGATGTCAGTCAGGGGTGTGACCGGCTCACCGCGCGCTTGTTCCGGCGAAAGACAATCCAGTGAGCTGGCGACAGCGTCCTGCCCTGCCATCTCGCCCAGCATCTTGACGATACCGAAATCTGCCAGATAAGCGTTGCCTTCCTCGTCTAGCAGAATATTGCTCGGCTTGAGGTTGCCATGCACGACACCACTGCGGTGTGCCAGCGCCAGCGCCGAGGCGACCTGATCTAGCAGGAGTGCTGCTGCAGCCAAGTCATAAGGCCCGGCTTCTAGCGCTTCGCGCAGGCTGCCACCGCGCAGCCAGCGCATAACCAGATATGCCCCGTTTGGGTCGCGCCAGTAATCGTACAACGGAACGATGTGCGGATGTTCGAGGCGCGCCACCATCTGCGCTTCCGTTTCAAAGCGCCGGATGAAGTCTGGCTGGTTGGCGAAACCGGGCAGGATGATCTTGATCGCCACCTCGCGTCCGACGGCTGTCTGGTGCGCTCTGTAGACTGGGCCAAAGCTGCCCGCGCCGATCTGTTCGTGGAAGACATAGCCTTTGACTGTGATGCCATCTGTGTGCTCCATTGGCCTGTCTCCTTAATACTCACTCTAACTAAATTATAAAGAGTTTTTACCTTGCTCGCTCCCCTTTCTCCTTCTCTATGCAAGATCGCTCACGTCGCTTGCCTTTAGGGGGAGGGGGATTTGGGTAGGTCGCCGGGCGGCATTCGGGGAGGTGCGCCCTTTTCGACCTTAACCTGGAGTTGAAGCGCGCTACTTCAATGCACATTGGCGCGGCCAGCCCGGAAGGTAGAACGAAGGGAGTGAGCCTCAATGACCTCACATCGAATCTCCCTCGGAACCGCGGCCCGTCGACACCGATTGGGGAAGGTCAGACTACCTGTGATGCTCGCGTTCGGCGTGATCATGATTTTGCCCTTGAGTATCACTGCGTTCAGGCGGCCTGAAATCTCACTAGCACCGGATGTCGATACGTTTCATCAGCTTGTCACTACCGAACAGGGGCATGTTGCGTTGCAACTGCTGGCTGATATCGCGGACCAGCGCGGCGGCTGGCGACCCGCGCCGGGGGATGAGACGGTTTTTGTCCCGACAATGCGCCTCTACGTGGCATCTACTTCAGCCATTGACCTGCCTCCAGAAGGCTGTATTCGAGATCGGGATCCAACTGCACCGCGTTCTCCGGACTGCGGGCGAGATTTTCAGTATGAGCAAAACCTGGTCCGCTTCGGCCCTGAGACGTTTGCTCGGCGGCTGCGCGACGGGACATTCGCGCCGCGCCCACACCTGGATGATATGTTGTCGGTCTATATCGAAGAGGTCGGGCATTCCTGGCAGGAGTATTGTTACGAAACTGAGGGGCGCTGCCAGGGCGAGCGAACGCAGCTTACGACCTATTTTGAAGGCAAACAACGCGCCAACGGCTGGGAGTACCAGATCAAAATGTATATCTTGAGCTTAGATGGCACATGGCTGACGTTGTCGGACAGCGAACGCGCTGAGCTGAAGACTGCGATCTGCACAGGTTATGCTAATCCGCGATACACCGTTGTTTCGCCTTATGGACCGCCGCCTGGTTGGCCCAACCCGGCCGGTTGGCCGACTACCGCCCCTACACCTGAGGAATTCCAGGCTTTTTGCGCCGGGTATTGAGATCCTCGAAGGCCAGCTCCTTGAAAGTGATCGCTAGAAGGCTCTTCTCCCTGCGGACCGGGCACAAGCCACGCCCGGTCTTTTCGTCCGAGTATTTGCTCCCTTCTCGAAAGTTCTTTCGTTGCTTTTCCCCTGCAGTTAGCGGCTTGCTGTTAATCGCGAGATAGCAGTGAGTCAAGCAAACAACGTTATATCTTCGCGTGATGCATAAAAAGGGGCAGCCTACGCGCTGCCCCTTGAGCGAACGTCTGTTGGCGAGAACTACTGGATATTCTCCTGCTCCAGGATCATATCACCGTCCAACTGCGCCTGCGCAAGTGTCTCTTCGGCGCTCATCTCGCCCAGCACGAAAAGCTGCAGGGCCGGGATCAGGGCGTCGACTTCCATTGGAGAGTACCCGGCGCAGGTCGGGCGGATCTTAGCGAACTCAAGAGAGTCGAGGATCGGCTTCCAGAACGGGTCATCCTGGAAGAACGGATCCTGAATCGCTTCCAGGTTTCCTGGAATGTTGAAGCTCGTTTGGGCCCACAGCAGCGCGTTCTCGGACTCTGCGAGCCACCACTTCATGAATTCCCACGCTTCGTCGGGATGCTCGGCAGCGGTCGGGATGACCAGGCCGAAACCACCCATCAGCGTGCCACGGTCGCCGTTCGGGCCGGCTGGCGGCGGAACGATCCCAAAGTCAAGCTCTGCGCCGTATTTCTGGTACGTGCTGATCATCCAGGGGCCGGTGTAGAGCATCGCCACCTTGCCGGTGACAAATGCGTCGGACTCGTTGCCCAGGCCCTCTTCAAAGCCCACTTGATAGACCTTGTCTTCGTTCAGCAGCTTGTCCCAGAAGTTCAGGACGGCCAGCCCTTTCTCGTTGTTGAAGTTCGTCGCCGAGCAGTCATCCGTCACGATCTGGCCGCCCGCCTGCTGCAGGTACATGTTAAACAGGCCGACATCTTGCAGCGAGAACCCGGCACGCTCCAGTCGGTCGCCGTCCCAGACGGTCAGCGCCTTGGCGACTTCTTCCAGTTCTTCCCAGGTGGTCGGCGGCTCAAGTCCGGCTTCTTCGAGCAGCGTCTTGTTGTAGAACAGGGCGCGCGCGTCCACGGTCAGCGGCAAGCCGTAGACGTTACCGTCCCACGACAGCTCACGGATCGCTTCAGAATAGAACTCGTCGACGGAAACGCCATCGCGCTCCATGTACTCGTTGATGGGCATCAACACGCCGCGCGGCGCGTAGAGCGCGGTGCGCCAGCGATCCCAGAACATGATGTCCGGTGCGTCGCCCGCGGTCGAAGCGGTCAGGAACTTGGTGATCATGTCTTCCTGAACGACGTACTCAACGCGGATCTTATCTTGCGAAGCGTTGAATGCGTCCACCATCACGTTGAACTGACGCTCACCTTCGCCGCCCCAGTCGCCCCAGAAGGTGACCGTTACCGGATCTTGTGCTTTCACGAGCTCGACTACCGCGCCGGCGTGGACGAACGACAGCGCAAGCACCACCAACAAGAGGGTGCGTCCGGCTTTAAGGATGTTTACCTTCATGACATTTTCCTTTCGTCGTTGCAGACTATTTATTAAAGCGGGAGTCAAGAACCCATGCGTTCGAGCGTGCAGGCTAGCCTCCTTTTTAGTTCATGAAGCGAACGGTAGCTGCGCGAGCGTCGCGTACATTTCAACCAGCGCTGCCTGATCCAGCAGCCAGTAAACGCCTTCCTTCCCATCCGTGCCGCGCTGAACTGACGCGTCGCCCGCCCAGTCTGGGTTCACGAACCCTTCCTCGCCGCGAGCGTGCGTCCAGGCGTGGTCAAGATTGGCGCGCATCGTCTCGATATACTTTGGGTCGTGTTGCGGATCGGCGTAGTAGAGCGCAACGTAACCGCGCAGCAGCACTGCGTTAAACCAGGGCGTATCAGGGTAGAACGCCTGGCCGCTTTGCGGGTCTTCACGCATGAAATGGGCGACGCTCGCCTCGGCCAACGCCCGCGCCTCGTCGAGATACTTTTGCTCGCCGGTTTCCTGGTAGAGCAGGGCGTTCGCGTGAATGATCGTGCCCGTGTTATAGGTGAAGGTGCGAAAGTCGATCGTGCGCTTGTCCGAGATGCTGTCCCAGTACACGCCAGACGGCGCTTTCAGGGGCTTAAGCCATTCGAGAATACGCACTGCCCAGTCGAGATACTGCTGCTCGCCCGTCTCCTGGTAGAGCTTCATCGCCAGCACAGCCGCCGGACCGTTTGAGCAGGTGTTCTTGGTTGTGGGGTCGTTTTCGCGCCAGTAGATCCCTCCGCCGAGCTCATCGGACCATCCGCTGATGGCAAAAGTGAAGGTTGCTTTCGCCTTTTCCAGATAGACGGGATCGCCAAGCGTGCGATAGGCATCGACAAAGTCTAGCCCCAGCCACTCGTTGTCGTCGTAGTATTTCTGCCCACCGCCAAATTCGCGCACATACGAGTCATAGCCTGGGGGATCCGCGCGCCCATCCCAATACTGCTCTAGCCCATCAAGCACGCGCACAAGGTCTGCGTGATATCGCTCGCCACCCGGCGCAGCCGCCAGCGCGTTGACCGCCGATATCATGCCGGAGTAGGGCCACAGGAACGAGAACGCGTTGTCTTCCGGCAGCACTTGATTGTGCTCGCGGTACAGATTGAACTCAGGAACATAGAAGCTGGCGAGAATGGTCTGATAAAGCGTCTCGGCGCGTGCGAGGTCGGTATCCTGTCTGACTTGCTGGGTCATATCTGAATAGTCTCCGATGAAAACGAGGCTGCTTAGTGGTCCGCTTAGGACCGCCAGCGCGAGCGAAAAGGCGAAAGACTTGAACACGACAGTCATTTCGTCTACCGTGTTCCGGTGAAGGCGATGCCTTGTGTGAAGTAACGTTGCGCGTACAGGAACAGCACGATCATTGGCAGCATCGCTATCAGCGACGCGGCCATCAGCGCGCCGTATTCCGTGCTGCGGTTGTACGAAAAGGCTTGTAGGCCGATCTGGATCGTCTTAAGGTTCGGGTCATTAAGCACGATCAACGGCCACAAGAAACTGTTCCATCCTGCCTGGAAGGTGAATAGCGCCAGCGTCGCCAGGGCCGGTTTCGCCAGCGGCAGGTAGATACGGTAGAAGATGCGGAATTCTCCACATCCGTCGATCCGCGCCGCTTCGCCCAGCTCTGAGGGTAGCGTCAGGAAAAACTGCCGCATCATGAAGACCGCAAACGCGCCCGCCGCGCCCGGCAGAATCACCGCCCAGTAGCTGTTCAGCAACCCGTAGCCGCCATCTCCCGCCCAGTTGTTGCCCCCCGCAAAGGGGATCGAGCGCAGGATGATGAAGGATGGGACCAGCGTTACGACGCCGGGGATCATCATCGACGTCATAAGCATCCGGAAGAACAACTGCCGTCCGCGAAAACGCATCCGCGCAAACGCGTAGCCTGCCATGGAGCCGAGAAAGCAGTTCGACAGCACACCTGCCACCGCCAGGAACATCGAGTTAAAGAAGTAGCGTGCATATGGGATGGTTTCGAAGGCGAGGCGGAAGTGGTCAAGCGTCACGCGGGACGGAATCCAGCGGATCGGAATGGTGAAAATCTCGTCGTTCGGCTTAAACGAGGTGGACAGCGCCCACAAAAACGGCAGGAACATGATCGCGCCGACCACCAGCAGTATCGCGTAGAATACGGTTTCGCGCGCCAGAGTGAAGAAGGTAAGTTTTCGCGTCATCATCTGGCTCCGGTTAATCCAACAGCATATTCTGCTCGCGGTTCAGGCGCAGATTAACCAGCGTGAGCAGCAAAATCACGACGAATAGCACGAGCGACAGCGCCGAGGCATAGCCCATGTTCAGGCGGCCGAAGCCCATCTCGTAAATGTGATAAACCGGCGTGCGTGTCGAGTGGCCAGGTCCGCCTTTGGTCATGACATACGCCTGATCGAATAACTGGAACGCGCTGATCAGTGACATGGTGCTGATCAGGAAGGTTGTAGCCCGCAGCGAAGGCCAGGTGATGTGCTGGAAGCATTGCCAGCCGTTCGCACCGTCGAGCATGGCTGCTTCGTATAGGTGGCGCGGGATACCCTGTAGCCCTGCCAGGTAAATGACCATATTTCCGCCGATGCCCTGCCAAAGCGTCACTAGGATAATTGCGGCCATCGCGGTGTCTTTTTCGTTGAGCCACGCGGGTCCGGTGATGCCGACGAACCCGAGCAACTCGTTCAGCAAGCCATATTGCTTGTTAAAAATCCACTTCCAGACAACCGACGCGGCGACGGGGGATGTGATCACCGGTAGGTAGTAGAT
>Ga0134096_1002672_pt1 | contig 11282 bp, 6 predicted proteins | sample 7_2taG_FD_94448 | JGI IMG/M metagenome (GOLD analysis project Ga0134096, IMG submission 94448) | Switchgrass degrading microbial communities from high solid loading bioreactors in New Hampshire, USA - 7_21_20_110_A3 metaG | ecosystem: Engineered > Bioreactor > Semi-continuous > Anaerobic >... | reverse complement strand
TCGCCGTGACAAGAGCAAAGAACCCTCTCCTGACCTGGTGAAACGTCAGTTCACATCCGAGCGCCCTGATCAGCTGTGGGTGGCGGATATGACCGAACACCCAACAGCTGAGGGAAAGGTCTATCTAGCTGCAGTGATCGACACATTCTCAAGAAAGGTCGTTGGATGGTCCATGGGAGACCGTCCGCTGGCAAACCTAGTAGTAGGAGCCGTCAACATGGCTGTATGGAACCGCCAACCGAACCCCGGACTGATCCACCACTCAGATCATGGAGCTCAATATACATCGCTTGTCATGGGCCGAACTCTATGCGAAGCAGGTATTCTAGGGTCCATTGGCACAGTAGGAGATGCGCTGGACAATGCAGTAGCTGAGAGTTTCTTTGCTACACTGCAGACCGAGCTTCTAAATCGACATACCTGGTCGACCCGCCGAGAACTGATGCCAGCGATCTTCGACTACGTCGAGGCGTTCTACAACCGCCGCCGGCGTCACTCGACTCTAGGGTACCTAAGCCCAGACGAATTTGAGAGGAGGTGGCTGCTCTCTCAGGATACGAGCGAGAGATCCGTCGCATAGCGGAGACCTGTCCACGAAAACGGGGCAACTCCATTGGCAGGGTTTCTGAAGGCCTAGCTAGCGACAATGCACGCAGGGCTTCATCATCAAGAGGCGTAAGACTTAAGGGACTCAGGCGTCGAACTCACGCGGGTCCCAGCGCCTTCGATGCCGGTCTTGGTGCACGAGAACCAAACATCCCGATGGACCACATCCCTAGGGACACCCATTCCGAAGACCAGCCTCACCTGCGATCGCGCAAGGAACTCGAGCCGGATGGCTTTGCCCAACGACTCATGTCAGAGTCAGGCAGGCCGTCGGACCAAAGCAGGAGAATACAAGCCTGTGTGCAAATATCAACACTTAGGTAGACCCCGACAAACGGACAAGCAGTTACCGTATTTCCATATAGACTCGCCAAGGTCTACCGCTTGGGAGGAGTGCCTGTGACCCAGTATACATATCAGGACGAGATCGATCTGCGGGATCTCATCATGGTCATCTGGCGGGGGCGCTCGTTGATCATCGTTGCTATACTAGTGGCAGCAGCAGCGGCCTTTGTCTACGCCACGTTTGTGAGAGATCCGGTCTACGAGGCGACTGTGTCGTTCCTTGCTCCGGACTATCAGCTGGCCGACGGCAAGAGTCTCCGGCAGGCAGACTACTTGCCGCTGTTTCTCAACGAGTCTATTGCCGAAGAGCTTGTGTACGAATACGATCTCGCATCGCCGCCCGATATCGATCGGGCCGTCAGCGGATTCCTAACCAGCATAGAGGTGAAGCCTCAGGCGAATTCCTCGGTAGTCGTGGTATCGCTGCGACACGGGGATCGAACTACGGCACTCAACATGCTGGGTGACTACGCCAGACTTGTGCAGTCGAGGGTGAGGTCCTTCGCCGCCGGGATCAATGGGGACTATCTTGGACGCGTCGAAGGCGCTTTCCAAGCACGCGCATCGGAGTACCGGAAGGCACTCGACGACCTAAAGCAGTTTGAGATGACCTCCGACCTCAGTGGTCTGAGTGAATCGCTACAGGGCAGACAAGCGAAATTGTCAGCAACTGAACAGCGAATTGACAGTCTCAAGTCCACGACGGACTCTCTCAGATCCACTCTTGAAGAGACTCAACGTCAAATCGCTGAAACACAACCTGTGATCCTGGTGAAGGATATCCTCGACGCCGCGAGTGTCAGCTTCCTTGTGCAGCGCGGTTTCAGTGACGTCGGGCAAACGGGCATGCTTGCCGTAGAGCGTGAACAAGTCAATCCAGTATACAATTATACAATAGCCTGCTTGATCTAATGCACTCGTCTCGGAGGCAGCTTATATCGAGCGAAGCAGAATTGAAGGCCATCGAGAATCACTTGCCAGCACTCAGTGAGGAAATCGAGTCGCTCGGGCAGCCGCTTGCGGAAGCCGAGGAACGGTATGCGGTCCTCAGTACGACCGTCGATCAAACGAAAGCTCGATATGACAACGCCGCGTCCCTGCGCAGCACTGCGCTGAGTACTGTTGACAGCACAGGCTATGGGATCATCGTAGTGAACGGTCCGTGGGCATCAACTAGCCCTGTCGGGCCGGGCACGATGGGGATAGTGGCTCTTGCAGTAGTACTTGCAGAGGTCGTTTCGGTTTTGGGCGTGCTGTTTGCAGACTATATGCGTAGCAGTAGTCGGCGTGCTGCTATACAACCACCCACTAGTTCAGTTGCTCAGTAAGTTCGGCTCGCAGCATTCTTGCGCTGTCTTACCCAAGGATGCCGGCGTTGCTGGTGTTAGCCGTATCGTCGTTGGATGTGCCAACAGGGGCCGTGCCGAAACCTCGGCATGGCCCTGGAAATGCCAAATTTCACTGAATGCTTTCGGAAGCGTCACCCGAAGAGGTCGATTCACATTTGCTGAGCGACTACATCAGCAGGCGCCTGCATAGCAGTTCGCTTACCGCTGCGCATGTAGTCCGCGAATAGCAGTCCGAAAACTGAGATGAACCCTGCAAGGACTGCTGCTAGTGCCATCGTCATCAACCTTCCGATTCCTATTGGCCGCGTCGAAGCCCATGGACCGCTAATGATAGTCAAGGAATAGCTCTGGCGTTTCGCGGCGTTGACCGCACTGGTGTAGTCCGAGTAAGCACTCTCGTACGAGTCTCTAGCTAGATCAAGGGCGACACTAAGCTCCAGATCTCGCCTTTCAGCATATGCGATCTCACTCAACAGCGCATCTATCTCTGCCTTGAGAGCCGCCACCTCACGTGTTGCGTTTTCGAGCTCGATCCTCCTGGACTCTATCTGTCTTTCGGTTGCAAACGACATCTCTAGCAACTGAGTGTAGACGGGGTTAACCTGTTCTCGCTCGATGTAAGGAATTGCAGACGTATCGTCGTCATCAGCAATCTGTCTGAACAGCTTGAGGCGCGTTTCATCAAGCACATCCTTGGTGATCAGCAGTGGCTCAGTCCGCGCAAGCTGAGACTGTACACGTTCAAGCTGCGCAGCCAGCACTTCTATGCTCGACTCGAGATCATTGATCCTGGCTTCCGCTGAAACCAGTCGGCTCCGCCTGTTGGACAGCCTGGACCTCAGAGTCTCAATATCGTGAGTCTCTCTGAAGTTCTGCTGGTCATCCAGCGCTGCCTGGAACTCGCCTGTGCGTTCTCTGAAATCGCTTCCCAGCAGCTCAAGTTTCTCATTATTGAGCTGAGACGCTAGAGAGACGAGTTCGGACTGGACAAGCGCTATGTAATCCCGAGCCATCCCCATTGCGGTGGCTCGGTCCTTATGGCGCATTGAGATAGTGAGTACCGAGGTGCTCGCGTTCTCATTTTGGCCTGTTTTGATGTCCACCTTTATGCTGCTGACCATGCTGTCTATCGTTGCATCAGTATCAGGACGGTCAGGCATGTACCTGGCTGCAATCTTCTCAAGAATCGACTCCTTATAAAAGACAGCCGAGTAGTGCGAGGGGTTCAGCGACCGGCCGTCCGCCAATCTGAACGTGTCGGAAAGCACTGAGACTTGCGCCTCATAGACTCTCTCTTGAACGAAAGTCGCGTAGACGAACGCCATGATGACTGCAATTGCGACCGCGCCCATGACGATCCATCGTCCCCGCCAGACTGTCAGAAGCAGATCTCGAAGATCGATCTCGTCTTCGTAGGCGTGTTGGTGGTGTTCAATCAAGCTAGATACCTCCTAGCCACTTAGCCTCCAGATCCATCCTAGTCGGCTAATGACTTGCAATACCCGTCAACCCCTTGATCGAGGGCCACAATCACCCACGCGTCCCATCTCTGTGGTCATTTCAACAGGAACCCTGTTTTTCCTTCTCTGCATCTCCTTACAAGGAACAAAGCTTCGCTAAGAACGCGTTGAGTGGTGTCGGACGACGACTTCAATGCACCGGCTAGAACTGCCTTGCCGAGACAGGGACTAGCCCGCGCATGTGGAACAATATACGGTAGTCCATGGGTGAAGACGGTGAGTCATGAGCGAAGAGGGTACGTCACGAGCGGCGGCGATAGGCCGTGGACGAGGGCGTTAGGTCATGTGTGAAGGAGGCACCCGTTCGCGATGCCACCTGAGGGCGTCGATCTTGTTGATTTGCTGGTGTTTTGTGCTGGGCTGGTCGTAGGAGCGAGCCTTGTAGCTGCTTTCGCACGAGGGAAGGCTGGCGAGAGGGCCCGGCGTGCTCGACTCGAGGTTGAACCAGAGCTGAGGATGCTCGAAGAGAGGGTGCGGGCACGTGAGGAGAGAATTGCCGAGCTGGAAGAATCGCTGGAGGTCTGCAGGCAAGAGATTGCAGCTCTAGGATCTGCCAACACCAGCCTGAGCGCCGAGCGCGCACGGCTCGAGGCTGAGATGGAAAAGGAGCGGCAGACCGCCGCAGAAAAGCTGGCGCTGATAGAGGAAGCTCAGAAGCGGCTGACCGACGCGTTCAAAGCGCTGTCTGCGGAAGCTCTCAAGAGCAACAACCAGTCGTTCTTGGAGCTGGCTCGTGAGACCCTCGAGAAGCACAGAGAGAGAGCAGTGCACGATCTCGACAGCCGGCGGAATGCTATAGACGAGCTGGTTAAACCTCTGAAGGAGTCGCTGGAGAAGGTCGATGCGAGGATCAGGGAAATCGAGAATGCAAGGGTCTCTGCATATGCAGGATTGACTGAACAGGTCAAGTCTCTGGCTGAGACACAGGCACAACTCCATGCCGAGACGAGTAACCTAGTAAGGGCCCTTAGGACTCCGGCAGTGCGCGGCAGGTGGGGAGAGATCCAACTCCGCAGGGTTGTCGAGATGGCCGGAATGGTGGAGCACTGCGACTACGTCTCGCAGGAGTCTGTCGCTACCGAGGGCGGCCGCCTCAGGCCGGATATGGTCATCAAGCTGCCGAACTCCAAGAACATAGTGGTGGACTCCAAAGTGCCTCTTCAGGCCTATCTGGAGTCGCTGGAGTGCACCAGTGAATCTGAAAGGACGGCCAAGCTCAGGGAGCACGCCAGGCAGGTTCGGAACCACCTTGCACAGCTTGGCTCAAAATCCTACTGGGATCAGTTCGCTCCGTCGCCGGAATTCGTAGTCCTCTTCTTGCCTGGCGAGACCTTTTTCAGTGCAGCTCTCGAACAAGACTCTAGTCTCATCGAGTATGGTGTCGACCAGCGTGTGATCCTAGCCACACCCACGACGCTCATCGCTTTGCTCAAGGCGGTGGCATACGGGTGGCGCCAGGAGCAGCTCGCAGAGAACGCCAAGGCAATCAGCGATCTCGGCCAGGCTCTGTACGACAGGCTCAGAACGATGACAGGTCACTTCGTGAGCCTGCGAAAGGGATTGGACAGCGCCGTAGATGCGTACAACAGGGCTGTGGGTTCTCTCGAGAGCAGGGTCCTTGTGAGCGCGAGGCAGTTTAGAACGCTGGGCATCTCAAAGGGTCCCGACATCCCCGAACTGGAGTCCATTGACCGTACGAGCAGGTCGCCTCAGGCAGAGGATCTCCTGTCTGGCGGTCTCGCTGAGGGCGGCGCCGACGGCATTGGCGACGGGAACGCCGGGGCACGAAGTGCCCTGCGGCCGCCTGGTGAGGAAGCGCTCATAGACAAGAGCACGTTAACAGATGAGGACACGCTAACAGATGTAGACAGGCTGACAGAAGCAGACGCGCTGACAGATGAAGGCACGCTGACAGAAGCAGACGTGCTAACAGACCAAGACACGCTGACAGAAGCAGATGCGCTAACAGATGTAGACGCGCCGATTAGAGAGATAGCAGTTGTGCGAGATGATTAGCAGTTCGTTGGATGCTTACATGGAGGGAGAGATGGGTTGTGCCTCGGCTCTTTGGAACTGACGGTATACGTGACATTGCGAATGGAAAGCTATCGCCTCTCTTAGCCTACAAGGCTGGCCGGGCAGGCGCCTATGTGCTGACCAGAGAGGCGGCCAAGGGCAAGCTGAGGGTAGTGGTCGGGAGAGACACCCGCATCTCCGGTGGCATGCTGCAGGACGCTCTGGTCGCCGGAATCAACTCGGCCGGAGTTGACGTCCTCGATGTCGGAGTGATGCCTACTCCTGCGATAGCTTACTTGACCCGAGCGCTTCATGCGGATGCGGGCGCAGTCGTGTCCGCGTCTCATAATCCGGTGGAGTACAACGGAATCAAGTTCTTCTCCGGCGACGGGTTCAAGCTCCCCGATGAGGTCGAGGAAGAGATCGAGAGCTTTCTTCTCGACTCAGACGGCCAACTCAACCTGTCTCCAGACGATGGGATCCCCTCTCCAATAGGCGGTGATGTCGGCAGGACGATTGAGGTGACCGACGCAGAGGACATCTACATCGACTACGTCAAGTCGACGGTCAACATGGACTTGTCGGGAGTCAAGATCCTGGTGGACTGTGCAAACGGTTCAGCCTACAGAACCACTCCTCGGACTCTGCGAGAGCTCGGAGCCGAGGTCGTCGAGATCAACACCCAGCCGGACGGGCTGAACATCAATGTCAACTGTGGGTCGACCCATCCCGAGAGAGCGTGCAAAGCTGTAGTCGAATGCGGTGCAGACTTCGGGTTTACCCATGACGGAGACGCAGACAGGGTGCTCGCAATAGATCGCACAGGAAAGATTGTAGATGGAGACAAGATGATGGCGATCTGCGGGATCCACATGATGAGGACCGGCCGGCTCGCCCAAGATACCGTTGTGGCCACGGTGTATTCGAACCTGGGCCTCAGCAAGGCCCTTGCCCGCCACGGCGGCAGAGTCATCATGACAAAGGCCGGCGACAGGTACGTCCTAGAAGAGATGATCAGGGGCCGCTACACGCTCGGCGGAGAGCAGTCCGGCCACCTCATATTCCTCGAGTACAACACGACGGGAGACGGACTGATAGCTGCCCTTCAGCTGCTGTCGGTGCTCCGTGCGACCGGTGGCACACTTGAGCAGTTGGCAGCTGAGGTTGAGACATACCCGCAGGTCTTGAAGGCTGTACGGGTAGCAAACAGGGAACGATACGAAGGCAATCAGCGCATAAAGGACGCCATCGCACAGCAGGAGGCGAGGCTCTGCGGCGATGGGAGAGTGTTCGTCAGGCCATCGGGGACGGAGCCTGTCATCAGAGTGATGACCGAGGGACCCGACCGTGAACTGATTGAGGATATTGCCGAGAAGATCTGCTCGGTGATTACAGAAGAGCTGTGCTAGTTGAGGGCAGCTCAGTTTGATGGCTTCGTCAGATGGCTTCGTCAGATGGCTCGGTCAAATGGCTCGGTCAGATGGGTTTGCGGATGGCCTTAGGCCTCGGTGTATCTTTAGGCCTCTGTGTGTTGTGAAGCCGCTGCCTCTCCGTGCGCTTCCATCAGGCGGACGAAGACCTCGACGAGCTGTGGATCGAAGTGGGTGCCCGCACACCTCACCAGCTCATCCAGAGCTGCACCGCAGCTTCTGGCAATGCTGTGGGGACGGTCGTTCGTGATCGCATCATAAGCGTCGACAACTGCCAGTATCCTGGCGATCAGGGGGATCTCATCGCCTTTGAGGCCCCTCGGATAACCCTCGCCATCCCATCTCTCATGGTGGTACAGAATAGCCTCGGCGATGTGTGCCAGATCTGCAGACGAGCTTGCGATTCTGTGGCCGATCTCGACATGGGTCTTCATTATGTCCCATTCGTCCTCTGTGAGCTCGCCGGGTTTGTTGAGGATGCTGTCCGGGATTCCAACCTTTCCGATGTCGTGCAGTGCGGCCAGGAGGGACAAGTCGTCGAGTTCCCGTGCTGACAGATTGACAGCCCTGCCGACCATCAAGGCGAGGTTCTCGAGCCTGGTTGCGTGCTCGTGGGTTTCGTGCGTCTTTGCGTTCAGAGTCTCCCTGAGCGAAGCTATCAGCGCGTTTCTATAGCTTGTCCTGTCGAGGAACTTCTGTCTGTACATCCAGCTCTCAGCCATGCTCATGATTTCATGAACACTCTGAGTGGGATCTGTCTTGGTGCCGTAGCCCAAGGCGATGCTCAGGCTGATCGGCCCCACCGAGTTCGCTTTGCAGGTCTGTACGATGCGATGACATATCTCGTGTGCTGTTTTCTCGCCCGTTCGGGGAAGGAGAATGGCAAATTCGTCTCCACCCCATCGTGCGAGGATGTCCTCTTTTCGGCACGCCTGTTGTATGGATCTGGCGACTTGAATCAGATGCTTGTTTCCTGCCTCACGACCGAGGGTGTCGTTGATCAGCCGCAGCCCGTTCACGTCGCCAATCACTATGCTGAGGGGAAGCTGCCGATCTGTGTCGAGGCGCGCCAGTTCTTCCTCGAAGTATGCACGGTTGTACAGCCCCGTGAGCCGGTCGCGGAAGGTGAGGAACTTGATTTCCTCCTCCACTCGCCTGCGTTCGGTAATGTCGTGAGCGAAGGCAAGGTTGTATTCGAGGTCGCCGTATTTCAGGTAGTTTAGGTGAACCTCCACAGCAAAGCATCTTCCATCGCTTGCTATGTGCGAGGACTCAATTGTCAGTCGGCCATCGGCTCGTAGCAGGTCGAAGTACCGTTTCCACGTGACTTCGTCCATTCGTGTGTCGATGTCGTAGATCTTCATCTTCATAAGCTGGTCTTTTGTGTAGCCGAGCCTCTCACATGCAGCTTTGTTCGCATTGAGGAAGCTCCCGTCCGACCCAACCCAGTAGGTGCAGACTCCTGAGTTGTCCAGTGAGAACTCGGTGAGCCTGAGCGCCTTTTCGGATTCTTTTCTGTCAGTCACGTCATAGCAGGAGCCGATGTATCCGGCGAAGTTGCCGTCGAGGTCGTTGAATGGGCGCCCGATGCTCAAAATGTAGCGGTATTTCCCGTCGTACCTGCGCAAGCGACATTCGATTTCGAACGGGCTTCGATTGCGAGCGGCCTCCGCATAGGCTGCACGCCAACGGTCGATGTCGTCAGGATGGATGCTTTCGCTCCATCCATCTCCCACTTCCTCTTGAAGGCTGCGCCCGGTAAAGCGAAGCCATGTTGTGTTGAAGTGGTTGAGCTTCCCGTCCGTTCCTGAGCGCCATATGAGCGCGGGGAACTCGTCAAACAGGCTCAGGTAGTAGTCTCTCGATCTGGCGAGGGCAGCTTCAGTCTCTTTCAGAAGCTGAATCTGTCGCAGAAGCTGCACTTGTGACAGCCTGAACCGCCTGAACAGAGAGATGTATGGCTCACCAAGTGCGTATCTCATGAACAGCCACAGGGCTGTGACTGCTATCAGTACCTTGATGAGGTGCGCATGGAAGCACACTGGGCAAGGCTCGTAGTTGTCGCACACTGATGCCATCAAGATGAGCTTGATGGTAATCGCTAACGCGGCGAGGGCAACTAGGATCTTGTAGCGCATTGGGCTGAGACGGATATTGCAGGACCTGAGCATGAGGATAATCCCAGTCAATATGAGTGCGGAGAAGAGCACCTCGACTACAATCCTCACCGCAAGCGGCAGCCCTCCGATGAGGCCGAGGCCGAGAAGAGTGTGCGGCATGTTTGTCACGAATGCTGCGAGAAAGGTCAAGGAGATGGCCCGCAATGACTGGATAGGAGAGAAGCTCTTCGCAAAGAGCGCCAGAGCACAGATGGCCAGGGAGGAAGCACTTACGACGGCTTCCACGACAAATGCAAATACTGAGAAAGATGTGATGAAGAGGACCACGAGGCCTGACAAGGCCAAACAAATCACAAGTATGGGCATCATGACACGGATGAGGTTTGAGACGTGACTCAAGAGCCGCACCGCCTCATGTATGTTGTGGCTTCTGTTGATAAGCGGGCACCGAGGTGTGTGGGCTGAGAACCTGTTTGGAAATTCTATGAAATCAACCCAGCAAACATACCATATTCTTCGCGCCTCAGGCAAATCCTTCAGTGGATGTATGAAAAAACCGTGATCTGCGCGCTTTGTTCAGTGCACGCTTTAGCTGGACAGACTGCCAGGCGGCACCGGACACGGGGCCGGGTGGTGACTGGTAAACGACCAAGCGACACCCGGTAGGCAGCCGAACGATGTTCAACAAATGGCCCAACGGTACCCGCCAGACCGCTAAACACCGCCCCACAAGCGGCGACAGTGCGGATTGCTAGCTCTGAAATGCGTTGACACAGCTGGTTCTATTGGCATAGAATGAGTGCAGATAGGCATCTTAGTGGCAGCTTGCAGCCAGATTGTGGACTGAAAGGTGGTGGTGCTTGGCAGCTGCGGGCAATCGCTTCTTGGGCAATCGGGGAGCGAACAGCTTATCTGGCGATCGAGGTGTGCATCGCTTCTCGGGAGTTCGAAGAGTGCGACGACGGAATAGAGACATAACGCGTGGTCCGGTGAACCTGGATCTGATGCAAAAGGGATGTCTGCCGTTCCGGCATTCCGCCCCTCGGATTTCACCCCTTAAGAACGAGGCTGGCCAGGGAACGGTTAGCAAGAATCAGCGCCTGGACTCACTGGGTCTATCCACAGCGATAGACCTATCCACAGTGAGTTGACGAGGAGAGGTACATTCGAAAGACTCGGCGGGTAACCTCCGGCACTTGCAGTCGTTAGGGTATGCTTAAAACCGGGGAGCGATCTCCGAACAGAGGGCTGCCCACGCAAGAGATATCCCTTTCGCGGCCTTGTCTGGCCGCCTTGCGATCGCTTGTGGCCTGTTGCGGCCATAAGGCGGTTTGGCGGTTGTTTTGCGCCGATGGCCAAACCGCCCGTGCTGGCTGCTTGTGGCCTATCGCGATCCCTGCAGGCCGTGCGGTGGTCGTTCTGTGCTTATCGCCACCTCTACCGGCTGTTTCACAGCCGCTTTCGGCTAAAGCCTGGCGATTTCACGCCGTCCAGCAACTCCTGATCAAGCGGTCCTGTACTCCCGTCCGTCGTCCGCACGAAACCCGCGAACAACCTTGGTTAGCCGCGTCCGCTGCAGTTGCCGGTCTGTCAGCCCCGGCCCGTCTGTCGAAGGTGGCAGTCCGGCTGTCGACGGTTGTGCGTCAGTCGGCGGCTACCCGTCCGCAGCAATTGCCCGTCCGTCTGTCCAGCTGCAGGGAGAGGCTTGTCCTCAGTTGTGCCTGAATCGGGGTTCAGCTTTGCCTGGTCTATGGCTCGGTCGTGCCTGTATGGAGGCTCAGGAGTGCCTGGGTCATGGTTCAGCTGTGCCTCGTTCGTGGCTTGGCTGTGCCGGGCAGCGCCCGCTCAGGCCTGGCCGTGCCCGCTCAGGCCTGGCGGGGCTCACTCGAGCCTGGC
>Ga0134096_1002664_pt1 | contig 11309 bp, 8 predicted proteins | sample 7_2taG_FD_94448 | JGI IMG/M metagenome (GOLD analysis project Ga0134096, IMG submission 94448) | Switchgrass degrading microbial communities from high solid loading bioreactors in New Hampshire, USA - 7_21_20_110_A3 metaG | ecosystem: Engineered > Bioreactor > Semi-continuous > Anaerobic >... | reverse complement strand
GCTACAACGACCAGAAACAATACAATAAAATAAGGGAAAATTTTCTTGAAATTAATGGTTCTACGTTCCTTAACACCTTCGGATTTTGCCTCTAATCTTTCTGATAAGAAAGAGAATATTAGCACAATTGGTATAATGAATAATGTCCTGGTAAGTTTAACTATAACAGCTGTGTTTCCCGCCATTTCGGAAAATGCATAGCCGGCCGCTACAACTGATGATGTGTCATTAACAGCAGTACCTGCCCATAAACCAAAACCCGTATCATGCATGCCAAGGGCAAAACCAATCCATGGAAACACGACAACCGTAAGTATATCAAAAATAAAAGTTGAAGAGATTGCATATGCTATATCTTCATCTTTTGCCTTTATAACCGGTCCCACTGTGGCAACTGCAGAGCCTCCGCATATTGCCGTACTGACCGACAAGAGATTTGTGAGTTTCCAATTGACACCAAATATTTTCCCAATCAGGTTACCTGCACCGAACGCAGTTCCCATGGTAAACAGCATAACAAAAATTGCATATTTACCTACGCTCAGAACCTCCGAAAAATTTAAATTTACACCCATAAGTACAATGCCTGTACGAAGAATCATTTTTCCTGTAAAATTTACTCCTTCATTAAATTGCGCATATCTGTTCAATAAAGGGTGTAATGCCATTCCCACCAGAAGGGCCATAACAGTAGCTCCAATAATATCCCCCGGAATTAAACTGCTTAATAACATTGAAACAGCAGCCACACCAACACTAAGAAGCAAACCCGGGACTAAATTTTTTATTTTTTTAATAATAAACACCTCCAATAAATAAGTTACATACTTGAATATACATTAAATTTAGTATAAAATGAAATTATCAATTATTATACTTCTATAAGTTACATTTATGGGGAGACTATAATGATAGATAACAGGTTACAAACATTTCTCACTCTCTGTGAAACCGGGAATTATACCAAAACCGCCGAAAAATTGAACTTGACACAACCGGCTGTTACCCAGCACATACAATATTTGGAGAATTATTATCAGGTTAAGCTGATTGCCGGGAAAGGAAAAACTTTTTCACTTACAGAAGAAGGCAAAGCATTATTTGATTATGCAAGAACGCTTAAAGCTAATTCAGAACGTATTTTGCCCCTGTTACACCGTATTAAAAACCAGGTCAGGCAATTAAATTTTGGAGCAACATTGACTATAGGAGAATACATGATTCCCCCCATACTGCATCAAATATTTAAAGAAGACGAAGAAACACAAATTTTAATGATAGTAGAAAACACCAATATTCTTCAGAAAATGCTTTGGGAAGGAAAAATAGACTTCGCCCTGCTGGAAGGCCATTTTAACCAAAGCCAGTTCCGGTCGAAACTGATATCAGACGAGATATTTGTTGGCGTTTGCTCTCCTCAGAATGATATTGCATCTGAAGCTGTTTACCTTGAAGAGTTGCTTGATCAAAATCTTATACTTCGTGAGCCGGGCAGTGGAACCCGTGATGTACTGGAACAGGCATTATACGCTAAAAATCTTAGTATCAAGGATTTTAAACGGAAAATAGAGATCGGCAGCATGAACGCTATTAAAGAATTGTGCCATCAGAATATAGGTATAACATTTATGTACCGGGAGGCAGTAAAAAAGGAATTATCTGCAGGATACCTCGTAGAAATTCCATTGAAAAACTTCAATGTCAGCCATCCGTTTAATTTTGTTTATCTTAAAGATTGCCCCGATAAGGCACAAATAGAATATTGGTATAATAGAATTATTACATTAAGAAATAGTTGAGAGCTTTTTTGATTTATAGGTCAAAATTGGACAAGGTTTGCAAGCAAGAGCTATGCAAACCTTGTTATCATTGTGTTAAAAATACCCATTTAATAATTATTTCTGAACTTTCACTACAGGTATCCAAATCTCACAGTAATAATCATCGGGGTTCTCTGTCGACGGGGTATACATTTCAATATTGTAATTGCCTGCAAGCTTATACTCCTTGCAACTTGGCAGCCATTCACTCCAAATTCTTGTATTGACTTTCTGTAACGATCCCGGCAATGGACCTCTGCACCGAAATACCGCCCATGTCCCTGCAGGAATCACCCTGGTTTCAAATCATAACATTATCTCCTTCCGGGCTACAGTTCTATTATAGTGTTTATATGAGAGCCATGCACGACTTTTTGTGCCATTTACTGCAAGCATGAGACAGAGGGACGGTTCTCTTACTGTCTCTTAGTAAAAAGTAGAATAAATGAGCATGAATATTTGTCAAAATTTACTCATTGCAATTGCAGATATAATATTATATTATTGTATATTAAAAATTTACGTTTTTATTTTCATTTGGAGGTTCTATGAATTACAGTATTCACTGTAAAAAAGTTCACCGAATTAATTTATTCATTATTTTTGGATTAATAGTTTTAATTGTACTGCCCCTGGTTTATTTACGCGGGTTTGACGCCAGCAAGCTTTATATTCTTTCAGGTATCATTGTAGGTGCATTAGCCACCGTTAATTTTTTCATACCCGTTCATGACAGAATAAAGGGGTTGATTTTTGCGTTATTGCCTCTGACTGTCATTTTTGCACTGTTTTTTCTCGATAAATTTGCGCTTAACAAGCATTATATTATATTTTTCACCATAGTCATGATAGCTCTTTATTTTGATAAGCAAATGATAATGATATTCAGCGTGGTTATTACCGTTTATGTTATTATCCTGTACATTTTTGTTCCTTCCAACTTTATCGGAGCCGAATACAATATACCTCTTCTGATCACCGTTTATTCAGTAATCTGCGGTGCCTTGGTTTCATTATATTTTTTAACCGATGCAGGAAACAAACTAATACAGCATGCGGTTCATAAAGAACAGGAGGCGCAAAAACTGGTTCAGCAGCTGACAGAAATTCTGCATGCAGTTGATCAAAGTGCAAAAAGGCTTAACAGCAGCACAGAAAATGTAAAGCTTAATATGGATAAAATATGTGTGAACAGCAGTACCATATTAGAGTCTGTAGAACAAATGGCTTCGGCGATTAGCAACGAGGCACAGAATATAGTCCGGATAAATAATTCGGTTCTGTCTTCTTCACAGAATATGGAGAAAACAGCGGTAATCTCACAGGAAGTTGCGGAAGATTCCATGATAATGAACCGGAATATACAGGAAAACTGGCACAAGGTTAACCAGGTAACCATGTATATGAATACTTTAAATGATTCTGTCCAAATTACAACATCAACAGTGGATGATTTGCAGGAAAGCCTTCAGATTGTAAATTCGTTATTGCTTTCAATTGAGAATATAGCCGGGCAAACAAATCTTTTGGCTTTGAATGCCACAATTGAGGCGGCCCGGGCCGGCGAAAACGGAAAAGGCTTTGCTGTTGTTGCCGGTGAAGTCCGTAAGCTTGCCGAGCAAAGCAGTGAAATTGCTTCACGCATCAAGAAGGTGACACATCAGCTATTCGAAAAATCAACGGCTGCCCGGGAGAAATCCCGTGAAGGAATGAAAGCCGTTGAGGGTGGGCGCTTTTTACTTCAGGAAATTGCCCAGTCCTTCAAATCCATGATGGAATCATTTGACATGACCATGCTTAAGCTGAAAAACTGCACCGATATAATTCTGCAGACCAACCTGGAATTACAGAATCTTAGCGAGCAATTCGAGTCGGCTGTGGCCATAACTGAAGAGAATACGGCATCTACTGAGGAAATTGTATCTGTTATTTCATCAGAACATGAGTTTATCGACATGATTTCACAATCCATATTGCAGCTGAACAAACTAAGCCACGAATTACTGGATTTATGTAACAGGCAAGAGTAAGCCGGTGTAAGGCTGAGACAGGGGGACGGTTCTCTTGTCTCAAGGTAGACAAGAGAACCGTCCCCCTGTCTCATTTTAAGATTTTTCTGTATGGTGCAATCATGCCTTCATAAAACTTGTTCCCCATTTTAGCCTTCAGCTTTGGAGAAGAAATAAGAGCACCCGCAAGATACATTTTTAATATCGTTCCTTTTTTCTTTTGCGGGAAATCATATATTCCATGTTTCTTATAGAACTTATGATCGGCCTTCATCATGCCACGCATGAGCCAGATAAGATCCCTGAATATTTTCATTCCTCCAACGCCATAGAAATTTCTTGGCTGACTGTATTTACTGCTTATGGCATAATCAAGCTTTGCAGCAAGTCTGTCAATTTCCCCGTCCGGGTCTGTTTCATCGCACGCAACTCCTGCAAGAAAGTTTCCCCCTACCTCGCTTCTTCCTTCAATAATCATTTGCAAATTCGATTCTGCAGGATAATTTCCACTAACCAGGTATCCAACAGGCTTTCCCATAGTCACTGTCCTGTGACCATTACAGAATTGCCTGTCATCATACATTTTGAAAATCGAGCCCATTGAGTGATCTTTTATCGAGAATGCATATACAATGGCGTCCGCCGTTTGGATTCTGCTGCGAAGGAACTCGTCAAAACCGTCTTTATAAACGCATTTTCCTTCGGATGCACAGTTAAAACATCCTAAACATCCGCCGCTGAAAGGATATTCGGATATATTGACAATACGGCTCTTATGCCGGAGAACCGCCCTGAATCTGTTAATCATATCATTCAGTTGTTTATCATCTTTTGCACAATCTGTAACTATAACCACATCTCCGCTTTTTTCATCATCTTTTATTGCAGCGGGACTCACCGGGCGATGTGCTGAAACCGCAGCATGCCCGGTATTTGATTCATATACGTCATGCTCGATACTCCAGCACACGAATTGAAAAAACTCTATAGCGGTCTTCCGTCCATTTTCTGTAAGGAGATCGTCCATATCGGCAGAAAGACCTTTGATATATTTAATTCCAAGATCGTGACAGTTTTCCTCGATATATTTATGTGCGGTCACATCATAAAAATGTTTTGATGTGGTAATCTGGGTAGCAAATTTGTTCGACAAGTCAAGGCCCGATGCTTTCAAAAGTTCAATAAATCTGTGCATCTGGCTTGGTGCAATAAAGGTATAAACAGGATATGAAAAAATTATCAGATCCGCACCTGTTATTGCGTCAGCTGCACGGGAAAAATCCTTTTCAAAGGATTTAATCTGCTGCCCGACATTTAGAAACTGAAATTTATGCACGGGAAAAATTCTTTCCAGGTACAACGATGTTTGTAATGTAATACTGTAGTTTCCTTTCGGACTTCCGTTTAAAACCAGAATATTCATAATCCACCTCCCGAGTTTTCCCTGCAAAACATGGGGTTTGAGACAAGGGTGATACAGGGGGACGGTTCTCTTGTCTCAAAGTGAGACAAGAGAACCGTCCCCCTGTATCATTCAACCTCCAGGCCGGGTATTTCAATGCTTATATAATCAATTTTCATACCGAATGGAGTGTCTGTAAACGTTACATTGTAATAAACTGATCTCTTGGAATTATTGTCAATAAATGAAGTTATATTTTTAAAACCGTATCTGTTGCCTGATTTCATATTTGCATCATTCCTTGGTATTCCCTTAAACTTATGATATGCATCATACCATGTACGTAAATTATAAAATTCATATTCCGTTATATACTTTTGCAACCGGCTTGATAAATCCTCATACTTTATTTTTGAACCCCTGTTAAAATATCTGGTATGCTCTTTCAAAACAGATTCGGTATCCCTGTACAATTTATTGCAGTTTCTAACATATATGAAATATCTTAAAATCAGCAGCATACTTATTATTGCGACAATCATAACAATTTCATTCTTCATTCGTTTAACCCCCATTTGAAGCAAAATCGGAATTTTTCAAAGATTGATTATTCCGATTACTTTAATAATATCATCGATAATAAATACCGCAATATGGATCTTTTTAATAAGAAAATAATTGTACCGCATTATTCCCGTAATCAGGGTACCGGAAAGAAAAGACTTTTGGTGTATTTGATTATAAATACCAGTCAGTTTTCTTCGTATTCTGATAAATAACGGCTAATACTCCTTTATTATGTAATAACAGAGTATTGAAAGTACTGCTTGTATTAGCATAACGAAATTGTTATTATGAAAACGGAAATAAATAAATTAAATGGCAATTATCATGTCCGGGAGGGTGATTTAATGTCTTGTTACTATATTATCGGTGTCAGGCTGGAAAACAGGATCGGAAATGCGGTTAAATTCCAGGAAGTGCTTACAAAAAACGGGTGCAGGATCAAAACACGTTTGGGATTGCATGAGGTAAGCGATGACGCATGTTCAAACGACGGAATTGTAATATTACAGCCTTATGGCAGTAAAGAGGACGTTGAGGCCCTGGTTAACGAGTTAAACAGCCTTGATGGAGTAACGGCACGGTATATTGATTTAAATTGAAGCAACTAATCTGCAAATCAATCATAAACCTCCACAGTCAGCTCGCCGGCCATCTGTGGAGGTTATTTGCAGTCTGACTGGAGTTCAATCGTACTGCAATTGTGATTATGTACTTTATGATTTTAATGAAACATGCTACATATCTCTTGGTTCATACCAAAAAGAGATTCAAAACTCATACTGGGTCTTCGAAAAAGCCAAATTATACGCTGCACCAAAGGATACAAAAGAGCCCGCCTTGCTTGATGTTGCCCCAATGGCAAGTACCACATTCAATAAGGGGGACAAGTTGTCATCGCACTGATATTTGATGAAATTGTACAAAGTGCAGACAATGTCTCAATAACGACACTCCTGTCGAATGAGCCCTTTACTCTCTCAGGCGGTACCGGCACTAACGTCCTTTATTTTGAAGGAACAGTAAGCGTTAACGGTGGCACTGCCCCAACGAAAGACAAAATCATCATTAACAACGGTGAAAATGTCAAGGATATGGTTAACTAGGTAATCGAGGAGGACGGTTCTTACGGCAGCAAGAAACGTCCCCTCAGTATATACTCTGTTAAAACAGCGGTTTGGCAAAGTCTTCAATATTTATATTCTTTCTGGATATTTTGTCCAAGGGTATACGATAAACAGCCAGTCCGTCGTATACCTCACCGTATTCTCCATTTCTGCAAAACTTGCCAAGTACATAGAAATACTTGTTAATAAAAATACTGTCGTAAATTTCTTCATCACAATACCGTGTATCGGCAGTCCCGAAATATTTGGCTTCAGATACCCCGACAATTTTTGCGGAACTATCGTTAAAGCTCTTGAAAACAAGGTAATTATCCCCGTATGTTTGCCATGTGTTGCCTGTCCAATCGTAATTGTGCCCCTTAAAACCATCAATGGGATTAAGGTCTGATTGGGAAAATGCAATCAGTTCATCCCCGTTGGGCAAACCGTTCGGAAGAAATCTTTTCTGGTAAGTACTGTTCGTGTTTTATCTATATTACCCATAGAAATCTCAAGCAGCGTAACTCCAGGCTCTTCGTTGCCCCTCCCATCTGTACCCAGAAAATATAAATTATTATAAATAATCGCCATTTTCCCTTTTATTGTGTTTATGCAGACTGGTTCAGTTTTCATATCATCAGCGGTTCCTGGGGATTGCTTCCATGAATCAGTGCCGTCACCGTACCTTGTACCGCATTCCGTACAGTAAACATCCCAGGGCTTTAACAAGGTATTGCAATTGGTACAAAATACCCCCGTTCACCATAGTATCTGGTTTTTATTGCGTATCAAGCAAAATCCTGCCCCACGTATATGGCTTATCAGCATATTTTCTGCAAACGAATGCCACAAGCGAGACAAGCAGTATCAGCATGTTCATTAATAATATTTACCCGGAACATTGACATTCAGACAGGCGCAGTCCTTCTGTCAAAACAGCGGTTGAAAAAAATCATGAATATTCGTGTCCTTTTTGAACATTTTATCCCAGGGTATACAATAAATTCCTATTCCATGATTTTTTCTCCTTCCAACTGCATAGGTTAAATTTTTATAACAGATGTTATCGACAATAACAGAATCATAATTGTCAATGTTATATCGCAAATCTGTATTTCCTAAATATTCTGCATTTTTTATATCAATCAGTTTTGCCTCATTGAATCCGCAAACCAGGTAATTTCCTCCGTAAACCTGCCAATTTTCATAAACATCCCAGCCAAACTCATATTTTTGAAAATTATCAACGGGGCGCAGGGTGGATTGGGAAATTGCTGTCAATCCCTTCCTTGAATGCCGCAGGATAATCACATCGTTGAAGGCAGCGAACAAGAAAATTCCATAAGTGTAGTCATTATAAATAATTGTTTCAGGTGGAAGAAATTCATAGCTTTGGGTATTATTGAACGGGAATCTCAACGAACATGCCTTCGAAGCTTCAATGGAAACATAAATATAACCATTATGGAATACCGGGTTGTTCCATCTTGCTGCAATTTCTTTGCCGCCGTTTTCATATTTGAGTGCAACCATCGGCATAAACGCCCTTGTTTCCTTGGAAGTTGCAATGTCTAAAGTTACTAAAACATGTGAATTCTTATAGATATCTTCCCTCCAATTATTTAACCCATTTAGGTTGCCAAATTTTGATTCCAGCTCTTTTAACCAGCGGTTTCCCTCTTCTTTGTCCATATAGTCAAGATAGAAGGCGTAGTTGCCGCCAAAAAACGGCTGTATGCGTTTGTTCGTATCAACACTTACGCTTTTTATCAACTCAAGTTTATTTGTTCTGGGACAGAATGAAAAGATACCGTTCATGTAATCATATTCAATCATTTTTTCTTTATCAAAGAAAACTTCTGCTGAAAAATACAACTTCCCGTTCCAGGCATAGAGACGAATTATTTGAAATTGAATTATACCTGATTCATCGGTTCGGAACAGGTTGCATAAATCTCTCTTGCAGATTATTTCACGCGCTTTTTCACCGTAGTTTAAAGAAACACTGAACGGAAAACTGTCAAGTTTCTCATTAATAAAGTATAAATTATCATCTATAATTGCCATTTTCCCTTTTATTGTATTTTCACACAATTCAGTTTTTATAGCACTGGCGGCTTTTTGAGATTTCATTTCTGAATCGGTGCCGCCATCGTTCCTTGTGCCGCATTCCATACAGAATATATCTCCAGGCTGTAACAGGGTATTGCAATTAATGCATCTTCTTTCAGCTGCAACCCTGGTCCCGCATTTAACACAAAATTTTGCCCCTTGCGGCAATTCGTTTCCACAGTTTTTACAAATCATAAAATTACCTCCTGTTGCCATAAAATAAAACTTGACTGTTTTTTCGTATTCAATCCTGCTCCACGTATATAGCTTATCAGCATATTTTTGCAGACGAATAACACAAGCGAGATAAGCAATATACACAGTTTTTTCCGTAAATATTCAACAATCTGATTTCTGCCTGTAAAAGGCACTTCTGACAGTACCACCGCCTTCGGTGCAAAGTGCTCGTTATAACATTTGCACCGGGCTGGTTCCTACCTGTACCAGGATATATACTATTATATAATCACTGCCGACAATATCTCGTCTTTTTTCGAAAAAATCCTGCATGGAATTAACAACCATCAACCAAACCAGCCCCAGAACTAATGCTTAGCTATTATTTACCATAATCCATATATCGACATTAATCGACATCCACTATACCTTAAATTTTGGACAGGGAGCAGGTTCCTTGTCCCAATTTTTCTATCCTCCTCAACAGGGAGACATGGTTTATCCCTTATTTCTTGTCACCTATAAGATTTAATTTGAAATTGACATAAAAAAGCAAGAAGTATAATATCTAGATAGATTGCTTAATCATACAACAGATGAAGAATACAACCAATGAGCTGTACGATGTGTACCTCATCAGCCCAGGCACAATAAGATTTCTGACTGAAAGGAAGAAAAACACAAATGAGAAACAGAATTTTGGTTTTATTATCTGTCACACTATTTATACTTGGAATTAGCGGATGCAAAAACACAGAACAGACACTGCCCGTTTCCTCTGCAATCACATTATCTCCTGCACCGCCGTCAAATTCTCATATGGACGCATATAAGTCGGTATTTCAGAAGAAAGCCAAATTTTTCAGTACTGACGCGAGGAAAGAGCTGGATATTTCACAGTTAAACCATGTTGTTAGCAGTGATAACAGTGTTAACGCTGAAATCAGTAAATTTGCAGTAATTGATCTGGATAACGATGGAACACCCGAAGTTGTTCTCTCTCTGACGGTAAACAAAAATGACTATTTTGGTTTCGAGGTTTTTCGGTATCAGGACGGTGTAGTATATGGTTACACTCTTTGGTACAGATCCTTTATGGAATTAAAAGATGACGGGACATTTTCATATTCAGGCGGCGCAGCTGATCACGGGTTCGGCACTATTATGTTCACAAAGGACGGTTACACAATAAATGAAATAACATACAGCGAATCAGGTATTGGCACAGGCAACAATGAAACGGTTTCTTATTTTGTGAACCGCGAAAGTGCTTCACAAGAGGATTTTCTTTCTGCTGTCAGCAAGCAGGACGAAAAACCGGGGGTCATATGGTATGATTTTACTGATGATAACATTGAAACTCTTTTGTCGGATTAATTCATTACAGGCGAACAGGTATTTACCGGGGAGAAAATTCGCCGTACAGTTGAATTTTTTTCATATATTCAGTTATTGAAAATTCTCCCGGAAAAGCTATATTGAAATTGTAACAGCGCTGTTAAATAAATTGACAGGAGGATTTTATGAATAACTATATAGCCGAAAACATAAAAAATCTGCGCCGTCAAAAAAATGTGACCCAGGAAGAACTCTCCGAGTATTTGAATATCTCTTTTCAAACCATCAGCAAATGGGAAAGGGGAGAAAGCCTGCCCGATATCAACATGCTTATTGCTTTAGCCAATTATTTTGATGTTTCCACTGATGAACTTCTGGGAATGGATAAACATAAGAGCGATTTCTTTTCATATAACTTTGGAAATAACATATGCGAACTTATAAAGGAAGAAAAATACGATGAGGCAGTGGACATATACCGAAAGGCGCAAAAGATATACCCAAACAACACCGGAATATGCGCGGGTTTAGCAATGGTACTTGCGCTCCGCAACAAGTCAACCGACTGGGATGAGGCGGCAGAACTGTGCCAAAAGGTTCTTGGCGAATTACAGTATGAAAAATTAAAAACCTCCTTGCGCACAATACTTTTTATCATCAAGAAAAACACAATGACCTGCGATGAAGCACTTAAAAAGGTTAAACAGCTTACACATATATGGGAATCCCGCGAAATGATAACCGCTGAGCTGTATGAAGGCGAAGGGCGTAATAAATACTT
>Ga0134096_1002657_pt1 | contig 11329 bp, 7 predicted proteins | sample 7_2taG_FD_94448 | JGI IMG/M metagenome (GOLD analysis project Ga0134096, IMG submission 94448) | Switchgrass degrading microbial communities from high solid loading bioreactors in New Hampshire, USA - 7_21_20_110_A3 metaG | ecosystem: Engineered > Bioreactor > Semi-continuous > Anaerobic >... | reverse complement strand
GGCGAACTGCTCCCCTGGCTGCTGCTGGGCCAGGCTGCCCAGGCGGGCAAGCTGGCCGCTAAGGGCAGCGGCGTGTTTGAACTGGACCTGCCCGGCCGGCCGGGCTACTGGCAGCGCTGCTTCAGCCCGCTGCAGACGGAACCGGAGGCACTGGAGACTGAATGAAATGGCGATCATCCAGCATCTCATCGTGGACGAATGGGGCGCTCACATCGGTAAGTACAGCGAGCGCTTGAAAGTGACCCGGGGCGGAAAAACCCTCGTTCAGGCCCCGCTGCTGCACCTCGAAACGCTGACCATCGCCGGCCGGGGAGTGAGCCTGAGTGCAGAGACCGTGCGCGAATGTACAGAGCGGGGCATCCCCATCTTTTTCGTCAGCAGCCGGGGCACGCCGTATGCCAGCCTCTACAGCTCTGGCCTGACCGGTACGGTGAACACACGCCGCGCACAGCTGCGCGCCATCGACAGCAGCCTTGGTCTGCGTCTCGCGCTTGCCTTCAGCACGGGCAAAATCAATAACCAGCGCAATCTGATTCGCTACATGGCGAAATACCGCAGAGAGACCGACCCCGGGTTGTTTGCCCGGCTGCAGCAGGCAGCAGACGACATCCTCGATTCAATCATCGAAATCGAGCGTATTTCACAGTACCCCGAGGTTCTCTCGGGTGAAGCGACCATCGAAGACCTGCGCGGCGAAATCATGGGCCACGAAGGCAGTGCTGCAAAGAAATACTGGTCGGCTGTGCGGTGGGTGCTTCCCGATCTTTACCAGCCGCCCTCTGAGGCTGCGTTTCCTGGCCGACAGGGGCGCAGCGCAAAAGATCCACTCAATTCTGCTCTCAATTATGCTTACGGGATCCTTTACGGACACTGCGAACGCTGCCTGGTCCTGGCTGGCCTGGATCCGTATGCCGGCTTCTTACACGCCGACCGGCCGGGAAAACCCAGCCTCACGCTCGATTTTATCGAAGAGTTCCGCCAGCCGGTTGTCGACCGCACGGTGATCGGTATGGCCAACAAGAAGGTGAGCTTTGAACAGGATGAATACGGCCAGCTGACCCAGGAGACCCGCCGCACGCTGGCCGCAAAAATTCACGAACGGCTGGAAAGCACCCATGCTTACGAGGGGAAACGCCATCCGCTGCGTGCAATCATGCAGATGCAGGCGCGTCACCTGGCAGCCTTTTTACGCCTGGAACGCAGCGCGTATACTCCTTATGAGATGAGCTGGTAGCCGGTTATTCAGGATCATGCACTGCCTGCTCGTTTACGATATTCCCGACGACCGCAAACGGACGAAGATTGCGGATGCCTGCCTGGATTACGGCCTGGACCGCATTCAGTTCAGCGCCTTCACCGGCCGGCTGCAGTCCACTCACCAGGAAGAATTGATGCTGAAGATTCGCAAAATACTGGGGAAAAAGCCCGGCAATGTGCAGCTCTTCCGGCTGTGCAGCGAAGATTGGGAAAGCCGTATCGTAATTGCACAGTGAGGATGACGATGACTGCTCTTCATCCGTCCACTCCCGACAGCTATCCGGCCAGAGATGTATACACCCCGTTCAGGGTCACAGATCTCAAGCAGTGGGTGTACTGCCCGCGCATCCTGTATTACTACACCTGTCTTCCGAAAGTGCGGCCTGAGACCTATAAAATGCAGGCGGGGGTAGAGAGCGGGCGCAGCGAAGAAGACCGTGAGGTGCGCCGCAGCCTGCGCACCTATGGTCTGAGAAGCGGCCGTCGAGAGTTCAATGTCGATGTCCAATCCGAACGCCTCGGCCTGCGCGGCACGGTGGATATGGTGATCTGGGCCCAGGTTGGGGGCGAAGAACAGGTGATCCCCGTCGATTACAAACTGACTCGCATCGCCGGTAAGCATTTTCGTCTCCAGCTGGCTGCATATGGGTTATTATTGGAGGAGCAGTGGGGCGTTCCCAGCAAGCGAGGTTTTCTTTATTTTATTGAACAGCGGCGCGCCCATGAAGTTCGCTTCAATTCGCGTCTGCGTGAGGAACTGCTGCAAACGCTGGATGCCATGCACCGGATGATTGCTGGAGAGCAGATCCCGGTTCCAACGGCCCAGCGTGCCAAATGCCTGACGTGCGAGTTCCGGCGTTTTTGCAACGATGTGCTCTGACGGCAGTCGCCGGAAGATTTTTTGCCTGCCTGGTTTCGCAAATCAGGGCTGTTTTTAAGCAGAATTCGATTTGCGACGGAGGGCTGAAATGTTGGGAAAGAGGCGGAAAAACGGGGCATCAGGAAGGCCTGAGAGCGATTTTTTGAGGCTTAAAGGTCAAAAAACATGCATCTGGGCAAAACGAAGCACGCTCCGGATTACCGAACGATCCAGTAGTGGATACTGAAACGTTGGTTTTTTCGTCTATCTGCTTTGCCTGTCTGGTCCGGATTACCGAACGATCCAGTAGTGGATACTGAAACGCGGATCCTTCACTTCGCCGTCAATCACCACAGACCGCCGGATTACCGAACGATCCAGTAGTGGATACTGAAACAGGACACCGACAAATGGCGCATGTCCGACGGCACAGACCGGATTACCGAACGATCCAGTAGTGGATACTGAAACGGTCTCCGGGTTCTGGAATGATCCGGACCTACAGGCCGGATTACCGAACGATCCAGTAGTGGATACTGAAACCCACCGTAAGACAGGAGTAGGTTTCCTCGCCGGGGACCGGATTACCGAACGATCCAGTAGTGGATACTGAAACGCTATGCGGCTTTTATCCACACCACGATCAGCCATACCGGATTACCGAACGATCCAGTAGTGGATACTGAAACAGGGTTTTCTTTCTGTTTCTGCGTTAATAGCTTCGCCGGATTACCGAACGATCCAGTAGTGGATACTGAAACAAAGAATCGCGCCGGATGGTAAGCGTTTTGGCGGTTCCGGATTACCGAACGATCCAGTAGTGGATACTGAAACCACTTTCATCTGTTGGTTTACGGTGTGACTTATAACCGGATTACCGAACGATCCAGTAGTGGATACTGAAACTCGCGCTCGATGCCTTGCGCCATGCACATAACACACCGGATTACCGAACGATCCAGTAGTGGATACTGAAACGGCAGGCGTCTCAACTCCAGCGCCGGGCGTGGAGCCCGGATTACCGAACGATCCAGTAGTGGATACTGAAACCATTGGAATCCGTCACCTACGACGCTTTCTGATAGCCGGATTACCGAACGATCCAGTAGTGGATACTGAAACGCGCACGTCCTTGGCGATCTCGGTCAGGTTGATATTCCGGATTACCGAACGATCCAGTAGTGGATACTGAAACAGTAAGGCAATGGTGTTGCCGCCGCCGCAGTCTCCTCCGGATTACCGAACGATCCAGTAGTGGATACTGAAACCTCCTTCTGCTTGCGGTCGGAGATCGCCCCGGTCTCCGGATTACCGAACGATCCAGTAGTGGATACTGAAACCAAAATATTTCTTTGCACCGTCAAGTATCCATTGCACCGGATTACCGAACGATCCAGTAGTGGATACTGAAACAACAGTAGGGGTCAATCTCGCTCAGTGTCGCCACGCCGGATTACCGAACGATCCAGTAGTGGATACTGAAACAGGCCAATTCCATCATCGTTCCGATTGAAACTCGGCCGGATTACCGAACGATCCAGTAGTGGATACTGAAACGGACGTGAGGAGGACACCCGGCACAAGAGAATAGGGGCCGGATTACCGAACGATCCAGTAGTGGATACTGAAACCCAGCCCATCCCGACAGTGGCCTGGTCCCGCTGGCCCGGATTACCGAACGATCCAGTAGTGGATACTGAAACTCAACTTTGCGCCAGACTTCAAACTGCCATCTATACCGGATTACCGAACGATCCAGTAGTGGATACTGAAACTGCCCGCAGGAAACAGCGTCCCGGGGCGTCATATACCGGATTACCGAACGATCCAGTAGTGGATACTGAAACCGGAATGAACGGCGCTGATTTTCTGCTGCTGGTAGCCGGATTACCGAACGATCCAGTAGTGGATACTGAAACTCGCGCTCGATACCCTGCGCCATGCACATAACGCATCCGGATTACCGAACGATCCAGTAGTGGATACTGAAACTCGAAGCGATCGTCTGCGGCTCTTTGGCCAGGTACTTGCCGGATTACCGAACGATCCAGTAGTGGATACTGAAACACATTGAGTATTCGAAAACTCACGGTGTGGCACGGCCCCGGATTACCGAACGATCCAGTAGTGGATACTGAAACTCCTCGCAGGATGGAGCTCTGGCAGGCATACAAACCCCGGATTACCGAACGATCCAGTAGTGGATACTGAAACAACGGTTCGCCGTCACTCAAGACGATCAGGACTTTTCCGGATTACCGAACGATCCAGTAGTGGATACTGAAACTGCATCAAGGCCGGCACTTCTGAGGCCGGGTGCTGTTCCGGATTACCGAACGATCCAGTAGTGGATACTGAAACATAATGGATGCGACCTCCTGACCGACGAAAAGCGTCCGGATTACCGAACGATCCAGTAGTGGATACTGAAACGTACTTTGACGCCGACGGCTATGACGGCGATCCGGCCCGGATTACCGAACGATCCAGTAGTGGATACTGAAACGATCCCATCTTCGACCAGTGCCAGCTCATCGTTGCCCGGATTACCGAACGATCCAGTAGTGGATACTGAAACATGCGATCGGACCACTCGTTTACACGCTTGTCGACGCCGGATTACCGAACGATCCAGTAGTGGATACTGAAACTCGGCTGCCACGCTAGCACGCCCCGCACACTTGTCAACCGGATTACCGAACGATCCAGTAGTGGATACTGAAACAGCAACTTCCGGGTTTTTTCGTTTACTCATCATAGACCGGATTACCGAACGATCCAGTAGTGGATACTGAAACAAGAGCTCCAACGAAATTACGCCAGCAGCCCCCATCCGGATTACCGAACGATCCAGTAGTGGATACTGAAACGAACAAGCTTGCCGAGAATTAAAAACCAGTTGTAACCGGATTACCGAACGATCCAGTAGTGGATACTGAAACGTTATTAATGTTGAATCGTTGTTGAAAATGCCAAAGTCCGGATTACCGAACGATCCAGTAGTGGATACTGAAACAGTCCGCGCGGTCATTCAGTTCCCATTTGATACCAGCCGGATTACCGAACGATCCAGTAGTGGATACTGAAACCAAAAGACCGCCAGGTCTGCGTCGTCATTGAATGGATCCGGATTACCGAACGATCCAGTAGTGGATACTGAAACTGTTTCCCCTTTGGAGCCAAGCCGAGGAGCGTAGACCGGATTACCGAACGATCCAGTAGTGGATACTGAAACGGCGAGTTCGAGGCGGTCTTTGCGACGCTGAACGTCACCGGATTACCGAACGATCCAGTAGTGGATACTGAAACTTTTAGCGGTGCCGCTGATTTGTCCGGTAACCGCCCCGGATTACCGAACGATCCAGTAGTGGATACTGAAACGACGATCCAGAGCCTGCACCGGACCTGGACACAGGCCGGATTACCGAACGATCCAGTAGTGGATACTGAAACGAGAACTGGGCGGGCACCGCGCTCGACGCATTAAACCGGATTACCGAACGATCCAGTAGTGGATACTGAAACAGGCCTTGCGCGCCGCGACTACCGCCGCGCCTACGGTCCGGATTACCGAACGATCCAGTAGTGGATACTGAAACCCTGGACCGTCGCCTGGACCGGCGCCAAAGCTGCCCCGGATTACCGAACGATCCAGTAGTGGATACTGAAACGTTCGACCTGCTGGGTACTTCCGGTCTGGGTGCTTTCCGGATTACCGAACGATCCAGTAGTGGATACTGAAACACCCGCTTGCGAGTGCTGGCACCTCTTGGTGATAGGGCCGGATTACCGAACGATCCAGTAGTGGATACTGAAACCGAAATTTACCAGAAAGGAGGTGAACAGAAAAAAGCCGGATTACCGAACGATCCAGTAGTGGATACTGAAACTGGAGTAAATTTGGCGCCGAAGTCATAGGATATAGACCGGATTACCGAACGATCCAGTAGTGGATACTGAAACACACCGATAAGCACGACTAACTGCCGCCTTCCAGATCCACCCGGATTACCGAACGATCCAGTAGTGGATACTGAAACTCGGCATCGTCCTTGCGTCGGTCATACTGCCGGCCATCCGGATTACCGAACGATCCAGTAGTGGATACTGAAACGCGACACTCCAGGCCGAGGCGTCCATGCACTCACTCCGGATTACCGAACGATCCAGTAGTGGATACTGAAACTAGCGATCTCGCTCCAATCAATTTCAACACCCTTTCCGGATTACCGAACGATCCAGTAGTGGATACTGAAACTTTCCGACCAGGTCGAGAATGACCCAGCGGCCGTCACCCGGATTACCGAACGATCCAGTAGTGGATACTGAAACAGCCAGGGAATTAAGGTAGCCGGCAGCAATGCCATCCGGATTACCGAACGATCCAGTAGTGGATACTGAAACCCAGGCAGTAGAGGCATTGCGCTCTTTCTGGGTAGACCCGGATTACCGAACGATCCAGTAGTGGATACTGAAACCTTTCTGCAGGCCGGACTTGAAGGTGATGCGCTTCGCCGGATTACCGAACGATCCAGTAGTGGATACTGAAACGTAAAGACGAAAACGCGGGGATACGCCAAAAGTGTTCCGGATTACCGAACGATCCAGTAGTGGATACTGAAACAGCAATACACGTTCTGTATGATCATATTTCCCGCTCCGGATTACCGAACGATCCAGTAGTGGATACTGAAACGAGAACTGGACGGGCACCGCGCTCGACGTATTAAAAGCCGGATTACCGAACGATCCAGTAGTGGATACTGAAACTGGCGTCGGGGCTCGTGGCCAGAGACACCGCCTTGCCGGATTACCGAACGATCCAGTAGTGGATACTGAAACGATGACTATGTACACCGGCGTGTGGTTCGGCGAAGTCCGGATTACCGAACGATCCAGTAGTGGATACTGAAACTTCGCGCTTTCTTTCGGCGCGTTAAGGCCGGAGCAACCGGATTACCGAACGATCCAGTAGTGGATACTGAAACAAATCGCGACGCCGCTGTGGATGCTGGCATTGATACCCCGGATTACCGAACGATCCAGTAGTGGATACTGAAACTTTATTTACGGAGACATGCTGGGCTGCGCCTGGACCCCGGATTACCGAACGATCCAGTAGTGGATACTGAAACTTGAATGTAGAGCGTGTCAAAGGCGGCTTCGTCGTCCGGATTACCGAACGATCCAGTAGTGGATACTGAAACTGCCGCCTTCGCGAGCGTTGCGAATTCTTCATCTTCCGGATTACCGAACGATCCAGTAGTGGATACTGAAACCCCAGAGCCGCGAACGCCTGCAGAAACGTCTCGTTCCGGATTACCGAACGATCCAGTAGTGGATACTGAAACGCCACGGTACCGATCTATCGGTTATTGCGAATTAACCGGATTACCGAACGATCCAGTAGTGGATACTGAAACGTGTCGATCGAGACGGTGTTCGGACCGGTCACCGTCCCGGATTACCGAACGATCCAGTAGTGGATACTGAAACGCCGTTGCCAAAATGCGCGTCACTGCCTCGGCGCTCCGGATTACCGAACGATCCAGTAGTGGATACTGAAACACTGCCGATGGTATATTGATAATCTTCGCCGAGTCCCGGATTACCGAACGATCCAGTAGTGGATACTGAAACATCGTCTTCCTCCGCTACTCCGAAAATTCCACTTCGCCCGGATTACCGAACGATCCAGTAGTGGATACTGAAACTTCATCGCGGAGGACCAGCCAAAGCCGGTCCTCTGCCCGGATTACCGAACGATCCAGTAGTGGATACTGAAACAGAGGATGCAGTTCTACCGCCGCGAGCCAGGCCGCCCGGATTACCGAACGATCCAGTAGTGGATACTGAAACCTGGGGTCAACCAGCGCCACACTACGACCAGCCTCCCGGATTACCGAACGATCCAGTAGTGGATACTGAAACCGTCATATACCTGTGCTGGGGCGAGCCAGCGACACTCCCCGGATTACCGAACGATCCAGTAGTGGATACTGAAACCTTCGGGCAGGTTGTCATCGGCAAACGACAGCACGTCCGGATTACCGAACGATCCAGTAGTGGATACTGAAACTCGGGATCGGCGTGCCGTAGGAACCACCTGTGTGACCGGATTACCGAACGATCCAGTAGTGGATACTGAAACGTTCACAATTCATGTGCGGCGGCGGTCCGGATGAGCCCGGATTACCGAACGATCCAGTAGTGGATACTGAAACATTATTGATGGCGCCCTGTCGGTCGGGCCAAAGACCGCCGGATTACCGAACGATCCAGTAGTGGATACTGAAACCAAAAGACCGCCAGATCTGCGTCGTCGTTAAATGGCCGGATTACCGAACGATCCAGTAGTGGATACTGAAACTCGGCGTCATCCAGTCCAAGTTCGAGGCGGCGATGGCCGGATTACCGAACGATCCAGTAGTGGATACTGAAACGCCGCAAGGCGGGTTGACTTGCGGAGTGAAGGTGATCCGGATTACCGAACGATCCAGTAGTGGATACTGAAACAGTTGTCGCGCGTCGAGTCGTTGCAGTTGTCCACCTCCGGATTACCGAACGATCCAGTAGTGGATACTGAAACCTGTTCTAACAGTGGCCAAACCGTTCGATGTCTCTCCGGATTACCGAACGATCCAGTAGTGGATACTGAAACTCCGGGTGACTTGCTCCGCTTCGGCGGTCCGGTGCCCGGATTACCGAACGATCCAGTAGTGGATACTGAAACTTAGTCACCCGCTGATATGCCTTGCGCTCCCCGGACCGGATTACCGAACGATCCAGTAGTGGATACTGAAACGCGCACAACTCGCCGGCGGCTTTATCGAGGTGGAGGTCCGGATTACCGAACGATCCAGTAGTGGATACTGAAACCGCCGACGCCGCTCAGGCGCCACACTTTTTCGCTCCCGGATTACCGAACGATCCAGTAGTGGATACTGAAACGTCCGCTTGGCGTCTGGAAAAAAGTCGAGAATTGCCGGATTACCGAACGATCCAGTAGTGGATACTGAAACACTTTCTGGCCATGGCCAGCCGGATCATAAAACCGCCGGATTACCGAACGATCCAGTAGTGGATACTGAAACAGCCGGTGGCGCTCGATCATCGCCTCGCTCAAGTACCCGGATTACCGAACGATCCAGTAGTGGATACTGAAACACCTGAGCGGCGCCGACCTGCGCAGCGCCAACCTGACCGGATTACCGAACGATCCAGTAGTGGATACTGAAACACCTGAGCGGCGCCGACCTGCAGCGCCAACCTGCCCGGATTACCGAACGATCCAGTAGTGGATACTGAAACATCAGGCCGTGGAGAGCTTCGACGATGCGCTTCTGGCCGGATTACCGAACGATCCAGTAGTGGATACTGAAACTCGTAGACGTGGTCGCGCCGGACGATGTGCAGGTTGCCGGATTACCGAACGATCCAGTAGTGGATACTGAAACGCAGGAACTCATAGTGCATCGGACTGGACCACACCCGGATTACCGAACGATCCAGTAGTGGATACTGAAACCCAGATGCAGGCCGCAGCCAAACACCTGCTCGGGCGCCGGATTACCGAACGATCCAGTAGTGGATACTGAAACCCAGCAGGCGATCAGTGAGCTGGATAAGCCAACAAGCCGGATTACCGAACGATCCAGTAGTGGATACTGAAACGGCTTGTTGGCCTACCGATGATGCAAGGTATGGCGCCGGATTACCGAACGATCCAGTAGTGGATACTGAAACGAGCTTCGTTCGCCGTCATCCAGGGCCGGCCGACCGCCGGATTACCGAACGATCCAGTAGTGGATACTGAAACTCCGAGATCGCCCGCGGTGACCGGCTGGCGATCGGCCCGGATTACCGAACGATCCAGTAGTGGATACTGAAACGCCACAGGTCACAATGTTCAGCAATCTTTTTCTTTGCCGGATTACCGAACGATCCAGTAGTGGATACTGAAACTTCGCCTTCGCACTCCGGGCAGGTTTCGCTGTCAGCCCCGGATTACCGAACGATCCAGTAGTGGATACTGAAACAAATTGTCAAGTTGTTCTTCTGCCTGCTGCAGAAAGGCCGGATTACCGAACGATCCAGTAGTGGATACTGAAACCGGCTGGATCGTGGAGTTTGAGCGGCCGGACATGCCCGGATTACCGAACGATCCAGTAGTGGATACTGAAACACCATTCATTACCGCCTGAACTTCCGATTATTGACACCGGATTACCGAACGATCCAGTAGTGGATACTGAAACGCTTTCCCCGACAGCCACGATGGCCCAGCCCGTCGTCCGGATTACCGAACGATCCAGTAGTGGATACTGAAAAAACATCTGGGAGACTGCCAATCAGGTCATTAACGCTCCCCACTTCTATCGATCCAATCGTGGATACAGTAACTTCATGCAGTGATCAAATGATTCCGCCGCAAAACCCATCCCATCCTCACGGGATGGGTTTTTTCCACCCACACCCCCAAACCTGTCCGATTTCCCCCCGGCGGGGGTTAACATCATGAACGGAGGTCTATGATCCTGAGCATATCCGGCCCATCCAGAGTATGATTGGTTCGATGAAGCATCTCAAGACGGAGCTCGACGAGAATGCCCGCCTCGGATCAGCCTCTGTGGGATTCGAAGCGCTGTTCCAGGAGCACTGGACCTCTGTGTACCGCATCCTGCGGCGCCTGGTGGGCGACCCTGCCGAAGCGGAGGATCTGGCGCTCGAAGCCTTCCTGCGCCTTTACCGCCACAACCAGACCAAGCCGCAGGTCCAGAACACGGCCGGCTGGCTGTACCAGGTGGCCACACGCCTCGGGCTGAACTCGATCCGCGACTGGAAGCGCCGCGAGCAGTACGAGCTGCAGGCCGGGCGCTGGGCCCTGGAAGAACCCGACCAGCTTTCGCCAGCAGAACTCCTGGCAAAGGAGGAGGAGCGCCGGCTGGTGCGCATGGTGCTCTCCAGCATGAACGAGCGCCGCGCACAGCTCCTCATCCTGCGCTACTCGGGGCTCTCGTACAAAGAGATCGCCAGCACGCTGGACCTGGCGCCCGCTTCCATCGGCCCCCTGCTGGTGCGTGCCGAGCGAGAATTCAAGAAACTGTACCGCAGCCTGGCACAAGAGGAATGATGAGAACACATTTAACCGATGGCGAACTGCGAGCTGCACTGGATGGAGAGCTGGAACCCGGGCGTCTCCGTCACCTCGAG
>Ga0134096_1002631_pt1 | contig 11428 bp, 7 predicted proteins | sample 7_2taG_FD_94448 | JGI IMG/M metagenome (GOLD analysis project Ga0134096, IMG submission 94448) | Switchgrass degrading microbial communities from high solid loading bioreactors in New Hampshire, USA - 7_21_20_110_A3 metaG | ecosystem: Engineered > Bioreactor > Semi-continuous > Anaerobic >... | reverse complement strand
CCAAAGTGGTTCCCGAGGTGAATACCTCTTCAGCACCGTCCTTTAATACATCATTAATCGTACCTGGCGCGGAATTCGCGACAAAGCTCGTCTTTAAGTCTTCAACAGCATAGAAGGTCTTACCATCTCCAGAAACGGCTACCACTTCTTTATCAGCGTTAACCAAGACATATTTTACAGTGGCGGCAACAACATAGGTAGTGGTACCTCCCTCGTTGGTCCAAACATGAGTTGCATCTAGTTCACCGGCATAGGCCTGTACTGTATACTCGCCTGCTTTTAAACCTTGAGTGTTGATCGATCCTGTCGCAGTGATCCCAGAAAGATCAATCCCGTCTGCAGTAGCATTCGCTGCTACAGTTACTTTCACTTGACCGCTAACTACTGGATCAGCGAACTTAATCGTTGCATCTAGTGGCGTTGTCGTTGCCAATTTGGATTCCTTGGTTGCTGCATCCAACATGACATAGTCTTTACCATCTTTGCTCACTGCAACAATCTCGCCTTTATCATTGGAAAGTCCATAGTTCGCAATCGTATTACCATCACCCATGGTAATGTTATCAAGTGCCACTACTTCTAACTCATGCTCACCAACGGCCAGAGCACTTGATTCGACATCAGTCACGTCAGAATCGTTAGAAGCGGTGATTTCAAACGTTGCTAACCCTTCTCCGCTACCAGCCACTTTCAGAGCATTCGCATCCATATTGTTGATTTCTAGGTCAACATTTTGACTGGAGTTAGCTCCAATGTGGAACTTGGCCTTAAACTTTCCACCTAAAAGATTCTGAGTGTTAAACTCAGTGGTATCAGCAATCCTTGTAATTTCTGCAGCAAGCTGATCAATTTCCTTTTGGATTTCAAGTCTGTCAACTTCGGTATTGGTATCAGTAGCCGATTGAGTAGCCAGTTCACGCATTCTTTGGAGAATAGCATGGATTTCATTCAAAGCACCCTCAGCAGTCTGAATCAAGCTGATTCCGTCTTGAGCATTTCTCTGAGCCTGCTTCAGACCACGAATCTGCCCTCTCATTTTTTCCGAAATAGCCAGACCTGCAGCATCGTCGCCAGCACGGTTAATTCTCATACCGCTGGAGAGTCTCTGCATTGATTTGCTGGAGTTGGTTTGATTTACAGCCAACTGCCTATGAGCATTCATTGCCATGATGTTGTTGTTGATTCTCATTTCTTTACCTCCTTGTTTTTGAAAAAGGTTCTTGTGGGAACATCCTTGTTCCCTGGACTCAGGCCGAGGTGGCCACACTCAGCCCTTGCCCCCAAGTAAGCAGCTTAGGCCTTCAGCTCCTTACCCGTTCGATTATATTATCGTCCCCTTCCCCAAAACCTTTAGCCCTCATGCCAAGATTTTTTCGTTCCAGCCCGCTTAACGTCTTTTGGAAGAAGCGTCTCTTCAGTCCACCCAAGGATATCAGGTTCGTTGCTTCGTGATGTGAGTTCAGTTTGCCGTTTCCCTGTTCACGGGTTCCTTCCGCGGCGCATGACGATTGATCACTCTTCTTCTACCCCCTTCAAAAACACCACCCCCAGCGGCGGCAGTTTCAGTTCCAGCGAATAGGGCTGGTTGTGCCAGGGTGTGTTTTCGGCCTGAAGTACGGCGTCGTTGGTTTGTCCTGATCCGCCCCACCTTGTATCGTCGCTGTTAAAGACCTCCTTGTATGTGGTCATTTTGGGCACACCGATGCGGTAGGGTTCTCGTAGGATCGGTGTGAAGTTGGCTACTATGATGAGGTAGTCGTTGGGGTCTTTTCCCCTTCTCAGGAAGGTCAGCACGCTCTGTTCACTGTCGTTGGCGTCAATCCACTGGAAGCCTTCCCAACTGTGGTCCAGTTCCCAAAGGCAAGGGTTTTCCTTGTAGAACTTGTTCAGTGCCTTGACGTACTCCCGCAGCTTCCGGTGCATGGGGTAATCGAGCAGGTGCCAATCCAGGCTGTTTTCGTAATTCCACTCAATGAACTGCCCAAACTCATACCCCATGAAAAGCAGTTTCTTGCCCGGATGCGCCATCATGAAGGCAAGAAGGAGCCTAAGGCCTGCGAACTTCTGCCAGTAGTCGCCAGGCATCTTGTCCAAAAGTGAGCGTTTGCCGTGTACCACCTCGTCGTGGGAAAGTGGTAGGATGAAGTTTTCGCTGAACGTGTACATAAAGGAAAAGGTGACAAGATTGTGATGGTACTTGCGGTAGATGGGGTCCAGGCTCATATACCTTAAGACATCATTCATCCACCCCATATTCCACTTGTAGTTGAACCCCAAACCCCCAAGATACGTGGGCATGGTCACCATGGGCCAGGCTGTGCTCTCTTCAGCGATCATGAGCGCACCCGGGAAACGGGCGAAAACCTCTTCGTTCAGCTTTCGCAGAAAGGCCAGCGACTCCAGGTTTTCCTTACCTCCATAGGCATTGGGGTTCCATTCCCCTGGACCCCTACCGTAATCCAGGTAGAGCATGGCCGCCACCGCATCAACCCTCAGCCCGTCCACATGGTAGACGTCAAACCAGAAGATCGCGTTGGAAATGAGAAAGCTCTGCACCTCGGTCTTACCCAGATCGAAATTGTTGGTCCCCCAGTCCCGATTCTCTGCCCTCCTCGGATCTGCATATTCATAGCAAGGCGTTCCGTCAAACATGCGCAGTCCAGGATCGTCCCGAACAAAATGCCCGGGTACCCAATCCAGGATCACCCCGATGTTGTTCTGGTGGCACCTGTCAACGAACTCCATGAACTCCCTCGGATGCCCGTACCGGCTGGTGACCGCGTAGTATCCCCAGGTCTGGTAGCCCCAGGAACCGTCAAATGGGTGCTCCATCACCGGCAGCAGCTCAAGATGGGTGTAGCCCATCTCCTTGGCGTAAGTGATCAGCTGGTCAGCCAGTTCCAAGTAAGTGAGGTACTCCCCGTTCTTCCTCTTCCATGATCCCAGATGCACCTCGTAGATGAGCGTCGGTTCCTGAAAGTGGTTCCTCCTGGCCTTTTTCTCCTGCCAGTCCTGATCCTTCCACTCGTAACCGTGCAGATCACAGAGCCGCGAAGCGGTGTTGGGCTTCTTCTCCATCCAGAAACCAAAAGGATCGGCCTTAAGCAACAGGTTCCCTTCCGGCGTCAGGATCTCATACTTGTACAAGTCCCCTTCCTTCAGACCAGGAACGAACAGAGCCCAGATCCCTGACTGGGGCATCTTCACCATGGGGTGCCGTCGCCCATCCCAGTTGTTGAAGTCGCCCACAACGGAGACCCTTTGAGCATGGGGCGCCCACACGGCAAAGCGGGCCCCCTTCACTCCGTTTTCTTCCACCAGATGCCCGCCCATAAAGGTGTAGCTGTGATAGTGAGTGCCCTGATGGAAGAGGTAGCGATCGTACTCGCTGTAAGGAGAACCCGTCCAGTTCACCTAACCTCACCTTCCCGCGCCAAGATAAGAGGACTGAGTGCTGGGATCACGACATTCGGCCCCGTGACAATGCTCAAATTCCCCACCCCTTCATCGTTCACGAGCACTTCCCAGCAGCCCGCATCCACGGCCACTTCCACCTCCGCGGGGTTGCTGTTGAAAAAGACCAGGATGGTCTCAAAGCTGTCCCCGTTGGCATGGGGGCCGAGGGCAAAACCCACTACCCCATGGGGCACATCCAGGAACTGGAGGAACCTGCGCACCTGGTCACCTGTGCGCAATCGAAAAGCAGGCCTGGATTTTCTAAGTGCGATCAGAGCCTTGGTGTATCGGTACAGTTCGAAGAATCCACCCTTTCTCTCCCAGTCCACCTGGTTCACATGGTCAGGTGATTGGTAGCTGTTGGGGTTTCCTCCCTTCGTGCGGGCGAAATCCTGGCCAGCATGGAGAAAAGGGATGCCTTGTGATGTCAAGATGATGGCATGCGCCAGTTTCATCATCTTCAGGCGCCCGGTATGATCCTCCGGTTCTGTGGTGCAGAGCAGCTTATCCCAGAGGGTGAGGTTGTCGTGGGCTTCAGCGTAAACCACACTTTGACTCGGATCCATAGCCCACGGCCCCCTCGAGTACAGAACCCTCGAGTAGTCCACCTGGGGGTGCTGCACAGCGCCCGCCAGGCCGAACTTCATCGACTCGTCATGGCCGCCGCCTTGGACAAACCCTCCGGCATTGACGTGGAAGACATGACCCTTGATAGCGTCCCGCAGGTCGTTACAGAAAGAGGCCGTACCCCGCATCCTATGCGTGTTCTCTTTCACCGCCCGCTCGTATTCAGGAAGAGTACTGGGCCCCGCCGCCCATCCTTCCCCGTACAGAAGGATCTGCGGGTTGATCTCATCAAGCGCCCTTCGCACCGCTCTCATCGTCTCCAGGTGATGCAGCCCCATCAGGTCAAAACGAAAGCCTGCGATCTTGTACTCTTTTGCCCAGTACACCACCGAATCCACGATGAACTTGCGCACCATGGAACGTTCATCGGCCAGTTCATTGCCGCAGCCCGAACCATTGGAGAAACCTCCCCGGGCGTCGTGGCGGTAGTAATAGCCGGGGACAAGTTTGTGTAGAGAAGACTCCAAGCTGTGGAAGGTGTGGTTGTAGACCACATCCATGATCACCCCGATCCCTGCCTTGTTCAGCTCCAGGATCATCTGCTTGAGTTCACGGATGCGCACCCTGCCGTCAGTCGGATCGCTGGAGTAAGAGCCTTCGGGCACGTTGAAGTTGAGGGGATCGTAGCCCCAGTTGTAACTTTCTCCTGGGTGGGCTTCATCCACTGTGGCGTAATCAAAGATGGGTAGGAGGTGCACATGGGTTATCCCTAGGTCCACCAAGTGATCCAGGCTGGTGGCGATGCCGCTTGGCGTCCGTGTTCCCTTCTCTACCAGGCCTAGGAACTTCCCTTTGGCTTTGATCCCTGAGGAAGGAGCAATCGAGAAATCCCGCACGTGTACCTCGTAAATCACCGCATCGACCGGGCTGTCCAGAGGTAACCACTTCACCTTCCCCCAACCAGGAGGATTGGTCTTAGCCAGATCCACAACCTGTCCACGTCTGCCGTTTACTCCCGCAGCCTTGGCGTATGGATCAACCACCTCTTCTGTCTGGGTGCCGTGCGTCACAAGGTAGGTGTAGAACCTCCCTTCCAGGTTCTCAGGGATAGCCGCCGACCACACTCCTTTATCCCCGAGAGTCATGGGTACCTTGGTTCCCCTGCCTCCCTGGCCGTCATCGTAGAGCACAACTTCCAACCTATCCGCGGTGGGCGCCCACACTTTGAACGTAGTCTGATTGTGGTACAGCGTCACTCCCAGATCATCGCCATCGTAGTGGAAGGCCTCGTAGAACTCCCTGCTGTCAAAGGCCCGGCCAAGGGTTACCGCCTTTTGGCCGTGGGTGGTGTGACTGAGCACATAACGCCTGGTCAGATCCAAGGGCTCTGCGGTTTTGATGATGAAGCTCCTCGGATTTCCCTGAGTGTAAAGCGGCTGAACCTGGGCTAAAGCCACTTCGTTTTTCCCATCGTTCAGCTGGAATCCCCAGTGCGGATCCTGGACGTAGACCGGAAGATAGCATTCGGCCTTCATCGCAGATGTGTCCTCCAAAGCTGCCAAGGTGAGTTTGGGAGTGCGGTCCACGTCCGCTTCTCGGAAGTAGATGCGGGGATCGTCCTGCATGAGCCACACTTCCAAGCCGCCCCGGTCGGAGGAGAAGTAGAGCGGGATGTACCGATCTTTGAGCCCGTCTTTTGCTGCCCATGGAAGGCCGGGAGCGCTTCTGCGTACGATCAGTCCCAGCTCGCCGGCATCACTCTGCTGCTTGAGCGTAAGGCGCGCCACAGCGCCGAACTCGTCGCTTGCGGTGAAGTCCACCTGCCTTCCTGGACTGCCGACCTGCCAGACCCAGAGGTTCCAACCGGCGTAGCTGCGGTCGTGCCGGAAGTAGTGCACCGTGACCTTGAGTTCGGCGAACAGCCTGATCCTCTGCCGCAGGTGAGCTGGCGGTGCCAGGTACACCTTGGGATCCCCCGCCACCAGCCACACTTCCGCCGTGTCACCCACGAAGTCCTCAATGAAACGATCGTGGGCAACATCCTTTTCCCAAGAGGCGCCCCTGATCAGGAAGCCCACACGCTTGTGCTCGCTTCCCACACTGCAGACCGCGATCTTTCCGAAGTAGTCTGACGCCGTAAAGGGAACGTTTTGTCCTCCGCACCCCTCTGGCCAGAGCCAAACGCTCCAGGGATCGTAGTCTCCATCTGCCCGGTGGTAGTGGATGATCACCTTGCGCATGACGATTCCCCTTGACCTGCTCATCCTTCGTGCTAGTTTTCCCCGTTTCTGGTTTGAACTTGCAGGGATGGCGGTATCCCTCACTCCCGAAGAATGGTATAATATCCCCATCCCAAGAGGAAAGGTGGGGCTGCTGTGCGACACCTAGAACTGATCGCCACCGCCACCTTCGGCCTGGAGGCGCTGGTGGCCGAGGAACTGCAGAAGCTGGGCTATACGGAAACCAAAGTGGAGAGCGGCAAGGTCACCTTCCCCGGAGATGAGCGGGCGATCTGCCGTGCTAATCTCTGGCTGCGCACGGCGGCCCGGGTGCGGATCAAGGTCGGTGAGTTCAAGGCCACTACCTTTGAGGAGCTCTTCGAGCAAACGAAAGCCCTGCCCTGGGCAGACTACCTCCCCAAGAACGCAGCCTTTCCCGTGGAAGGCCGCTCGGTGAAATCCACCCTGTTCAGCGTCTCCGACTGCCAGGCCATCGTCAAAAAGGCCGTGGTGGAGAGCCTCAAGAAAAAACACCACCTGGAGTGGTTCCCCGAAGACGGTCCGGTGATGAAAATAGAGGTGGCCATCCTGAAAGATGTGGCCACCCTCACCATAGACACGAGCGGTGCCTCGCTCCACCAGCGAGGGTACCGGGAAATCGCTGGGGAGGCACCCTTAAAGGAGACTCTCGCAGCGGCCTTGGTTATCCTCGCCCGCTGGTACCCGGACATTCCCTTCATCGATCCCTTCTGCGGCTCCGGCACCATCCCGATCGAGGCCGCCCTCATCGGGCACAACATCGCCCCTGGGCTGAACCGTTCTTTCGCAGCTGGAGATTGGCCCTGGATCGATCCCAAACTCTGGCAGGAAGCGCAGGAAGAAGCCCGCAGCCTGATCAACCCGGCAAAACCCGACTACCTGATCGGCACGGACATAGATGACAGTGTCCTCAAGACCGCCCGCCGCAACGCCGAACTTGCCGGTGTGGGAGGCTCCATCCATTTCCAGCGCCAGGAAGTGAAAGACATCAGCACCAGCAAGAAGTACGGTAAGCTGGTATGTAACCCGCCGTACGGTGAACGGTTGGGGGAAACATCCGAAGTGAGCAAACTTTACCGGGAACTGGCTCAGGCGAAGAAGAAACTGGACACCTGGTCCTTCTACATCCTCACCGCCTACCCCCATCTGGAAAAGGTCTTTGGACAGCCGGCCACCAAGCGCCGCAAGCTGTACAACGGCAACATCGAGTGCCAGTACTACCAGTACTTCGGCCCCAAGCCGCCCAAACGCAGACCTGAACGCGATCAAGCCGCCCCTTGATAAGAGTCGAAGGGCGGCTTTTCATTTTCTGAAGCGTGCTACCTTGGGGTGGTAGAGGTCGCCAGCGGACGATCTCCCTGACTCAATTCCACCTGCCTGCACTGAACAGCCGGATCACCTGCGCCGTCTGCTGCTCTAGGAGCTCAGCGGCATCTTCCATGGCTTCCTTGAGGCTCAGCGGACGGTTTAGGATGGAGAAGTAGGCGGTTACTCCTTCCCTGTGGAGAACCTCTGCACTCGGCAGCACCGTGCCGGCGATCACCACTACGGGGATGTCCAGGGCCCTGCTTCGCTTGGCCACGCCCATGGGTACCTTACCGTAAGCGGACTGGCCATCGAACCTGCCCTCGCCTGTAAGCACCAGATCGGCTCCCTCCGCCTTGCCCTCGAAATCCAGGACATCAAGGACGAGTTCGATTCCGGAGACCAGCTTGCCCCCGAGCAGGGCCATGAGCCCGGCACCCAGGCCGCCTGCGGCTCCAGCTCCGGGGATTCGTCCCACGTCTTTGCCCAGATCGCGCTTCAGGATCTGGTCATATCTATTGAGCGCCGCATCAAGCAGCTCCACCATCTCCGGGGTGGCACCCTTCTGGGGCCCGTAGATGTGGGATGCCCCCTGCGGTCCAGTCAGGGGATTGGTCACATCGCAGGCTACTTCGATGCGCACCTCATCAAGGCGCGGATCCCTGCGGCTGACGTCGATTTCTGCCAGCCTCGCCAGTTCCGCTCCCCCAGAGCCGAGCAGCTCCCCCTGCTCGTCCAAAAAGCGCACACCGAGGGCCTGGGCCATGCCCATCCCGCCGTCGTTGGTGGCGCTGCCGCCGATGCCGATGATCAAGTGCTCGCAGCCCAGATCCAGCGCTTTGGCGATCAGTTCTCCGGTGCCAAAGGTAGTTGTAACCAGAGGATTGCGCTCCTCTTCCGGTACCAGGATCAGACCGGAAGCCTGGGCCATCTCGATCACAGCAGTCTTTCCCCCGCCCATCAGCCCCAGCTTGGCCTTGACAGGAGTGCCTAAAGGCCCGGTCACTTCGCACTCCACCACTTCCCCCCTGCTCGCCACAACTAGGGACTCCACCAAACCTTCCCCGCCATCGGAAAGAGGCAGAAGAACGAGTTCCGCTTCGGGCAAAACTTTCCGAACCCCCCTGGCCATGGCCTCCGCGGCCTCGGTCGAACTCAGGCTCCCTTTGAACGAGTCGGGGGCTAAGACGATCTTCATCCCTGCTGCCATTTCTTCCTCTCCCCTGCGGCTTTCTGCACGAAGCGGTCGATGCGCTCCAGAGCCTTCTTGATGCTGTCAATGGAATAGGCATAGGACACCCGGATAAACCCCTCACCCGAATCACCGAAGGCGGAGCCGGGTACCACCGCCACCCTTTCCACTTCCAGGAGGGCGGTGCAGAACTCATCTGAGGTCATGCCCAGATCGGAGATCCTGGGGAAGCAGTAGAAGGCGCCCCTGGGTTCAAAACAGGAGAGACCTATCGCCCGGAAACCCTGGACAATAAACTGCCTGCGCTCGTCATACTCAGCGCGCATCCGCTCCACCGCATGCAGTCCGTTTTCCAGCGCTTCGATCGCCGCCCATTGGGCCGTGGTGGGCGCACTCATGATCCCGTACTGGTGGATCTTCCGCATCGCGGCGATCAGATCGGCCGGCCCGCAGGCATAGCCCAGGCGCCAGCCCGTCATGGAGAAGCCCTTGGAAAAACCGCTCACCACCACCGTTCGCTCATACATCCCAGGCAGCGCGGCTATGGATGCGTGCTCGATACCGTACACCAGCTCGGCGTAGATTTCATCGGAGATAACCAGGATCTTGTGCTTGCGGAGAACCTCGGCGATGGCCACCAGGTCCTGTTCTTCCATCACCGCCCCCGTGGGGTTATTGGGATAGCACAGCATGATCGCCTTGGTCTTCTCGCTGATCAGAGGCTCGATGGCTTCCGCGGTGAGGCGGAAATCATCCTTCTCATAGGTGGGAACGGGTACTGGAACCCCGCCTGCCATGATGGTCAAAGGAGCGTAGGAAACAAAGGTGGGTTCGGGCACCAGCACCTCATCGCCGGGGTTGACCACAGCCCGCAGCGCCAGATCGATGGCCTCGCTGGCACCCACGGTGATCAGGACCTGCGTTTCTGGATCATAGGGAAGCTCAAACCGCCGCTCCAGATACCGGCTGATGGCCTGGCGCAGCTCGAGCAGTCCCGAGTTGGAGGTGTACCGGGTGCCCTTTTCGGTCATCGAGCGCACGCCGGCCTCCCGGACATTTGCTGGAGTGGGGAAATCTGGTTCGCCAACCCCCAGGGAGATCACATCTCCCATGGTGGCAGCGATATCAAAGTACTTGCGGATGCCCGACGGCTTGATGGTCTGCACCTTGGCAGATAGCAGGTCCTTGATCACTGCGGCCACTTCCCTTCCGAAAAAGTATATTGCATATTCTTCAACCAGGTGATAAATCCTACTCCGCTCTAGTTTGATCTATTGACTGAATTGTCAGAATTGTATATACTATAATCGCTAGCAAAAAGACCGGGCCCGAAGCAGAAAGGAGGGTCGTCGTGCAGCGGAAACTCAGCGCCGCGCTGCTCCTGGCAGTACTGCTCCTCGGCATCAGCAGCACTGCCGCCATGGCCAGTTCCCCCGAACCTCTTCCCTTCGGCAGTGAGGCCGTCCCCCTAACCATGGAAGAGCTGGAGGAGATCGAGGGAGCCTGGCTCACGGAAGCCATCGTGGGAGGCATCTGCGGCGGGATCACTTACTTAATCACAACTCCCGTATCGGACTGGAGCCTCACTGACGGCATCCGCCACGTAGCCGCCGGCGCCGTGACCGGCTGGTTCTGTTCACTGTTCTAACCCCCACCCCTTAACAGGAAGCCCAGGGCAACCTGGGCTCCACCTTACCTTTCCAGAAGGGATGATCCTATGCCTTTCCCCCAACTCCTGATACTCTGGGCCGTGCTCGCTGTATCTGCCGCGGTGGGACTGCTGCGCCAGGGGCACAACCTCAATGCCCTCCTCCTCGGCCTAGTTCTCCTGACCGCGGCGGGCATCACCTGGTTAGCGGCCCTCTCCCACCAGGCCAAAGGCCTGCACAGGTCCTTTTTCAGCTGGCTGGCCAAGTGCCTCGCCTCGGGCCTTTTGATCGCCGCCCTGGCCAAGGCCAGCTGGCAGCAGAGTGCCCTGTTCGGACTGGTCTTCGCTTCCGTTGCCACACTGCTCGACCTCAAACCCCGCTTCAGCCGCTAAGCCTTGGACCGGCGGGCGTTTCCCTGCCAGACCAGGTAGATGCCGAGCAGGGTGACCAGGCTTCCAAATGCCTCCAGCAGAGATGGGATCTCACGGAGCACAAAGACCGCCATAATGCTCGCTCCCAGGGGCTCTCCCAGGATGGTCACGGAGACCATAGTCGCCGGCAGGTACTTCAGGGCCCAGTTGAGGCTGTTGTGCCCCAAGACCGTGGGGATCAGGGCCAGCGCGGCAAACATCAGCCAGGTGAAGGAACCAAAGCCCCGGAGTGGAAGGCCCCGCAGGGCGATGAGCGGCAGCAGAACCAGAGCCGCACTGCCGTAGACCAGAAGCGAGTACACGGCCAGGGGCAGCTGCGGGCGCAGGCGCCTGCCGATCAAGAAGTAACAGGCCATCATAATCGCGCCAGCTACTGCCAGCACATTTCCGTAGAGCCGGGACTCGCCGCCCGCGCCTTGGGTGAAGGTGACCAGGATGCTTCCTGAAAGGGCCACCGCCAGCCCGAACCACATCCGGGGCGTGGGCTTTTCTTCCAAAAAGAGGACAGATAGCAAAAACACCCATAGAGGCTGGGTGGTAACCAGGACAACGGAACTGGCCACACTGGTG
>Ga0134096_1002613_pt1 | contig 11492 bp, 8 predicted proteins | sample 7_2taG_FD_94448 | JGI IMG/M metagenome (GOLD analysis project Ga0134096, IMG submission 94448) | Switchgrass degrading microbial communities from high solid loading bioreactors in New Hampshire, USA - 7_21_20_110_A3 metaG | ecosystem: Engineered > Bioreactor > Semi-continuous > Anaerobic >... | reverse complement strand
GCCGTACCCTTACAGCAAATTATCTTGTAAACGAGAAAGGTAAGGGCACGGCTGTTTGCGCTGAGAAATATTTCTCGGAGCAGAAGCCGCCACCTTATTGTGATGGTTTTCCCCGAGCGCTGCCGTGCCCGCTGCGGCAGCAAGTAATGACGGAAACGAACAGGGTAAGACGAAAACAATACCCCTGTCGAATATGTCCGTGCGCCCACAGGACATTGTGACCGGGCATGCCGGTCATGCATAACATGCGCAGCATGTCCATGTCCATGCCGCTCCGCGCGCCTGCAGGCTGTGTGGACCGGTCAACCGGGAAACCGCTCACACCCCCGGTGCGTCCAGTTCGAGCACCTCGCGCTCTGCCCCCTCATCTCCCTGCGCCAGGCCCAGGCGCACAAACAGCCGCGGGGCCACGGCGATCACCCAGATGCCGACCAGCATATAGCGCACATAGCGCAGGACGTAGGCGGTCAGGAACTCGCCGCGCGGGAAGACCTCGCCCAGCCCGTACCAGATCAGGCTCACGCCGATCAAACCCAGGGGCAGGCGCCCCAGCCGCTTCCAGAAATCGCCGCCGGCCTGGAAGCCGCCCCAGCGGCGCAGCAGGATCGCTCCGGCGCCGATCCCGAACAGCGTGCCGCCAGCGGTGAACGCCCCGGCCAGGGCCACCGGGTCGGGCAGCTCGCGGTCCGGGAAGAAAAAGCGGATGTTCTCGGCCCAGGCAGCGGGCAGCGTCCATGCGCCCAGGCTCAGGCGCACCAGGAAAGAGATCAGGATCAACACCAGGGTAAAGGCGAAGATGCTGGCGAGCTGCATCCCCACGCGCATGCCCGCCAGGCGCGACCGCACCACCGGCTCCAGGCGCAGGAACAGCCACACCAGGATCGCTCCGAGCGCCCAGCCGATGAGAACGTCCCAGATGAAGTGCACGCCCAGATAGATGCGCGACAGTCCGATGAGGAAGGTGACCACGATCATGGTGACCAGCACCCAGCCCCGGCGGGAGAGCACGCCCAGCAGGCCCCACACGGCGGCCGCGTTCTGCGCGTGGCCGGAGGGGATTCCGAACGAGCTCTCGCTGATCAGCGCCTGGACCTCGGAGGTGTAGAAATAGGGGCGCGGGCTCTGGAAGGCCAGTTTGAAGATGTGGTTGACGCTGTTGCTGAGCATCAGCATGGTGCCCACGCGCAGCCCCAGGCCGGCGTCCACGCACCAGAACAGGGCCGGCATGATGAGCAGGAAGAATTCCTCGTTGCCCAAAAAGGAGAAAAACTGCATCGGCGCGGCGAGCCAGCCGCCCAGGCTCTGCACCAGCAGGGTGATCTGTACACCCAGGTCAAAGAATGGATCGGTCATGCTGCTCCTCGTAGCAATGGATTACGAAAGGATCGGGTTTGCTGCGGGTGAGTACCCCCGGTCGCGGATATGCAGTCAATGCGCTGCGCCGGATCCGGGTCCCAAAGGGCAGTCCTCACCTGAAAAATGCGGCGGTCCATACCCCGGGATCAATCCGCTTCTGCCTGCGCTTCTGTGCTGAGGCGCCTCCCCCGCACCCGCTCGATAAACCCCGCCGCAGCCTCGAAGACGCGCTCGCGCTGTGGTTCGCGCGTGATCACGTGCCCGCAGTCCTGCACCCAGAGCAGCTCTTTGTCTGCAGTGCCCAGCGCCGCATAAATCTGTTCGGCATTGTGCGGGGCCACGCCGCCGTCGTCGCGGGAGTGCACCAGCAGCGTGGGGACCTGCACGCGCGGCAGGGCGAGGCGCATCTCCGCCAGCAGGTCGAGCAGTTCGGCGATGGCGCGCGTGGGGTAGTAGGGGTAGTCGATGTGGTCCTGCGCCGCCAGCGGGTCGCGCCAGTCGGGCGGGCCTTTGGCCACTCTGGGCTGCACGTAAGCGAAGAGCCTGGTATACGGCAGGCGCCAGTCGTGCGGGAGGGCATACGGCGTGGACATGGCCACCACCCCCTCCACGGGGAACCGGGCGCTGAACAGCAGCGAGAGCACACCGCCCATCGAGAGGCCCAGGATGAACACGCTCCGCTCCGCGGGGTCGTAGCCGCACAGGGCGCTGTGCAGCAGGTGCCAGCCGTCCTCGACGGAATGCAGCCAGTCCTGCCAGCGCAGGTGCAGCATGTCCTGCGGGCGGGTGGCGTGCCCGGCCAGGCGCACGCCCAGCACCGTGTGACCGCGCCCCGCCAGATACTCGCCCAAACCGCGCATCTCTTTCGGCGCGCCGGTGAAGCCGTGCACCAGCAGGCAGCCGCACGGCCCGCCGGGGAAGAAGAAGGGCTCTGCCCCGGAGATCACCGGGGTGTAGGCGCTGCGGTCCGCCATGGCGTCAGCCCAGGGTGATGAGCTCGCGCGGCAGGCTGCTGAGCGTCTGCGCGCCGCTGATGGTGATGGCCACGTTGTCCTCGATGCGCACGCCGTTCTGGCCAGCGATGTAAATGCCCGGTTCCACGGTGAAGGTCATCCCCGGCTCCAGGATCTGGGGGTTGCCGGAGCGCATATAGGGCGCCTCGTGGCTCTCCATGCCCAGCCCGTGGCCGGTGCGGTGGATGAAATAGTCGCCGTAGCCGGCCGCTTCGATCACTGCCCGGGCGGCCTTATCCACATCGCCAGCGGGGATGCCCGGGCGGCAGGCGGCCCGGCCGGCTTCGTTGGCCTCTCTGACCACCGCGGCGATGTGCTGCCACTCTGCGTCGACCTCGCCGATGGCAAAGGTGCGCGTCAGGTCCGAGCAGTAATCGTCGTACATGGCCCCCCAGTCGATCACCAGCAGGTCGCCGGGCTGCAGCGGGCGCTCACCGGGGACAGCGTGGGGGTTGGCCGCGTTCGGGCCAGCCGAGACGATGGGCGGGAAGGGGAACTCGGGCTGGGCGCCGGCGCGCAGCAGCTGGTATGAGAGCTCGGATGCCAGCTCGCGCTCCGTCATCCCAACCCGCACGGCCGGCAGGGTGGCCTGCAGGGCCTGCTGGGCGATCTCCACCGCCTGCTGCATGGCGGCGATCTCGGTTGCGTCTTTGCGCATGCGCAGGGCGGCGATCTCGGGCTCGGCGGAGACGAAGCTGGCCTGCCCGGCGGCGGCCTCCAGGAAGCGCAGCTCGATCAGGCGCAGGCGCAGGGGCTCTACCCCCACCCGCTTGCCGTCCAGATGTGCGGCCAGGGCGGCGGCGTGGAACGCTGCGTCCCAGCTCTGCAGGTCCTCGCCGTAGGAGAAGGACTCCACTGCGTAGGGTAGACCTTCGAGCTTGCCCGTCTCGAGCTCGGGCAGCACGATCACCGTGGGCTGCCCGGGGGTGAAAATGGCGACCACCGGCCGCTCCATGAGGTGGAAGTGCAGGCCGGTGAGGTAGGTGAGCGTCGGGCCGGGGTTGAGCACGAGCGCGTCCATGCCAGCGCGCTGCAGCTCTTCGGCCAGGCGCGCGTGGCGGGCAGGGTAGGGCGAGGCGAGCTGCCCGGTGGATGGTGTGTTTCGAGTTTCGGGATTGGACATAAGACCTCCTTCCGGCAGGGGCCGGTGTGATTTGATTATATTCGCATCTGCAGGGGCGGGGGAGGTGGGATACAGAGGAACGCCGGTCACACATTCCTCTCGTTCCCCCACTCTGCGTGGGAACCTTATCCCGGCCGCTCCGCGGCCATCCCTGTTCACCCCGTATGCCTGGATCCGCTGTGCGCCCCGCAGAGCGGGGCATTTACCGGCTTCCACGGGGGCCGGCATGGTTCCCATGCTTGGGAGCCAGAATAAAAAAGCCCCGCGCAGGCGGGGCTTCGTGCTCTCCACAGGTGCGGCTTCAGCCGCCACCCCCATCATCCTCTGGTTCCCATGCTCTGCGTGGGAACCCACGACAAACCCGCCGCAAGGCGGGTTTGTTTGGCCGCTCCGCTGCCGTCAAGCATAGTTCAGCAACCCGGTATTATCTTGCAGCCCCACGCAGGCGGGGTTTCGTGCTCTTCTCAGGCGCGGCATCAGCCGCCATACCTTTCACCCTCTGGTTCCCACGCTCCCGGCCGCTCTGCGGCCGTCAAGGATAGCCCAGCGCCTGGGTATTAACTTGCAGCCCCGCGCAGGCGGGGCTTCGTGCTCTCCACAGGTGCGGCTTCAGCCGCCAGAATCCTTCCAAACACCTCCGCGTTATCTGCTCCTGAGATGCGCAGCATCACCCGTGTCTGCCCGCACCCCCCACCCCGTGATAGAATTATCCACCAGGGAACATCAGTTCAACCGAAGCGACGCCGGCATGGAAATTCCGCTCTTTCCCCTCCACACCGTGCTCTTCCCGGGCGCACCGCTGCTGCTGCACATCTTCGAGCCCCGCTACCAGGAGATGATCCGCATCTGCCTGGAGCAGGAGCGACCGTTCGGCGTCGTACTGATCCGCAAAGGGGTCGAGGCCATGGGCCCCCTGGCGGAGCCGCATGCCGTCGGCTGCACGGCCGAGATCGTCGACGTGCAGCGCCTGGGCGGCGGGCGCATGAACCTGACCACCCTGGGGCGCAATCGCTTCCGCCTGCTCTCGCTGGACAGCAGGCGGCGCCCCTACCTGACGGCCGAAGTGGCAGAATTCCCGCTGCAGGATGCGGACTCCCCGCCGGTGGACGCCGCCGTCCCCGGGCTGCAGGGATGGGTGGACCGCTACCTGGAGCACCTGGCCCGGGTGCGCAGCGAGCAGTACGGGCCAGTCCACCTGAGCGGCGGCAACGCCGCAAAGATCTTCCTGGCCGCCAGCCTGCTGCAGATCCCGCTGGTGGAAAAGCAGGCCCTGCTGGCCCAGGAGTCGGCGCACACGCTGCTGAGCGGGGTGCTCACGGCCTACCGCCGCGAAGTGGTGCTGCTGCAGGCGCAGCTGCGCCAGGGCGGCAGCAGCCCCGGCACCTTTTCCAGGAACTAGCTGCTTTCATTAACCTTCCACGCAGCCTATAAGGGGGAATAGGGCAGGGCGGTTAGCGCTCACCCCGCAGCCGGGCCCGTCCCGAGAAAAACTGAACCTCAGCCCAGACCCCGGGATATTATAAGGGACTCGTGAGGGGGCCGCAGCGGGAAAACCGGACGGCTCGCCCGGCAAAGCGCACGGCGGTGCCCCGCGAGAATGGACAGGATTTCGTTTACAATACGGATCGAATGACATAATCTATGCGCCGAGAAGGAGGGAAAGATGAGCGCAAACCGCCAGACACTTAAGGGAAAAATGGATACCGGCCGCAGGAAGCAGCCGCAGGCCGCCCTGCCGCTGGTCATCCTGCTGCTGGCCGCCCTGCTGCTGCAGGCCTGCGCCGGCGGCCCCGCACCCACCACCCCGCCGGCCGTGGAGACCGGCGCGGCCGTCCCCGAAACCGGGAATGAGAGCGAGCAGCCCGGCGAAGCCGCAGGGCCAACCACCGGCCAGGAAGACAACGTCTTCCGGGTCGCCATGCAGCCCATCGTGCAGACCGACCCGGCCCTGATCTCCTCCGACAGCGAAGTGCTGGTGGCCAACCACGTCTACGACTACCTGGTGGACATCGACCCCCAGTCCAACCTGATCCCCCGCCTGGCCACCGATTGGCAGGTCAGCGATGACGGCCTGACCTACACCTTCCAGCTCGCCGAGGGCGTGACGTTCCACGACGGCAGCCCGTTCAGCGCTGAAGACGTGGTGTGGACCTTCGAGCGCCTGCGCGACCCGGCGAACGGGTTCGCCACCCAATCGCTGTACGCCAACATCGCCAGCATCGAAGCCACCGGCGACCTCGAGGTCACCTTCACCCTCAACGAGCCCAACCCGTTCTTCCTCTATGACCTGAGCGACAACCACGCCCTGATCCTCAAGGCGGGCACCGCAGACCCCTCGGGCTTCAACGGCACCGGCCCCTTCATGGTCAGCGACTACCGCCCCGAGGACCGCATCATCATGCAGGCCAACCCGGACTACTTCATCGCGGGTCAGCCGGCGCTCGACGGGCTGGAGATCATCTTCTTCGCCGACGAGACCGCCGCGGTGGACGCCCTGCGCAGCGGGCAGGTGGACCTGGCCATGCGCATGTCCACGGCGCTGTTCGAAAGCCTGATGAACGAACCCGGCATCACCACCGTCGAGGTGCCCACCAACGGCTTCGACCTGATCCGCCTGCGTGCCGACACCGAGCCGGGGAACGACCCGCGCGTCATCCAGGCCCTCAAGCTGGCCACCGACCGCCAGGCGATCTTCATGCTGGTGCAGCAGGGCTACGGCGCTGTGGGCCGTGACAGCCCCATCGGCCCGCTCTACGCCTCCTACTACACCGAGGAGACCCCCCTGCCCGAGCGCGACGTCGAAGCGGCCCGCCAGCTCCTGGCGGAGGCCGGCTATGAGGACGGCCTGCAGTTCGACCTGCACACCCCCGACACCGGCAACCGCCCCGACCTGGCCGTGGTGATCCAGGAGCAGTGGGCCGCCGCCGGCATCGACGTGAACGTCATCGTCGAGCCCGAGAGCGTGTACTACGGCGACGACGGCTGGCTGGAGGTGCAGCTCGGCATCACCGGCTGGGGCGACCGCCCCTACCCGCAGTTCTACCTGGACGTGATGCTCGCCTGCGATGCCATCTGGAACGAGGCCCATTTCTGCGACGAAGAGCTGGACCAGCTCATCCAGACCGCCGGCACCACCCTGGACGAGGAAGAGCGTGCCGCCGCCTACGCCGAAATCCAGCGCATCCTGATCGAGCGCGGACCGGTCATCATCCCCTACTTCTTCGCCCAGTTCGCCGCCATCGACAGCCGCTATCAGAACTTCGAGCTCAAAGCGTTCGCCGGGCGCACCGACTTCCGCGAGCTGACCCTGGCGCCGTAAACACCGTTGACTGCTGCTGATTTCCGCACTCTCGAACAGGGCCAGGCCCCGGCTGCGCAGCCGGCTGCGGCGCAGCGCACGCCGCTGGGGCTGCTGCGGGCGCTGTTTTCGCGGCCGGCTTCCGCCGCGGGCACGGTCATCTTCCTGCTCTTCCTGACCCTGGCCCTGCTGGGGCCCCTGCTGGCCCCCTACGGCGCCAACGAGCAGATTGCCGCCGACGCCCGCCAGCCGCCCTCGGCGGCTCACCCCTTCGGCACCGACACCCTGGGGCGCGACGTCTTCAGCCGGGTGCTGCTCGGCGCCCGCGATATCCTCTCGCTGGCCGGCTTCGGCACCCTGCTGGCCGTGCTCAGCGGCACCTCGCTGGGACTGCTCAGCGGCTACCTGGGCGGCTGGTTCGACGAACTGCTGATGCGCTTCTTCGACAGCCTGCTGGCCATGCCGGCCCTGCTGCTCGCGCTGATGCTGCTGGGTGCAGCCGGCCCCTCGCGGGGCAGCATCCTGATCGTCATCGTCATCGTCTACACGCCCATCGTCGCCCGCGTGGTGCGCAGCGTGGTGCTCTCCGTCAAGAGCCGCGGCTTCGTGGAGGCCGCCCGCATGCAGGGCGAGAGCCTGGGGGCCATCCTGTTCCTCGAGATCCTGCCCTCGGTGCTGCCCGCCCTGGCGGTGGAGGCCGCACTGCGCTTCTCGTATGCCATCTTCCTGGTGGCTTCGCTGGGTTTCCTGGGCGTGGGGGTGCAGCCGCCCAACCCCGACTGGGGCCTGATGGTCAAAGAAGCGCGCAGCAGCGTGGCGCAGGTGCCGTGGGCCATGTACTTCCCGGCGGGGGCCATCGCCGTGCTGGTGGTCGGCGTCAACCTGATGGCCGACGGCATCCGCCGTGCCTGGACGGAGGGCTGACGCATGACTCCCCTGCTGCAGGTGGAAGACCTGACCGTGACCTACCGCCAGAACGGTTCCCGTGTACTGGCCCTGCGCGAGGTGAGCCTGAACCTGGAGCCGGGGCATATCCTGGGCCTGGTGGGGGAGAGCGGCAGCGGCAAGACCACCCTGGCGATGACGGTGATGAACCACCTGCCGCCCGAAGGCCAGGTGCAGCGCGGGCGGGTGCTCTTCGACGGCGCCGACCTGCTGCAGATGCCGGCGGCCGGAATGCGGCAGGTGTGGGGCGCGCAGATCGCCCTGGTGCCGCAGGACCCGCTCTCGGCGCTCAACCCCTCGCTGCGCGTCGGCGAGCAGGTGGACGAGACCCTGTGCCATCACCTGGGCCTGGACCGCCGCCAGGCCCGCCAGCGCACCCTCGAACTGCTGCAGTCGGTGCACCTGCCCGACCCCGGGCGGGTGGCAGAGAGCTACCCGCACCAGATCAGCGGCGGCATGCAGCAGCGCGTGCTGATTGCCATGGCCCTCAGCACCTCCCCCCGCCTGCTGGTGCTCGACGAGCCCACCACCAGCCTGGACGTGACCACGCAGGCCTCCATCCTGGACCTGATCCGCGAGCTGATCCAGGGCCGGCAGACGGCCGTGCTCTACGTGACCCACAATCTGGGGGTGGTGGCCCAGTTCTGCGACCACGTGGCCGTGCTCTACGCCGGCGAGCTGGTGGAATCGGCCCCGGTGGTGGAGCTCTTTGGCAGGCCGCTGCACCCTTATACGCGCGGCCTGCTGGACAGTGTGCCGCGCCTGGAAGCGGGGGCACCGGGCGGGAACGGCCGGGGGAAGATCCACCCGGCCGGCATCCAGGGGCAGATCCCCCCGCCGGGCGCCCGCCCCTCCGGCTGTGTGTTCATCGACCGCTGCCCGCTGGCCATCGAAATCTGCCGCACGCGCCCGCCGCTGTACCCCAGCGGCCCGGGGCGCAGTTCGCGCTGCCACCGCTGGGAGGAGATCGCCGCCGGGACAGCCGACCCGCGCCAGCCGGCCGCCGGATCCTCCGGGCAGCCGGCTGCGGATGTGCCGCAGCCCCGCTCGCAGCCCGCCCTGGCGCTGCGCGACCTGCAGGTGCGCTTTAAGGTGCGCCGGAGCCTGCTGCGCTCGCTGCTGGCTCTGTTCACCCGCCGCCCGGCGCAGACCCTGCGGGCCGTGGACGGGGTGGACCTGCGCGTGCGGCCGGGGGAGACGCTCGGCCTGGTGGGGGAGAGCGGCAGCGGCAAGACCACCCTGGCACGCGCCGTGGCCGGCCTGCAGGCGACCCACGGGGGCGAGATGCAGCTCGGCGGAGCGCCGCTGCCGCCCGGCCTGGAGCGCCGCGGCCTCGAAACCCTGCGCCGGGTGCAGATGGTCTTCCAGAACCCCGACGAAGCCCTCAACCCCTACATGAGCGTGGGCGCTTCCCTGCGCCGCCCGCTGCAGACCCTGCTCAAAATGAAGCCTGTCGAGGCCGCCGGACGGGTGCGCGCACTGCTGCAGGCCGTGCGCCTGCCGCCGGAGTATGCTGACCGCATGCCCTCGCAGCTCAGCGGCGGCGAGAAGCAGCGCGTGGCCATCGCCCGCGCCTTCGCCGCCGGGCCCGAGCTGGTGCTGGCCGACGAGCCGGTCTCTGCCCTGGACGTTTCGGTGCAGGCCGCCGTGCTGGACCTGCTCGAGCGCCTGCAGCAGGAGCACGGCAGCGCCCTGCTCTTCATCTCACACGACCTGGCGGTGGTGGCCGCCCTGGCCGGCCTGGTGGCCGTGATGTACCTGGGACGCCTGATGGAAGTCACCCCGGCGGAGGGGCTGCTGCAGCCGCCGCACCATCCCTATACCGAAGCCCTGCTGGCTGCCGTGCCCCGCCCCGACCCCGGCGAGCAGCCCCAGGGGGTGCGCCTGCGCGACGAGATCCCCAGCCCGCTGGACGTTCCGGTGCGCGGCTGCCCGTTCCACACGCGCTGCCCGCGCTTCCTGGGGCCCGTGTGCGTCGAGCAGACCCCGCCCTGGCAGGTGGACCCGGCCACCGGCAAGCGCTACTTCTGCCACATCCCGCCGGAAGAACTGCGCGGTGTTCAGAGCAGCTGACAGCGGATTTTGATCACGGATTGAACGGATTTCTGACAACGGATTTTGATCACGGATTGAACGGATTTCGTATAGGTTAACCGTGGTCTTGATTGGAAGGATAGCTGCTCAGGGAGCATAATCCCCTCCCCTGTGAGCGGAGGGCCGGAGGCAGGCACGCGAAACGGGGGAGGGTCAGGGTGGGGGTAAATGATATGGCTGAAATTGGAGCTCGATCCTCGTACACGCGTGTGGGATCCCCATCCGGCCTCCCGCATAGAGGTAAGTTTTTAATGCAGAGATCAGGAAACTCATTCCGGGTCATAAGATATGACCGAAAGCACAGCAGCACGATCGCTTCGCCCGCAGGCGCGCTGAGCGGAGGCCCGCCAGGGCCGCAGTCGAAGCGCGCCTGCGGGCAATAAATGCCGCACCCAGGCACCCGGTGCTGCGGCCAAAGAACGACCGCCCGGTCGAAGGGCGGCTGGCTGCTGCACTCAAAACCTACCCTTTAGAGAGGGCTGCGCCCTGAAACACAGGGGAATGGAACCACAAACCGGAAAATTACCATGATCCGCTACATCCTGCGCCGAATGGCCTTCTTGCTGTTAACCTTCCTCCTCACTTCCCTGCTCATCTTCATCGTCACCCAGTTCCTGCCGGGCGACGTGGCGCGCGTCATCCTGGGGCGCGAGGCCGGCGAAGCCGCCCTCGAAGCCCTGCGCGCGGAGCTCGGCCTCAACGACCCGCCCCCCGTGCAGTACATCAACTGGCTGGGCCGCTTCCTGCGCGGCGACTGGGGCCAGTCCTTCAGCACCCGCTCGGCCATCCGCCCGGTGGTGCTCGAGCGCCTGGGCAATTCCCTGCTGCTGGCCGGCTTCACCCTGCTGATCGCCGCGCCCCTGGCCCTGCTTCTGGGCGTGATCGCCGGGCTGAACGAAAACAAATTCCTCGACCACCTCATCAGCGTCACCTCGCTCTCGGTGGTGGGACTGCCCGAGTTCGTCACCGGCCTGTTCCTCATCCAGATCTTCGCCTTCCGCCTGCGCCTGTTCCCGGCCAACGCCTCCATCCGTCCGGGGGCCAGCTTCGCCGAAATCCTGCCCCAGCTCGTGCTGCCGGCCCTCACGGCGACCCTCGTGCTGCTGGCCTACATCGCCCGCATGACGCGCTCGGGCGTGGTGGAGGAGCTCAAAAGGCCCTACGTACGCACCGCCACCCTCAAGGGCCTGCCCCGCCGGCAGGTGATCGTGCGCCACGTGCTGCGCAACGCCCTGCTGCCGGCCATCACCGTGATCGCCATCAGCTCCGGCTGGCTGATCAGCGGCCTGATCGTCATCGAAAACGTCTTCAACTACCCGGGGCTGGGGCGCCTGCTGGTCTTCGCCATCGACCGCCGCGACCTGCCCCTGCTGCAGGCCGTCACCCTGGTGACCGTGCTGGGCTTCTCCCTGGCCAACCTGGCCGCCGACCTGCTCTACGCCTGGCTCAACCCCCGCATCCGCCTGGGGTAGGGATGCGCCCAGACCATACCCGGATTGAATTGACAACTCTCCTCTTCCTGCTATACTGTAGTCAAGTGTCATATACCTGCAACCTAACAGTGCGCTGAACTTCACGGGGGAAATGGGGTGCACCGCAGGCTGATCCAGCGTGCGTTTTTTTGTTTTTACCGCGCTCGCAGGGGCGGAGCGCGGCAGTTTTC
>Ga0134096_1002606_pt1 | contig 11511 bp, 9 predicted proteins | sample 7_2taG_FD_94448 | JGI IMG/M metagenome (GOLD analysis project Ga0134096, IMG submission 94448) | Switchgrass degrading microbial communities from high solid loading bioreactors in New Hampshire, USA - 7_21_20_110_A3 metaG | ecosystem: Engineered > Bioreactor > Semi-continuous > Anaerobic >... | reverse complement strand
TTGCAAAGGCTCCCCAAATGAACCCCAACAGAGCTTTGATCAAAGGGGTGATATGCGGTGTACGGGTTGAAAATATCGAAGAACCGCTCATGCGTGAAATACGTTACCTGGATAAGCTGATTGATGAACTGGCAAAAGGTAAAGCAATGGAGAAGATTCTAAGAGAATAAGTTCGCTTTAATTTTTGCCAGATGTATATCCAAAGTCTGGTTATAAGTGTTTGAAGTGTTCCAATATAATAAGCATGGCTGGCAATATTATAAATTTATCCTTTGAATATGTAAAATATTAAGTAATTATGTCATAATTGTATTAGTTCGAAATACGCAAAGGGGATTGTTGTATGGTAATTGTTTATGAATCCAAAACAGGCTTTACCAAAAGATATGCTGAAATGCTCGCTGCAAAGACCGGATTTAAGGTTTTCCATGTAAAGGAGCTTTCCAGGGTTAATCCGGATGAAGAAATCATTTTTCTTGGCTGGATGAAAGCCGGGATGATACAGGGGCTTGGCAAGGTGCGAAAATATAATGTTGCGGCCGTTTGCGGATCGGGTACGGCGCGGACTCCCGAGCCCGATGAAGAAACAGTTGCCGCCAGGAACAACATCAGCGGAAAACCGTTTTTTTACCTGAGAGGCGGCTGTTTACCCCTGAAAGAAATAAAGGGAATGGACAGGATTTTACTGTCCATGTTTGTTAAAATCCTAAAGGCGCGCAAGGATAAGGACGAAAGGACGGAAGAGTCAATTGCTATCATTGAAAACGGTTTTGACGGCGTAAAAGAGGAAAACCTTGAACCTGTGCTTGAATGGCTTAATGCAAGATAAGGCGGATAATTGCAGAAACCGGACGGTTTTTTTCATATAACACAAATGACAGATCCGGGATGACCTGTCAGATGCGGAAGAATATAATAATAAATACTTTTTCATTAGTTAAGCCATGAAATGAAAACTATTCTGAAGGATCATACCCGGTAACTGTCCATATACCGGTACTGTCCTGCCGGATGAGTTTTTCAAGGTAAACTTTTCTGAAAGGTGCCTTGCAGGTTACTTCAATTATTGCCTTTACACCGTCGTTATATATAACCTTCAGTTCGTCATATTCCACCGGGTAGTCACCTTCTGTTCCATCGGGGGACATTTCAAGGCTTATAATAACCTGCGCAACGAATACAGGATCAAGCTTCCACGGTGTATGCCCGGCATCAACCGGCCGGGTATAATAAACCGGGGATTATATTGACGAAAGGCGAATTAAATTGGTACCATTATTAAAGTAGTATAATAAAACTGCAATCAGAAAATATAACCGGTAATAACATGTTTAAGGAGTGGTATCGGTGGATGCAAGGTTCAATGACAAAGTTGTTGTAGTAACAGGAGGTGCATTGGGTATAGGGAGGTGCCTTACGCAGGAATTTTCAAAGAATGGTGCCAAAGTAGCGTTTGTTGATATGAACAGGTCTGCAGGGGAGGAAAACCTGGATATTATCAGGAAAATGGGTGGTGATGCCCTTTTCTTCTGTGGTGACATATCCTCAGAAGAAGTGCTTAAGGAATTTGCACAGCAGGTGGTGGATCGATATAAAAAAGTTGATTTTCTTATCAATAATGCTTGTATAAGCAAAAAGGGCATACTTGAACCATGCGGTTACGAGGATTTTAACCATGTATTGAAGGTGGGAGTTACAGCACCGTATTACTTGACATACCTGTTTCTGCCTTATTTCAGCAGCTGTGCTTCTGTAGTCAATATAGCATCCACACGCGCGTTCATGTCCCAGTCGAATACGGAAAGTTATTCGGCTGCAAAAGGAGGTATTATTGCATTGACCCATGCCATGGCCGTCAGCCTTTCAGGCCGTGTAAGGGTAAACTCGGTATCTCCGGGATGGATTGATACGGGTAAATATCATGATAAAGATTACGTTCCAAAGCATACGAAAGCCGATTTGCTTCAGCATCCTTCGGGAAGGATTGGAACGCCGATGGATATTGCACGTGCTGTTTTCTTTTTGTGTGATCCCGAAAACAGCTTTGTTAACGGTGAAAATATTACAGTTGACGGTGGAATGACGAAACTGATGATATATACGGGCGATGAAGGATGGTCGCTGAACCTGGACCGATAACTCTTTATTCCCCTCTTATACAGACGATCCTATTGGATCGTCTTTTGTTTTTTCTCTGAAAATTCACCATCCATTATTGACAAAAAAGTAACATTGTGATATCACTAAGTTAGAGTTTTCTAACTTAGATAAGTCTAACTTTTATTTTGACCGGATATGAACTGTAAGGGGAGAGGCTGAGTGACAGAAAAGGAGAAGATGCCAAAGACAAACCGGAGCATATATTATGCCGAAGACAATTCCCAATATATTGTTAAAAGTACACCTGATCTGGGTATTTTAAAAAGCCTGGGCATTGTTGAAAATGCCAGGATACAGAAGTTGTTTACCCACCGCCTGGGAGGACCTGTGCTGGTCAGGGTTGGATCAAGCGAGATAGCGATCGGTAAGGATATAGCAGAAAAGATTATGGTGGGGGGTAAATAAGGTGGCTGAATGTCATGGAGTAAATGAGGAAACACAAGTGCATGAAAAGCACTGCAGGGTACTGTTGATGGGTAACCCTAATGTAGGGAAAAGCGTATTTTTTTCCAATATGACAGGTATTCACGTAATCAGTTCGAATTATGCCGGAACCACTGTTTCTTATACCGAAGGAGATATCAGGCTGGGCGATGCAACCTATACTTTGACGGACGTTCCCGGTACATATTCTCTTGAAGCCACATCAGAAGCCGAGGCTGTTGCAATAAATTTTTTGAACAGCAATCCTGTTGCAGTTATATGCGTAATAGATTCCACCAATCTGGAAAGAAACATTAAGCTCGCACTGGAATTGCAAAAATATAATGTTCCTGTAGTTTATGCGTTGAATATGGTTGACGTTGCAAAGCGCCATGGTTTTGAAATAAATGTAGGACTGCTTTCAAAGGAGCTTGGAGCACCGGTTATCCCCACCGTTGCGGTAAAAGGTGAGGGCCTTGATGAACTGAAGGAAGCATTGCAAAAGGTTCTGAAACAGCCGAAAACCGGTTGCAATGATTGTTCTTCCTGCCGGCAGCATAAAGGCGGAGAAATGGATGTTTGGGACAGGGCTGCGGAAATCGCCGGGAAGGTGAGGATAAAGGTTAATGGTGAATTCAGCTTTATGGACAAGCTGGGAAGGAGTATGCTGAAGCCGTGGCCCGGTATTCCCATTGCAATTCTTGTCATTATTATTTCGATGGGAGTAATTGTCGGTGTCGGCAAAGTATTGAATGAAATCATATTGCTGCCATTGGTGGACAATGTACTGGTTCCTTTTTTCAAGAATTTATTTTCCCTTGTAATACCCGAAGGGGTTTTTCTTAATATCCTGACAGGTGAGTATGGTATTTTCGTTATTGGATTTGAATGGGTTATTGCATTGATTCTTCCGTATGTATTTTTGTTTTATGTTGTGTTTTCGTTCCTGGAGGATTCGGGTGTCCTGCCCAGGATAAGTGTTTTATTTGACAGTATAATGCGGAAGCTGGGAGTCCAGGGAGGCAGCATAATTACCATTTTAATGGGCTATGGCTGTGCCGTGCCTGCCATAATCGGGTCCAGGACTGCAACAACGAAAAAGGAAAGGCTGATTATATCTGCAGTTGTATGTTTTGCAGTACCCTGCATTTCGCAAACAGGGGCGCTCATTAGCCTGTTTGCAGGATTTTCACCGGTGCTGCTGGTGTTAATGTTCCTGTTGTCTTTCGCTGTTATGATGACAGTATCCAGTGTCCTGGGGCGCATACTAAAAGGCAACGTTGATCCGATGGTTATAGAGATTCCAAATTTATTGATGCCCAATGCCAGGGCATACGGGAAAAAACTGATGCTGCGCATGAGACATTTTCTGTTGGATGCAGAAGTACCAATGCTGATCTCAATTATAATTGCAGCATTGCTGAAGGAAACAGGATTGTTGAATTATATTGCCGTATACCTGGAACCGGTGGTCAGCGGATGGCTTGGATTGCCGAAAGAAGCAGTAATAGCATTGATACTGGGAATCATTCGCCGTGAAATGGCAGTGGCACCCCTGCTGGAAATTGAAGGTTTAACTGCATTGCAGGCTTTTGTGGGCGGAACGGTGGCATTATTGTACTTGCCATGCCTGTCTGTATTCGGGATACTCACAAAGGAATTCAATACAAAAACAGCACTTGCCATTGCAGGTGCTACTGTTGTTAATGCTTTAGTTGTGGCAGGATTGATAAATCAAATTGCGCATTTATTCATATAACCCTGTGCAGGCATTAACGTTCCGCTGTGAATGCACAAGAGCTGAAATTCCATGCATGGAATGGAAGGTATTGAGCCTTTATCAATTTCAGCAGGTTATTCTGACTTGTTTGCTTCCATGAATTTCTGCATGGCGCTTATGGAATCGCTGCTGATGACATGTTCTATGTGGCAGGCGTCCTTGTCTGCAATGTCTTTATCCACTTTCAGAACATCCATTAAAAACTTCTGAATGATTTGATGTTTTTCGGATGTTAACCTGGCTTTTTCAAGACCTGCGGGGGTTAAAAACACTTCCTTGTACTTTTCACTGATAACCAGACCCTTTTCGGCAAGTGTGGACATTGCACTGTTGACGCTTGCTTTTGAAACTCCCAGCCTCTCGGAGATGTCCGAAATCCTGACACCGGAGTTTTCACTGGAAAGTTCATATATTGCTTCCAGGTAGTTTTCCATTGTAAAAGTCAGTTTTGACATAAGAACACCCCCTTGGCTGTGAACAGGCTTTTAAGCATAACCATGAGTTTATCTCTGCCATATATTATTATACACATAACTTAGCAAAAAATAAAGCAGCAGGAAAAACCCGGATCTGTTTGAACAAAAATGAAACAGTTATATTATATTTCAGCTGAAGCTGCTGTTAAAGAGTTTCGCATAAAAACCGCCTTTTTTAAGCAGCTCTTCGTGGGTTCCGGTTTCAATCACTCTACCTTTATCCATAACAAGAATCATGTCTGCATCCAGTATTGTTGAAAGGCGATGGGCAACAATAAAGCTCGTTCTTCCCTGCATCAGCTTGTCGAATGCTTTATTGATGCGCATTTCGGTGTTAACGTCAATTGACGATGTCGCTTCGTCAAGTATCAGCATCGATGGCAGCGAAAGCATTACACGGGTGATGCACAGAAGCTGTTTCTGTCCTTCGGAAAGAGAACCCCCGTCTTCGCTGATGAATGTATCAAGCCCGTCAGGCAGCCTTTTTATGAAAGAATATGAATGAGCCTTCTTTGCTGCATCTATTATCTCTTCATCGGTGGCATCAGGTTTTCCGAAAGCTATGTTTTCGCGTACCGTTCCGGGCTTCAGCCATGTATCCTGCAGAACCATCCCGAAGGAAGAACGCAGTGAATGCCGGGTAATATCCCTTATATCCATGCCATCAACTGAAATGCTGCCCTTGTCAACATCATAGAATCGCATTAATAGATTTATCAGCGTGGTTTTACCGCAGCCGGTAGGACCTACAATGGCTATCTTCTGTCCTTTTTCCACGCTCAGGTTCAGATCTTTTATGAATTCCCTGCTCTTGTCATATGAGAAGCAGACCGAAGCAATTTCAATATTACCCTGCGGATTGTTCAGAGTTTTTGCCGTATCGGAATCAGGAACCTCGGGAGCCTGCTCAAGGATATCGAAAATCCTTGCCGCACAGGCCAAAGCATTCTGAAACTCGGTTATAACTCCTGAAATTTCATTGAATGGTTTTGTATACTGGTTGGCATAACTTAAAACACTTGTAAGCATGCCAACGGTAAGCATTGTGTCGGGGGAGATGACGTCCATAGCTCCAACAAAGGCGACAGTGGCATAAACAAGTGCATTAACAAATCGTGTTGCAGGGTTTGTTATAGACGAATAAAAAATGGCTTTAAGTGAAACCTTTTCAAGATTTTTGTTTGCTTCCGAAAACCTGTTGAGTTCGGATTTTTCTCTGCCGAAAGCCTTTACGGTCTTGAGGTTTCCTGTTACTTCGTTAATCACCGATGTCAGGTCGGCTCTTAACCTTGATTGCTCGCTGAAAAACCGGTACGTGTGCCTTGCTATGAACCTGGCAGCGAACATCGAAACCGGTGTAAGCAGCACAACAACCATGGCAATCTTCCAGTTGATTCTGAGCATGAACACAAGAGTTCCGATTATTGTAAGAACACCAGAGAAAAGCTGTGTAAATCCCATCAGCAGGCCATCAGAAAACTGTTCGACATCTGAAACCATACGGCTTACCGTTTCGCCCGTGGGATGCCCGTCAAGGTATTCAAGGGGCAATACATTAGTTTTTTTGAAAATATCATTGCGGATATCCCTTGCGGTGTTGAATGAAATACGGTTGTTTATCAAATTCATTAAAAGAAGAGCTCCTGCACATATCACCGAAAGCACGACAGCCTTGACAAGGCCGGGCTTTATGCCTGCAAAATCAACCATTCCCTTGCCCGCAATCAGGTCTATTATTTCACCAAAAAGCAATGGGATGTAAAGTGTCAGCATAACATTAATAAAAGCAAGCAATAATGACAGGAGAATAAAAAATCTATATTTTGATACATTTTTTAACACCTTTTTTATCGTACCTTTCGGGGCTTTTTCAACCGGCATGGCCAACACCCCCCTTTGTCTGTGCATGATATATTTCCCTGTAAGCATCGCATTTTGCAAGAAGTTCGTCATTGGTGCCGATTCCGGCAACAATGCCGTCGTCCAGGACTATAATTTTGTCGCAGTCAATGACAGAGGATATGCGCTGGGATACAATAAACACTGTCGGCGAATATGGCAGGTTGGACAGGGCTTTCCTTAGATTCCTGTCGGTTGCCATATCCAGTGCTGAAGATGAATCATCAAGAATCAGGACAGGAGCTTTTTTGACCAGCGCTCTTGCAATGGTAAGGCGTTGTTTTTGTCCACCTGAAAGGTTTTTACCGCCTTCTTTCAGCATTTCATCAATGCCGTCCTTTTTTGAAGCAATTATATCAAGTCCCTGGGCAGCTTCAAGCGCTTCGTGCAAATCCTCGTCCGAAGCATTACTGTTGCCCCATAGGAGGTTTTCCCTGACAGTGCCGTTGAAAAGTACCGCTTTTTGAGGCACAACCGCCACCAGCTTGTTAATGGTTTCAGGGGAATATTCCTTGACATTTTTCCCGAAAAGCAAAACTTCACCGCTGTCTACGTCATAAAAACGCGGTATAAGATTTACAACGGCAGTTTTACCGGAACCTGTAGCACCTATAATACCTATGCGTTCACCCTTTTTAACGCTGAAGCTGATGCCTGTAACAGCAGGAGCGGAAGATGACGGATAAGTAAAGCTTACATTTTTAAAGCAGACTGCAATGTCAGATGTCATATCGGGTTCGGTACCCTTTTCAGGAAAGGTTATCGAAGGTTTTGTATCAAAAACCGCTGCAATGCGTTTAGATGATGCCACCGCCTTTGATATTGTGACAATGAGGTTGGCCAGCTTTACAAGTTCGACAAGAATCTGGGACATATAGTTGTACAGCGCAACTACCGAGCCTTTCGTGATAATACCGCTGTCCACCCTCAATGCCCCGATATAAATGAGAACAATAACAGCCATGTTTACCAGGACATATGTCAGCGGATTAAGCAACGCTGAAATACGCCCGGCTTTGCGGGAAGCAATATTAAGCTCTGAATTGGTTTTCTCAAATGCATTAACCTGCTCCTGTTCCCTGCCGAACGCCCTTATAACCCTTACACCGTTAAGTGCGCTTCGTGTGGATAAAAGCACATCGTCAAGTTTTCTCTGCACAACCTTGTAAAGGGGCATCGATGAGAGCAGAATGGCGAAAACCACCGCAGAAAGTGCAGGTATGGTAACTGTAAATGTTACGGCAGACACCTTGTCAACTGTGAAAGCCATAATCATTGCACCAAAAACAACAAAGGGAGAACGGAGCAAGAGCCTTAATGTTAAATTTATTCCGTTCTGCACCTGGTTTACATCACTTGTCAGACGGGTAATAAGCCCTGAAGTACCCAACATGTCTATATCTGGATAGGACAGCGTGCCAATATGCTCAAACAGGGAGTGCCTGAGCCTTGTGGAAGCTCCTACGGCAACCTTGGCAGAAAAATACTGTGCCGTAATGGAGAATATAAACCCTACCAGCGCCAATAAAAAAAGTATCACACACATTTTCAGGATGTACGCCGTATCCGATGTGGCAATACCTATGTCTATTATTTTCTTTACAATTACAGGTACAAAAAGCTCAAGCAGTGCTTCGAGCATTTTGAAAAGAGGGGCTAAAACAGCCTCTTTTCTGTAGCCGTTAATAAAAGATAATAGCTTTTTCACGGTTCCTCCCAGGCAGTGTATTTCATTGTTTTATATAATACCACAAGCATAATTATAGTGTAAACCAAAAGGTGCAAGTTTTACAGGACTGCCCGTTTTAATACCTTGACACAAAATAAACATGGATTATAATACATTTGTTATTGCATAGAGGCTGGTATTACACCGAAGCAGGACCCGCAGATGGACATTGAAATCCGGTTTTTCTGAGTAATAACTGATACTTCACGGTAGTGTTGTATACTTAAGTTACTGCATGAAATCTCATAAAATTGGTGATATAATAACCTAATGGGGACAGCAGTTATATTATGCGTTGAAAGCGGTTCTATTATTATTTCAATGGAGCAAATTAAGGGAGATGATAATTTGAAGAAAATAAAAATTCTGGCTATTGCAGGCTCTTTACGGAAAGAGTCATTGAACCGCCAATTGGCGCTGAAAGCCAGGGAAATTATCGGGGACAGGGCTGAATTCGAACTGCTCGAATATGAAGACGTGCCTTTAATGAATGAGGATATTGAGTTTCCTGCACCCGATGCTGTCAAGCGCGTTCGCGAGGTTGTGAAGTCTGCAGATGGAATCTGGTTTTTCACTCCCGAATACAATCACTTTTTCCCGGGAGTCCTGAAGAATCTGATCGATTGGCTGTCCAGGCCGGTTAGCGATGAAGAACCGCAGGTGCTCGACGGGAAACCGGCTGCAATAAGCGGTGTATCTCTTGGCATGTCCGGGACCGGGATTGCCCAGGATCACCTGGTAACATTGATTAGTTTTCTGAACATGGACGTTATGAATGTTCCAAGGGTGACAATTCCCAATGCCATGCAGCAACTTGACAGCCAGGGGAAGCTGTCGTTGACCGGCGAAAGCTATTTCTACCTGAAATTACAGGCCGACGCTTTTATTGATTTTGTCCGGAGACGCGTTAAAGAATAACCGGTCGAAATGTTTTGAAGTTAAATTTGGAAGGCGGTAATCTTTATATATCCGGTAAGTGCAAGGCTGGCAAATTTACAGGGAGAGCCGGGATATAAAGAATGCCGGCTGTTTTTATTTTTTATAAGCTTGTCTTACGGGGGATCCAACAGCTTGAACTCTGCTTCTGATGGCGGCTGAAAATATTACTGAAAGGAACTGTAAAAGAGAATAACAGCTATGAAAAAGATGGTAAAGAAAAATCAACTATTACATACCCTCCTGGAACTGCGTGGAAATCCGCGCGCCTGTATCTATACCGAACCTATGTGGGGTCTTTCACTTAACCTGTGTATTCCATATGCAAGTGTTTATATGCTTGCGTTTGGGTTAAATGATGTCCAGGTGGGAATTGTCACATCAATTTACATGTTTTCCCAAATGATCTTTGCCTTTTTGTCAGGTGCAATCATTGATAAAATGGGGCGCAGGAAAAGTACGGCGGTATTTGATTTTCTCGCATGGAGTGTACCGTGCCTTATATGGGCTTTCAGCCGGAACTTCTGGTTCTTTGCCGTTGCTGCATTGTTTAACGGAATGATGAAGATAACTACGGTATCCTGGGACTGCCTGCTGGTGGAGGATGCGCCGAAGGATAAAATAACCCAGATATACTCATGGGTTTTAATTTGCGGAAACCTCTCGGCACTGTTTGCACCAATATCTTCAATTCTTGTATCCAGGCTGACACTGGTGCCGGCCATACGAATTCTTTATATTAACGCATTTGTAGTTATGACCGCCAAGATTCTGATTCTGTATAAATTCTCAACCGAAACGGCTGTTGGCGTAATCAGGCGCAAGGCATCAGAAAATATGTCGTGGAGCGGGAGATTGTACGGATATAAAAAAGCAGTCAAGAAGATACTGAACTCGAAAGGAACGAAATTTGCAATAATTATCAGCATTTTGGTTGAAATTGCAGCCATGATCGGTACAACATTCTGGCAAATTATCGCATCCCGCAGGATAGGTGTACCCGATGCCTTGCTTCCCGTCTTTCCGATGGCAAAAAGTATAATGGCCATTTTCCTGTTTTTCACCGTTATATCGAAGATTGATCAAAAAAAGCTGAAAAGACCGCTTTATGGTGGATTCATCAGTGCCATAATCGGTTGCTTGCTGCTTATTTCCATTAAGAACACCGGTGCCTGGGGATATGTAATACTGTCGGTATCATTGTTCTTTGAAGCACTGGGTATGGCTGTCCTGGGTACGCTCAGGGAATCCCTTGCCGCAATATATGCCGATCCCGAAGAGCGTTCGGTTGTTCTGGCCATTCTTCAAACCATAGTAATGATGGTAAGTATACCGTTTGGGTACATAGGCGGAGTATTAAGCGATATTTCAAAGGTGCTGCCGTTTGTACTGAGCATTGTATTGTTGCTGCTGGGTATCCTGGCAACTGCCCTGTTTTACAGGAACATACAGGAAGACCTGTCAAGCGTGAACATCACGGTGGCCGAGGACAACCCAGTGTTATAACTATAAATCAAGCATAAAGTAACTGCAGGATAGATGATTCTTCCTGCAGCTAACTTTTCATATTATCTCATAAACTTATGCATTGGTTGACGCAAAGAATAATATACCATATAATTTATATATGTAAGATTAATTTTTTTCCAATGAATATCAGCATACAGGTCATGGACAGATCAGCTGTTTCTGTAAACAGAGTTAATTTTCCTGATTTTGCATTCCCGGATGTTACCGTGTAATCTTGGCAATATAATCAATTGAATATGGCGAAAGAGAACATCATGAGAAATTTTTTGGATTTACGAATTGTAGTTAACTTTTGTCAAGCTCCTGTTTTTTCTAAATGTCATTCATGAATTATCTCATTCCAATACGGCTTTAAAGCAGCTTATCGGCAATTTAACGGTGCGGCATTTGAGAGTCAAGGAAATACTAAAGCTTTACTATAATAGTAATATAAAGGTTTTTCATAAATCATTTTAATTAGAAAGACCAGCTAATTAAAGTCAAGAGTTTATAATAAAAATTTTGAGAAATTTTTTTAGGCTCCTGACGTTAATGAAACGCATGACAACAAGACCACCTAGGTGAGGTAGACATAAAAT
>Ga0134096_1002572_pt1 | contig 11647 bp, 8 predicted proteins | sample 7_2taG_FD_94448 | JGI IMG/M metagenome (GOLD analysis project Ga0134096, IMG submission 94448) | Switchgrass degrading microbial communities from high solid loading bioreactors in New Hampshire, USA - 7_21_20_110_A3 metaG | ecosystem: Engineered > Bioreactor > Semi-continuous > Anaerobic >... | reverse complement strand
TAACTTCGGATACATCAATTTGAGTTATGGTTGTTCCAAATACTGTACTAGCCATACCGATAACCAAGCAAACCAGTAACAGCATAAAACCAAGTTTTAAATAGTTTAACTTTTTACTTGATAACATAAAATCCCTCCTATTAATAATCTTCACGCTTGAATTTACGCACTTGTGCATGAATTTTACAATTATATCTTATATTATATAATATATTTCAATTTAATCAAGTCTTATTTTACATAGAAATTACCAAAAAATTTATGAAAATTGTACAAACTTTTTAGGATTTTATTTTATATTAGTGACATATTTACAAATCAAACAGCCTGACGATTGGTATATGTCGGCACAATCCTGCTTATAATATCAATCATTAAATCTTCATTGTTATCCATCATGATTTTGGAGAGGTCTTTAAGCTCCTTCATAAGCAGCTTGTAATCCATATTCAAAGGCTGACTGATAAATATCTTCTCATGCTGCGTAACCGTAAGCCCTTCCTCCTCCATAAGGAGTTCCTCATAAAGCTTTTCACCAGGCCTTAAGCCGGTAAATTTTATCTCAATATCTTTTCCAGGCTCCAGGCCGGACAATCGTATAAGATTTTTTGCCAAATCCAGAATCTTAACAGGTTGTCCCATGTCAAGTATAAATATTTCGCCGCCCTTTGCTATGGCTCCCGCCTGAATTACCAACTGAGCAGCCTCAGGAATAGTCATGAAAAATCTGGTTACATCCGGATGGGTAACCGTAACAGGTCCCCCATGCTCAATTTGCTTCTTAAACAAAGGTATAACGCTCCCGTTGCTCCCCAATACGTTTCCGAACCTTACAGCAACGTATTCGGTTTTGCTGCGCGTATTCATGCTTTGAATAATCATTTCGGCCATACGCTTGGTAGCGCCCATAATATTGGTAGGATTAACCGCCTTATCGGTCGAAATCAGTACAAACCGTTTAACCCCATAGTCGTTGGCACATTCTGCTACATTTAATGTTCCAAATACATTATTTTTAATTGCTTCGGAAGGATGTGCCTCCATTAACGGCACATGCTTATGGGCAGCTGCATGAAATACGATATTGGGGCGATACTTGGCAAATATTTGATCCAATCGCTCCCTATCCCTGATGCATGCAATAATAACCTCAAAATTTAAGGTGCTGCCATATGTATATTTCAACTCATTTTCAAGGTCATAGACACTGTTTTCATATTTATCCAGAATAAGAAGCCTCTTTGGCTTGAACTTGGCAATCTGCCTGCACAGCTCCGAACCGATGGAGCCTCCGCCGCCTGTAACCAAAACAACCTGACCTTTGATGTAGCCTGAAATCTCCTCGGTATTCAGCCTGACCGGCGCTCTTCCCAGCAAATCTTCAAGGCTGATATCTCTTATTTTTTTCATATCAATATAATCATTTACAATCTCAGATAGCTCAGGCAAAGTCCTTAATCTGCATTTTGTTTGTGTGCATATTTCAAGAATCTCTTTGATTTCATTTTTTGCTTTTGAAGGAAGGGCAATAATAATCTCATCAATCTGATACTTCTCGCACAGTTTTATAATTTTTTCTCTTCCGCCCTTTATGGGAATACCATGGATATGCGAACCGTGTTTTCTGGGGTCATCATCAATAACTACTACGGGAACGTTTTTGGAATCCTTTTGAAATTTGATTTGCTTTATAAGAAGAGAACCTGCACTTCCTGCCCCAATAACCATGATTCTGTTAATGTGGTCACGGTCTCTTGAAGATATTCTTCTTAACTTCCGCAAAATCCGATAGCTTATACGGCTTCCTCCGATGGCAATGAATGTAAGCATCCAAGTTATTGCATAAATGGTTCCCGGAAAGGTTTGCCCCACCAATATTCCAAAAATCAAAGATACGATGGATCCGAGCGTCGTAGCAAAAAAGACCTGAAGCAATTCTTCAATGCTGGCATATTTCCATAAGCTTGAATATAATCTGAAAAAATGATTGATTAATATTTTTATTATAGTCGTATATAAAACAGTATTATAAAATGTCTTCAAATACAATTCCGGAATACTGTCATCAAACTTAAAGAAAAGCGATATGTACACTGAAACAGATATTAAAATAAAATCAACAAATACCAACATGACTTTTCTATGAGAAGCGTGCAATTTAAGGACCTCCCAAAGCTTGTTTTTTAGGCGTTGTGGCACTTATCGAATGTATTCTTGTAATCAGTATTTTTCTGACTGTATGAACTGACTATATAAAAAATTATATATTTTATTTTCTGATTTGTAAATCAAAAATCATAATTTTTTACAGTTCTCTAATATTCGTTAAATATAATACAGGGACAAGCCTACAGCCATATTTAGCCGCAGTCCTTGTCCCTTTACTATATATGTGCTACTCAATTATTCAATAATTGATGTTACAACTCCTGAACCAACTGTTCTTCCGCCTTCACGGATAGCAAATCTCAAACCTTCCTCAATAGCGATAGGAGTAATCAGTTCTACTTCCATGTTAACGTTATCGCCAGGCATGCACATTTCAACGCCTTCAGGCAATTTAATTACGCCGGTAACGTCAGTGGTTCTGAAATAGAATTGCGGTCTGTAATTGTTGAAGAAAGGAGTATGTCTTCCGCCTTCTTCTTTGGTCAATACGTAAACCTCTCCTTTAAAATGTGTATGAGGCTTAATAGAACCAGGTTTTGCAAGAACCTGACCTCTTTCGATTTCGTTTCTCTGAACACCTCTTAAAAGTGCACCGATATTGTCACCGGCTTCAGCCTCATCAAGAAGCTTTCTGAACATTTCGATACCGGTTACAACAACTTTTCTTGGAGCATCCGCTAAACCAACGATTTCAACTTCGTCAGACAGCTTTAATGATCCTCTTTCTACTCTACCTGTTGCAACTGTACCACGACCTGTGATGGAGAATACGTCCTCAACAGGCATTAAGAAAGGAAGATCTCTCTTTCTTTCCGGAGTAGGAATGTACTCATCAACTGCATTCATTAACTCAAGAATAGGAGCATATTCAGGAGCGTTAATATCTGTTGAAGTACTTTCAAGAGCCTGTAAAGCAGAACCCTTTATAATTGGAATTTCATCTCCTGGGAATTCATATTCATTTAACAGTTCTCTGATTTCCATTTCAACTAATTCCAATAATTCAGGGTCATCAACCTGATCAGCCTTATTCATAAATACAACAATGTAAGGAACACCAACCTGTCTGGAAAGAAGGATGTGCTCTCTTGTCTGAGGCATTGGACCGTCAGCAGCTGATACAACGAGGATAGCTCCGTCCATCTGTGCAGCACCGGTAATCATGTTCTTAACATAGTCAGCGTGGCCCGGGCAGTCAACGTGAGCATAGTGTCTTTTATCGGTTTCATACTCAACGTGAGCTGTAGAAATTGTAATACCTCTTTCTTTTTCTTCCGGAGCCTTGTCAATCTGATCGTAAGCTGTGTAGTTTGCTTTTCCTAAAAATCCTAATACTTTTGTTATAGCAGCTGTTAATGATGTTTTACCGTGGTCAACGTGACCAATTGTACCAATGTTAACATGGGGTTTTGTTCTTTCAAATTTAGCTTTTGCCATTTTTATTATCCTCCCTCTTAATACTCGGCAATTGAGAAATGAGAATTGAGCCAAGCTCAACACTCAAACTCAATGTGCTTTTTATTTTAATTTTTAATTATTTTATTACTAATCTTACCAAATTTCAATGAAAATTTCAAATACAGTAGATTAAAATTTATTCTGCTTTCTTTGCTCTTGCAGAAATGATGGCTTCCTGTATGCTCTTTGGAACCTCTTCATAATGGCTTGGCTCCATTGTATACTGTCCTCTTCCCTGTGTTCTGGAACGCAAATCAGTTGCATAACCAAACATCTCAGACAACGGCACATAAGCAGTTATCTCCTGGGCACCTGATCTTGCTTCCATACCTAAAATCTGCCCTCTTCTGGAATTTAGGTCACCCATAACGTCACCCATATATTCCTCAGGAACATTAACCACAACCTTCATAATAGGCTCCTTGAGAACAGGGTCGGCTTTTTTGCAGCCTTCCTTAATGCCATAGAAGCTGCAATCTTAAATGCCATTTCCGAAGAGTCCACTTCATGATAAGAACCATCATACAAGGTTACCCTTACGTCAACAACATTATATCCTGCAAGTACACCGGACTGCATAGCACCCTGTACACCTGCATCAACTGCGGGAATGTATTCCTTCGGAATAACACCGCCCACAATTTTGTTAACAAATTCGTATCCTTTTCCCGGCTCTAATGGCTCAATCTCAAGGAATACATGACCGTATTGACCTTTACCACCTGACTGTCTTGCATATTTATGCTCAATCTTAACAGGCTTTCTGATGGTTTCCTTGTAGGATACCTGTGGCTTACCTACATTTGCTTCCACCTTGAACTCTCTCAAAAGACGGTCTACGATAATCTCAAGATGAAGCTCACCCATACCTGCGATGATTGTTTGCCCTGTTTCCTCATCGGTATAAGTCTTAAAAGTCGGGTCTTCTTCAGCCAGCTTGGCAAGGGCAATACCCATCTTTTCCTGTCCGGCCTTTGTCTTAGGCTCAATTGCTACTCTGATAACCGGCTCTGGGAACTCCATGGACTCAAGAATAATCGGATTCTTTTCATCACACAGTGTATCACCGGTTGTTGTACTTTTCAATCCAACTGCTGCTGCAATATCACCGGCATATACCATGTCAATATCTTCTCTGTGATTTGCATGCATCTGAAGGATACGTCCGATACGTTCCTTATGTCCTTTTGTGGAATTCAAAACATATGAACCGGATGAAATTGTTCCGGAATATACCCTGAAGAAGCAAAGCTTACCTACATATGGGTCGGTAGCAATCTTAAACGCCAAAGCTGAAAATGGTTCGCTGTCACTGGAAGGACGTTCCGCTTCTTCTCCGGTATCAGGAATAATACCTTTGATATGCGGTATGTCAACCGGTGAAGGCATATAATCAACAATTGCATCAAGCAATTTTTGAACGCCCTTATTTCTGTATGAAGTACCGCAAAGCACAGGAATCATGCTAACCGACAGTGTAGCCTTTCTTATTCCTGCCTTGATTTCATCGATTGTAAGCTCTCCACCTTCAAGATACTTCATCATAAGCTCTTCATCCTGCTCGGCAACTGCTTCCACAAGTGCCAAATGGTATTCTTCGGCTTTTTCCTTCATGTCATCCGGAATTTCTTCTTCGCGGATATCTTTTCCCAAATCATCGTAATATACATATGCCTTCATATTAACAAGGTCGATAATCCCTCTAAAGGTATCCTCGCTGCCTATTGGCAGTTGAATGGGAACCGGATTACATTTCAGTCTTTCCTTCATCATGTTCACAACATTGTAAAAATCCGCTCCCATGATATCCATCTTGTTAACATATGCCATACGTGGCACATGATATTTATCTGCTTGACGCCACACAGTTTCTGATTGAGGCTCAACGCCCCCTTTGGCACAGAAAACGGTTACTGATCCGTCAAGAACTCTTAATGATATCTCAACTTCAACAGTAAAATCAACGTGCCCTGGTGTGTCAATAATGTTAATTCTATGACCCTTCCATTGAGCGGTTGTCGCAGCAGAAGTAATGGTTATACCTCTTTCCTGCTCCTGCTCCATCCAGTCCATGGTGGCAGAACCTTCATGAGTTTCACCAATTTTATGAACTCTACCTGTATAATATAAAATTCTTTCAGTAGTTGTTGTCTTACCAGCATCAATGTGAGCCATTATTCCGATATTTCTTGTTTTTTCTAATGGAAATGCTCTAGGCACAGTACGTCTCCTTTCTTGAATAGTAGCTATATATCCTACCATCTGTAATGTGCAAAAGCTTTATTTGCTTCAGCCATTTTATGTGTATCCTCTCTTTTCTTAACAGCACCACCAGTATTATTAATGGCATCCATTATTTCACCGGCAAGTTTTTCTCTCATGGTACGTTCACTGCGGTTACGTGCATACGTAGTCAACCATCTTAATCCAAGAGTCTGCCTTCTTTCAGGTCTTACTTCCACCGGAACCTGATAAGTAGCACCACCAACTCTTCTTGCTTTAACTTCCAAAACAGGCATAATGTTGTTCAGGGCCTGTTCAAATGCTTCAAGAGGATCTTTTCCGGTTTTTTCTTTTACAATCTCAAATGCATCATAAACAATACTCTGAGCAACACCCTTTTTACCGTCTAACATAACCTGATTAATCAGCTTTGTTACAACTTTGCTGTTATATAACGGATCAGGTAATACTTCTCTCTTAGCTACATGTCCTTTTCTTGGCACTATACTTCCCTCCTTTACGCGATAAATAATTATCACAGGTACTCGGTAATAATCATTTATTACCGTCAGTGCAGACATCGAAAATTTATTATACTATTGCTTCGAATTCCAACTTCGAATATCAAATCAATGAATTATAATATTCTCCGTTTTCGTCTTCAATTCTATATATAAACTTCGCACGTCTAGCACTTTGTGATGTTCCGCACTTGCGTACGAAATGGATTCATTCATTATTTACTGGTTTGTTTTGGTCTCTTTGCGCCGTATTTGGATCTTCCCTGCATTCTGTTTGCAACTCCTGATGCATCAAGAGTTCCTCTGATAATATGGTATCTTACACCGGGAAGGTCTTTTACTCTTCCGCCTCTGATAAGAACAACGCTGTGCTCCTGAAGATTGTGACCAATACCGGGAATATATGCAGATACTTCAATACCGTTGGTAAGTCTTACTCTGGCAATTTTTCTAAGAGCCGAGTTAGGCTTTTTAGGAGTCATCGTTTTCACTGATGTGCATACTCCCCTTTTCTGCGGCGAGCTCTGATCAGTAGGCAGCTTGCGCAATGAGTTAAACCCTTTTTGAAGAGCAGGCGCTGTTGATTTCTTTTTAACAGTATCTCTGCCCTTTCTTACTAACTGGTTAAAGGTTGGCATTCATACACCCCCAATCTTTTTAGGATTAATTTTATATTTAATTACCAGTCATGATACTAGTAATAAATATTTCACAAATACTTCCGATTCATTTCTGCAATTTCCTATAAAATCCTACAGAATTACCGCTACGGCTGCTCCTACATCTATGCCGCAGGCTTTTCCAAGCTCTTTTTTGGTATCGGTATATTCTATCAGGACAGATTTGTCATTACAAAGCTGTATAAACGGATCAATAACTTTCGAATCTGCATCCTTTGCAACAAAAGCCTTTTTCGCCTTTCCTGCCTCAACCGCTTTTGTTGCCTGCTTGATTCCAACGATTTTATTTGCAGTCTTGAGTTCATCTAACATTTAGATATTATCCCCCCCGATTGCATAAAATAATGACTTTTTGATAAAAAAATATACAAATTTACACACTACGATATTTTATCATTCACTATAATAGGTGTCAAGGGTTTTGCACAAAAAATCAGATGGATAAATCCACCTGATTTTTATTACGTGCCTTAGTTTTCTGCCAAAGACTCCTGCTCCTCATTTACCGGTTCAACAACGATGTCCTTGTATCTGGACATTCCCGTTCCTGCAGGTACCAGTTTACCGATGATTACGTTCTCCTTCAGACCGATTAACGGGTCTACCTTTCCTTTGATAGCTGCTTCTGTAAGTACTCTGGTTGTCTCCTGGAAGGAAGCTGCCGATAAGAACGAATCTGTTGCCAATGATGCCTTTGTTATACCCAGGAGGACATAGCTGTATGTCGCCGGTCTCAACCCCTGTTCGATTGCCTTTTTGTTTGCATCCTCAAGCTCAAATATATCTACCAGGCTTCCCGGCAGCAGATCGGTATCCCCCTCATCTTCAACCTTGAGCTTTCTCATCATTTGTCTTACAATAACTTCAATATGTTTGTCATTAATATCAACGCCCTGCAGTCTGTAAACTCTTTGAACCTCCTGAATGAGATATGCCTGCACAGCACTGATTCCTTTAATCTTAAGAATATCATGTGGATTTACAGAACCTTCTGTAAGCTCATCGCCGGCTTCTACTACATCACCGTCAAACACCTTGATTCTGGAGCCGTAAGGTATCAGGTATGTCTTAGATTCTCCGGTTTCTTCATTGGTAATAATAACTTCTCTCTTCTTTTTGGTTTCACTAAGCTTAACAGTACCGGCTATTTCAGCAATAATTGCCAAGCCTTTCGGTTTCCTTGCTTCAAACAGCTCTTCAACTCTCGGAAGACCTTGAGTAATATCATCACCGGCAACTCCACCGGTATGGAATGTTCTCATGGTGAGCTGTGTTCCGGGCTCTCCGATGGATTGAGCAGCAATAATACCTACTGCTTCTCCAACATTTACTTCTTCACCTGTAGCCAGATTGGAGCCGTAGCATTTTGCACAAACACCTATTCTTGCACGGCAGGTCAATACAGACCTTATTTTCACCTGCTTAATTCCTGCCTTTGTAATTCTGTTTACATCCTTTTCAGAAATCATATGTCCGGCCGGAACAATAATTTGACCGGTTTCAGGATGCTTTACATCTTCAAGAGTATACCTGCCCAGCAGTCGATCGGCCATCTCCTCAATTACTTCATTGCCGTCTTTGATATCCTTTACGATAATGCCATCGGTTGTGCCGCAATCAACTTCTCTTATGATTACATCCTGACTGACATCAACAAGTCTTCTGGTCAGGTATCCGGAGTCCGCTGTCCTGAGAGCCGTATCTGCAAGACCCTTTCTTGCACCGTGAGTGGAAATAAAATATTCCAAAACATTAAGTCCTTCACGGAAGTTTGCACGAATCGGGATTTCAATTGTTCTACCGGATGTATTGGCCATCAATCCTCTCATTCCTGCAAGCTGACGAATCTGATTAATGCTTCCTCTTGCTCCCGAATGTGCCATCATAAATATAGGATTAAACTTATCAAGATTATCCATCAATGCCTTTGTTACCTTTTCAGAGGTCTCGTTCCATGTTGATATAACCAGATTATAGCGCTCCTCATTGGAAATAAGTCCTCTTTTATACTGTCTGGTAATATTGTCAATCTTCTCTTCAGCTTCTTTGAGATATTCCTTCTTGGCACTTGGTATTTCCATATCGGATACGGATATTGTAATAGCGCCTTTGGTTGAATACTGGAATCCCAAAGCCTTAATCTTATCCAATACAAAGGCTGTTTTCGTAAGTCCGTGAACCCTTATACAACGGTCAACAATCTTCGTCAACAAGCTTTTATCCGCAAGCTGTGTTATTTCCAAATCAAATGCTTTTTCAGGGTCTGACCTGTCCACAAATCCCAAATCCTGTGGAATGTGCTCATTAAATATGAGCCTTCCTACTGTTGCATCAATGGTCTTGTAGCGTTGTACACCATCAATCGTCTTATACATCCTGACTTTGATAGGTGCATGCAAGCCTACTACTCCGTTCTGATAAGCAAGCAGTGCTTCATTGTAACTGGAAAATACCTTGCCTTCGCCCGGTTCACCCGGTCTTTCTATGGTCAGATAGTAGCTTCCTAAAACCATGTCCTGAGTAGGCACTGCAACAGGCCGCCCGTCCTGCGGCTTCAACAGGTTGTTCGCCGACAGCATCAGGAACCTTGCTTCTGCCTGGGCTTCGGCCGAAAGCGGTACGTGTACCGCCATCTGGTCTCCGTCAAAGTCAGCATTATAAGCCGTACATACCAACGGATGCAGCTTTAATGCCCTTCCTTCCACCAGCACAGGTTCAAATGCCTGTATGCCAAGTCTGTGAAGAGTAGGTGCACGGTTAAGGAGAACCGGATGCTCTTTAATGACTTCCTCAAGAACATCCCAAACTTCATTCTTAACTCTTTCCACCATCCTCTTGGCACTTTTAATATTATGTGCAAGACCATCATTTACAAGCTTTTTCATCACAAAGGGCTTGAAAAGCTCAAGTGCCATCTCTTTCGGAAGACCGCACTGGAACAGCTTCAGTTCAGGGCCTACAACAATAACCGAACGTCCGGAGTAATCAACACGCTTACCCAGCAAATTCTGTCTGAAGCGTCCCTGCTTACCCTTTAACATATCAGACAATGACTTCAGCGGTCTGTTTCCCGGACCTGTAACCGGTCTTCCTCTTCTGCCGTTATCGATTAAGGCATCTACCGCTTCCTGAAGCATTCTCTTTTCATTTCTTACGATTATATCAGGAGCTCCCAAATCCAACAATCTCTTTAATCGGTTATTTCTATTAATAACTCTGCGATAAAGGTCATTTAAATCGGAAGTTGCAAACCTTCCTCCGTCCAATTGAACCATGGGGCGTAATTCGGGAGGTATTACAGGTATGACATCCAGTATCATCCATTCAGGTCTGTTGCCTGATGTTCGAAAAGCTTCCACGACTTCAAGGCGTTTTATGATTCTCACCTTTTTTTGCCCTGTGGCTTCTTTAAGCTCTTTTCGAAGCTCTTTGGAATATTGCTCCAAATCGATTTCCTGAAGCAGCTCCTTTATTGCTTCTGCACCCATTCCTGCACGGAATTTATCACCGTACTTTTCAACTGCATCCCTGTACTCTTTCTCAGAAAGCAGTTGTTTTTTCATTAACGGCGTTTTTCCCGGATCAATTACTACATAGGAAGCAAAGTACAATATTTTTTCAAGGGCTCTGGGCGACATATCAAGTATTAAGCCCATTCTGCTCGGGATACCTTTAAAATACCATATATGCGATACCGGTGCCGCAAGCTCGATGTGACCCATACGTTCTCTTCTCACCTTTGAACGGGTTACTTCTACGCCACACCTGTCGCAAACAATTCCTTTATATCGAATTCTTTTATATTTGCCACAGTGACATTCCCAGTCCTTCTGGGGACCAAATATTCTTTCGCAGAACAAACCGTCTCTTTCGGGCTTTAATGTCCTGTAATTAATAGTCTCAGGCTTTTTTACCTCGCCTCTTGACCATTCTCGTATTTTTTCCGGGGAAGCCAGACCTATCTTTATCGCTTCAAAATTACTGAACTCTAACACAGCTTATACTCCCTCCCTTAAAATTCATCGTCCGAAAAATCATCATCATCAAATGCATCAACCAGGAAATCATTACTATCACCGTCTTCTATGGAATCATCGCTGATAAACATGTCATCGGTGATATCATCAGAACTTCCTTCTTTAAATAGCGGATCATCTTCAAAATCCAAATCATCCATAAGAGCATCATCGTTATTGTATTCTAAAATATCATCATAATCGTTTCGGGGCTCTTCATCTTCACGGCCTTCAATATTTACTGTCAATTCATCAAGGTCGTCGTCAAGAGATTCTTTAATGGTAATTTCCTCATTCTCTTCACTAAGCACTTTTACATCCAGTGCAAGGCTCTGCAGTTCCTTAATAAGCACCTTGAAGGATTCAGGAACTCCCGGCTCCGGAACATTTTCACCTTTTACGATTGCTTCATATGTCTTAACACGACCAACCACATCATCCGACTTGACAGTAAGGATTTCCTGGAGGGTATATGCGGCTCCATATGCTTCCAATGCCCATACTTCCATTTCTCCAAATCTCTGGCCTCCAAATTGGGCTTTACCACCGAGAGGCTGCTGAGTGACAAGAGAATATGGTC
>Ga0134096_1002541_pt1 | contig 11785 bp, 10 predicted proteins | sample 7_2taG_FD_94448 | JGI IMG/M metagenome (GOLD analysis project Ga0134096, IMG submission 94448) | Switchgrass degrading microbial communities from high solid loading bioreactors in New Hampshire, USA - 7_21_20_110_A3 metaG | ecosystem: Engineered > Bioreactor > Semi-continuous > Anaerobic >... | reverse complement strand
TATCCCAATATTGGATAATGCGGTACAAAAGGAGCTCAGCTATCAAAAATCCGATGATTAATGACCGTCGATTTGGGTCAATTTTCAACCGGCGATTCGGTCAAAAATATTCCGGCGTTGACATAATAATGCTCGTATTCCTTATAATCAGTAAGTTCAGTCTGCACAAAAGGCAATTGAAGGATTTTTTTATAATATATATACACAGGGATATAATAATTATTTTGGTTATAAAGCTTAGTTTTTAATTCACTGAGAAAAGCTTCACGTTGATTAACAACATAATTTAATTTAATGCTTTCCATTGTTTTTAAATGCTTAATTACTGCTCCAATATTATTGGAGATGGTATCGATTAATAATATTTCTTCTTCCTTTAAGCTCTCAGAAGTTTGAAAGACAATGATATATCCAAGTATGCTATTTTCATTGATTAACACCTGGGTATTTTTAATAGCAGATATAACCAGGCAATTGCTTTCACCAATGCTATTGAGAAACTCTCCGGAGAAATATTCGTGATTGAATGATGAAGAATGTTTATATATGATTCCTTCCTCAGACAACTTGTTCCAGGAACTGTTGATAGCTAATTTATTGTCTGGCTTTTCAAAACCAATATGGTTAAATATCAGGAATTCATCATTATCATTAAGTGCAATCAGTGCTTTTTTTATACCAAATGCTATATGAAGCGTCTGAATAGTAATCTGGCATAACTCCTTAAGATTTGTGCAGCTGTTTATATTTTTTATAAGTTTATTTAACTTATAAAGTGTTTGAAACTTATATTCGGCCAATGCCTTTTGCCTGTTTACCTCCCGGAACAGCAATGCGTTGGACAGCGCTATACATGTGGAAGTTGCAAGGGATTCTACAAGCTCAAAGATAGAGTCGTCAAGGGTTGTTTCATTGGTCGTTTTGCTTAGTGTTACAAAGCCTGTGATGGTTTGGTCTTTTATAATTAAGACAATATATTCAGCCTCTAAGTGTTCAAATTTATGAGAATTCTTAAATAACTTTTTGATAATTTTATTGTCTCTCTTTATATGCAGAACAATCTTTGATGCATTGTAGTTTAAATCATTTAATTCAAACTCATCATAATACTTGCTGAATGAAGATACGTTTTTGTATCCTTTTATCAGTATTTTTTGACTGATTTCATCATATAGACCGAACGAGGTTACTTTGCTGGAAGTAACTTCACTAAATATATCCACCGCTAATGAATACAAGCTATCAAGATCCAGTTGAGAAAAAAGCAATTTTGAAGACTGATATACACTAAAAAGGTCAAATATTTTTTTATCCAGCTTCTTGTTCGTTTGCTGGAGTTCATTGAAAAATGCTATATTTTCAAGAGAGTTATTCACTATTCGCATGAAAGCATTTAATATTTTCAGATCATCTTCATCAAATTCATTGGTTGTTTTTCCATCGGATAGAATGAAACCATAAAGTTTATCATAAATAATCAGAGGAATTACTATTTTAATATTGAATTGAATAATATCTTCTTTATTAAAAAAGTTATCAAACGAAGAAACAAGTATATTGCCAACATAGGTTGCTATACTCTGCAGTGATTTACTGTTCGGAATGGTGTACCCGGAAAAATGATAATTTCTTGTATTCTTTTGAACAAATAAATCATTCTCTTTGATAAAAAGAACAGACGAATTAAAAGGCAATAATTTATTGACAAAAATAAAAGCATTTTCAGCCAGTTCTTGAATCGTAAACTTTTGAGAAAAAAAATCAATAGCTTGCAGTAGTACTTCGTATTTATAGATTTTGTCAGTGTTTTTATCGTTTGTCATAGTATTCAACTCCTTAATCGTGGAGTAATTCATTGCCTATAGCATAAAACTTGCCATATATCAGAGAAAAGATTTTCTTTTCCAGTTGTTTTATCTTTATAAAGGTTCTGGGGTAAGCAGATTTTAAAATATCCACTTCACCTTCACCTTTCGTTTGAAGAATTTTTTGCAGGTACTTAACTTCCTGATTTACCTCATTTATTTGGTCAACAACTGACTGATACTTTTCAAGAAAAGCATTATATTCCTTAATATTGCCATATTCAGCACCAGGCAGACTGTTTTCATAGATTTCCAAGTGTTTCCTTATTCTTTCTCCTGATCGAACCAGCCTATCAAGCTTTTCAAGGGAATCATCAAGCTGCTTTTTTATTTCAAGCCTGTTAAATCCTTCAACATTTATATTAGTACGTTTCTCAAGCTTGTTTCCTATGGTAGCGGATATAATCTGGATTTTTGCATTTGCAGTACCGCCGATAATTTTTCCGTTTTCAGGGTCGGTTACGATTTTTCTTGCATTAAGAATACAGTCGAGAGAATAAAAACCTATATGAATGGTATCGCCTGCGGTAATTTTACATTCATTGCAGTATTTTACGAAAACATCCTTGCCTGCTTCGATGGAAGCTATTGTTTTGCCGTAAATACCCCCTTTAATGTAGATACTTCCTTCTTTGGAGACAATCTTTGAGACCGCACCTATTCCCATTGGAGAGAGAATGGATATGTCATCTTTAGCAACAACAGAGAAGCCGTCTTTTACAGTACCGTTAATGGTAATGGAACCTTCAAAATTAATGTTTCCTGTGTCATACCCTACATCACCTTCAATAATAAGGTGATTTTGAATCGTAATTTTTCCGTTCACAATTTTTACGGCTCCGTCTATTAATGCATATAGAGTAATTTTAACATCTGATTTTACTTCTTTTATAGTTTTTTTATCATATTTTCACTGCATATCCCGTCCTCTTTTTGGCGGGATAATTTTCCCTGTAACGGTTCTTCCGGGAATACCTTCTGTGGGGAGTATCTTTTCACCCAGCCAATCACCGGCTTTTACGTTATCAATAAGATTGAGTTCATAATAATTAACAGAGCCGTCATTTCGAACCACAGGCTTTTTCTCTTCAATGTTATAATATCTTATTTGTGCGTCCCTACCATCAACCGGCAGTTGTCCTTTTGCGACAACGATTTCTTTTTGAACAGGAATATTAGAAGAAATGGTTTCATACAGGAAGCCTTCTTTAACACCGTTCTTAATCAGTTCAGGAATAATTTGTGAAGTGATAAAAGCTTTATCTCGTTCGTATTCAGCCTCAGATATATTAAGCTTGATTTTGGCCTCCAGTTCATCACTTGATATGATAACTTCAAATTTAGGTTTAATGTAGCCAATATGAATTTTCATATTTGCTGCATTTGCGAGCGCGTTCTTCAGTGAAATAAAATTAGTAACTTTAATAACAGGCATGTCCACAATGATTTGATTGAAATTCTTAAGATTATATCCTGGTTTATGTACTTCGATTAATAGTTTATTATCTTCATTGTAAAGGGTGAAATATGGATTATGGTATATCTTCATGGAGGCTTCCCCCTTAACTCATGATTGTTTAGTATAGAATTTACGAAAATTACATCATATGTAATCCGGTTTAAGGCAAACTATCCTTTAATTTTAATTATAGAGTACTTTTAAGTTAAAATCAACTGTTAGTATTTTTATTAAAAGAGCTTTTTGATTGCCTTTTAAAAATAGAAGAACTTATAGCGATGGCCACAGCAATGGAGCCTGATATAAAAATGGTTTTAATTCCTGTATTAATAGCATTTTCGTAATTATTTTGAACCAATTCCAGCATGGTATAATATAAACCTGCTCCGGGAACTAATGGTATAATACCTGAAGTTAAGAATACTGTTGCAGGCATTTTAAATTTTCTTGCAGAATATTCACTGAGCAGAGCTACAACCAGCGCTCCTACAAAACTGCCTAAGACATCGGCTCCAAGATAATAACTGAACAGAAAGTATATGAGCCATCCAACTGCACCATTAATGCCTGTAAAATAAATTGATTTTTTGGGTGTATTAATGGAGATAGCAAAAAAAACAGTAGCAAAGTAGGCAAACATTACTTTACTTAGCATTATCATAGACCTCCTGTAATAATAAACCAGGTTCTTAAGATGATTCCTACACCTGAAGCAATGGAAACAGCAATCAGTATTGCTTCAACCCCTCTTACGGTGCCGGAAACAAGGTCTCCGTAGATAGTATCACGTATTGCGCTGGTAATTGCCAGGCCCGGAAGGAGAGGAATAATTGAGCCGATAATTATTTTGTCGAGATTCCCTATTTTAAAAATGATAGAAAATATTATGCCAATAACTGCAGCCACTGCACCGGCCATCATATTTCCAAGAAAAAAAGATATATTTCTGGCAGAAGTAAAAAGCGATATAAATTGAATCAGAGCACCTGAAAAGGCTGTTATTATACCATCGGTTAATGAACCGCCTGACAATAAGGCAAAGATTCCCGAGCAAATGCCTGCAGAGCTGACGGATAAAAACGGAGGCAATGTATTCTTTTCGTCCAGATTTTCAAGAATGTCCAATGCTTCTGATAAGCTTATTTCCTTGCTGACCAATTTTCTGGATACATCATTCACCATATTCACTTTATATAAATCGGTAGTCCTCGTATGGACACGCTTAATGGAGGTCGAATAGTCATAGGTATCTGTTCTTACCGAAAGGAATATTCCGGTCGGTGTAGCATAAGTATCAGCACTCAGAATACCACTTATATAACATATTCGCTCCATGGTATCTTCTACCCGATACGTTTCTGCGCCGTTTTCAAGCATGATTTTGCCTGCCAGCATAGCAACCCTGATGATACTCTTATTGTTAGTCTCCTGATTCAAATAAACACCTCCTAAAAAAGATATGGGGCGGGACTTGTAAAACAAAAATTTTATAAGTATAATATACAATATATTATTACTAAAAGTTACTAATTAAAATACATGATAAAATTAGTGTAACCAATTTACGTTTATATTTAAATATTAGAAAGGATGTTTAAAATGTACAGTACACAGGAGATAAAAAAGATTGACCCTGAAGTTGCACAGGCCATCGAGATGGAAGTCAATCGCCAGAGAAGCAAAATAGAGCTGATTGCTTCTGAAAACTTTGTAAGCCCCGCAGTAATGGAGGCAATGGGTACACCATTAACCAATAAATATGCTGAAGGATACCCTGGGAAAAGGTATTACGGAGGCTGTGAGTGCGTGGATATTGTCGAAAGACTTGCAATAGAGAGAGCGAAGCAAATTTTCGGTGCCGACCATGCTAATGTTCAACCTCATTCCGGAGCACAGGCAAATACTGCCGTATATTTTGCAATGCTAAAGCCCGGTGACACGATACTTGGCATGAATCTTGCCCATGGCGGACACCTGAGCCATGGAAGTCCTGTTAATATTTCAGGTTCATATTTTAATGTCATTCCTTATGGTGTGGATGATAATACCCATACCATTAATTATGATGAAGTAAGAAAACTGGCACTGGAGCACAAGCCCAAAATGATTGTTGCAGGTGCAAGTGCATATCCAAGAATTATTGACTTTAAAGCTTTTTCTGAGATTGCGAAAGAAGTTGGTGCATATCTCATGGTAGATATCGCCCATATTGCCGGTTTGGTAGCTGCAGGTTTGCATCCCAGTCCTGTTCCATATGCTGATTTTGTTACAACAACTACCCATAAAACCCTTAGAGGTCCAAGAGGCGGTATGATTTGGTGCAAGGCAGAATATGCAAAGACAATTGATAAAGCGGTATTCCCGGGAATGCAGGGTGGTCCTTTGATGCACATCATTGCTGCAAAAGCAGTATGTTTCAAGGAAGCCTTAAGTGATGAATTTAAGCAGTACCAGCAACAAATTGTCAAGAATGCGGCTGCACTTTCACAAGCCCTTATTCATGAAGGCTTCAATCTGGTATCAGGTGGAACGGATAACCATTTAATGCTGGTTGACCTGAGAAACATGAAGGTAACCGGCAAAGTTGCCGAGAAGATGCTTGATGAGGTAGGCATTACGGTCAATAAAAATACAATTCCCAATGACCCTGAAAGTCCTTTTACAACCAGCGGTATAAGAATAGGAACACCGGCTGTAACTTCAAGGGGAATGAAGGAAGACGACATGCAGGAAATTGCTAAATTAATTAAAATGACAATTACCGATTTTGATAATAAACAGGATGAAGTAAGAAGCAGAGTTGCTGCCCTATGCAGCAAGTATCCGTTATATTAATAAAGGATATATTGTAAAGTATAAGGTTGTTTCAAAATAGGAAATATCCTATGGAGAAGCAGCCTTTTTTGTAAGCAATCAATATGGCAAGTTTTGAAGAATTTTAATTAATAATTGCACATTGTGGTATAATATGGTACTATATTTATAAAATACTATATTTTTGAAGAGGATCATTTATATGCAGTTTAATGTTAATAGAATTATGAAGTGGATTTCAATTTGTGTTTTCATAATATTAATGTCAATTGCAGCTTTTATAATATACGGAATAAGCCTTTGGCCTATTAATGATGACCTGGTACCATTTATGAAAGAAATAGACTGGATAAAAGAGGGATTATATAGAATTAAATTTAATGCAATTCTTTCCTTGATTGTATCGATATTTATTTATTTGCCAATTAAATGGATGTTTGTATTAATTGCAAATGACACATCGACAATATTTTCTGAGAAGTTATTTATTACTTCTGCTGGTATCCTAATTATGGTGTCGGTAATCTGTGGAATATGTTTTATGATCAGCAAACCAAAGATATGAATGAAGTTGATTATAAGGAAATAAGGTGTAGTAATTATTTCAGGGGGATAAATTTTGTGGGATTTAATAAAAACATTCGGCATTAAACCAACAAACATATTTTATGAGAAAAAATATGCAATAAAAAAAGCAGATTATATTGAACTTAGAGGGGATAAATATCTACTTATATGGAGAGATATTCCGTTTTGGATGGTAGTAGATTCTGAATTATATGAGTTTATTAATTTACTGGATGGAATGAGAACGGTAAATAGTATTATTTGTTGTGAACTCCGGTGGAAATCGAATAAAAAACAAATCATTAAATGTCTCAATAATAATGTTATAACATTTAATAATACAACAGAGAAAATAAATGATTATAGAAAAAATCAATTTATTCCTATACAAAATATAGCATTAAACATTACTTCAAGTTGTAATCTTCACTGTCCTATGTGTTATAATTCTAACAGCAATAATAGAGATGATGAAATATCCGCTGAATTAATGATTGAGCTATTAAAGAAAATAAGAGCATTCAGTTATAAAAAAGCTACTCTTACGATTTTAGGAGGAGAGCCACTTCTTGTTTCGCAAAAATTAAAAAAAGTTTGTGAAGCTGCGGTAGATATGGGATTGTCTGTTATTGTCTCAACCAATGGAACTTATATAGATGATGAGTTTATTATATTGGCAAAAAAGTTGAAGTTAGAAGTGCAAATTTCATTAGATGGGCATAATGCATATTTAAATGATATGATACGTGGTGCCGGGATGTTTGATAAAGTTATGCAGAATATTGATAAGCTTGTTAAAAATGATGTTTATACCATTTTAAGTTTAGTTTGTCATCGAGGTAACCTGCATTTTTTGAATGATTATTATAATTTGGCTTTTTCTTTAGGTGTAAATGAGGCAAGATTCATACCGCTGAAACGGTTGGGAAGTGGCGATTCAGGTAAGTTAGAGCCTGTTGGTATGCAAGAGATTATAGAAAATGTAACAAGTATGCTTCATAAAAATCCAAAGATAAAAAAACTGATGGGAAGAGATTGTTATTCAATTTTGGCTGATACATGCCGATATTCAACAAAAAGACAATCCTGTGGTACCGGACTTGAAACGTTATTAATCGATTCAAATGGAGAAATTTATCCATGTATTAATATGGCAAATCCTGAATTTAAAATAGCGGATATAAAAGATGATAAGTTTGACTTTGAAAAGAGTTGGTTACATTCGGCATTTATCAAAGAGTATAGAAAGCAAACATCGATAGAAAACAAGAATAGTGCTTGTTATAATTGTCCGGTTAAGTATTGGTGTTTGGGAGTATGTAGAGGTGAAACATATCATTTAAGCAAGAAGTTAAATTCTAATGCTTATAACTGTAATGATATAAAACAATCCATTTTAGAGATGTTTTGGATTTTATCTCAGTAAGTTGATACCATTTCAATAAAAAAGGAGGAATGATTAAATGAAGATTGTATCGCATAGCGAATCGGTAAGCAAAAGAGATTATTTACATCTTGGATATGTTTCTGCCTCAAACAAGACGAATGATATATCAGTATCTTTGATATCCATAGTAATTTCATTTATTTTTGTGGCAGTTTCAGGATCATTTATATTTAGATGGATTAAGGGTTTTTTGAGCAATCAAAAGGCAAAAATAAAAAATAATAATCAAAAGCAGTAGTAAATCGGAGTAGAAAACAGCGAAGATTTACTGCTGTTTTTTTGTAATCAGCCTATAAAGAGATTTAGATTTTACCTTTATTTTATTATCATTAAAATTGTAGTATAATTATTTGAAGAGCATGATTTGGAGTCAGAATCTTTCAACTTAATAAAATTATCATGATATGAAATAATTTTTATTGCTGGCGGACAGAATCGTCCGCCCCTCCCATATACACAGATACTTATAAAAACAGTTGTTGTATTGCTGGCTACGTCATTCTTGTAGAGGTGACCTGTGGTTGCCCACAATGTAATACAGTAAATATTGTTAACTTAAATTGACAGTATGGACACCCTTGTATTTTGTAATTACATAAAAATATATAGCAGTTTTGGAGTGATCTTATGCATAATCAGCCTTTGGCGGATCGAATACGTCCGGATACACTGGAGCATGTCGTGGGGCAGGAGCATTTATTAGGAAAAGGGAAAATCCTGAATCGAATCCTGTCTTCAGGCAATATTACAAATATGATTTTTTATGGTCCTCCGGGTACCGGTAAGACTACCGTAGCGAATATTGCAGCTAAGTTGACCAATAAAAAGCTGTATAAGCTTAATGCAACCAATGCTTCTGTAAGTGATATAAAAAATATCATTAATGATTTGGACAGCCTTTTAACCATGAACGGTGTACTATTATATCTTGATGAGATTCAGAATTTCAACAAGAAGCAGCAGCAGTCGCTGCTGGAATTCATTGAGAATGGCCAGATAACATTGATTGCCAGTACGACGGAAAATCCCTACTTTTACATATATAATGCAATATTAAGCAGATCCACGGTATTTGAATTCAAGCCTTTGAGCATAGAAAATATTGTTACGGCCTTAAAAAGGGCCTTAAATATTGTTCGGCAGGATTTGCCCGGAGTTCAAATCGAATGCACTGATGATGTTCTTTCGTTTATGGCAGCTGTTAGCAATGGAGATTTAAGGAAAGCCATTAATACACTGGAATTGATGATATATTCCATAAATATCGGTACAGACAAAAGAATTGTTATTACACCTGAGCTGGTTGAAGAATGCACGCAAAAGAAAGCAATGAATTACGATAAAGACGGTGATAATCACTATGATGTGTTAAGTGCATTTCAAAAGTCCATAAGGGGCAGTGACCCTGATGCTGCCATGCACTATCTTGCCAGACTGATAGCTGCGGGGGATATTCAATCTATTTGCAGAAGACTGCTGGTTATTGCGTCAGAAGATATTGGTCTTGCATATCCTACAGCCATAACAATCGTAAAAAGTTGTATCGATGCGGCTTTGCAGGTAGGATTGCCGGAAGCCAGAATTAATCTTGCACAAGCTACACTGGTATTAGCTACTGCACCTAAATCAAATTCCGTGATAAATGCTATTGATAGTGCATTAAATGATATAGAAAAGTTCGGCAGTGGAGATATTCCCGCGCATCTTAAGGATGCCCACTATGAAGGTGCGGCAAAGCTGGGGAGAGGAAACGAATACAAATACCCTCATAATTACCCTAATAATTATGTAAAGCAACAGTATCTGCCGGAGCATTTAAAAGAAAAGGTTTATTATAAACCAGGCCATAATAAAATGGAACAAAACATTGATAAATATTTGAAATTTATACGAAATGATAAAATAGATGAATAATAAACCGGAAATTAATTTGACAAGGTTAGTATAAAATTGTATAATTAGGTGGAAACGTTTCAATGAGGTGGAATATGGCAAATATCAAGGATGTAGCAAAACGTGCCGGTGTAGGCTTGGGCACCGTTTCCAGATATATTAACGGATACAATGTAACGGAGTCTAATAAGAAGAAAATTGAGCAGGCAATAAACGAACTTCATTTTACGGTAAATCCTATAGCCAGAAGTATGAAAACCAAAAAGAGCATGATGGTTGCAATTGTTGTTCCTCGGCTTGCGAATATTTTTAGTATGCGGATTATTGAAAGCATAGAGCATTTCTTAGAGGCATACGGATACAGCGTTATTGTTTGTGATTGCGGCGGCAGCGCTGAAAAAGAGATGGAACGATTAAAATTTTGTGTAAAAAAGATGGTTGACGGTATTGTACTAATGCCGTCCGGCAGGGATAGTAGTAAAATAAAAAGCATTATAAAGGATACACCGATGGTATTAATAGACCGGGTTTTTGAGAGTAATGATTTCGATAGCGTAACCGTTGAAAATAAATACGCTACATTTATGGCAATGAGTCAATATATACAAAACGGAAATAAAAACATAGCTGTTTTAGCAGGTTCGCAGCATATTTCAACGGCAAAAGAAAGATTGGAAGGCGTAATAGAAGCCTTTAAAGAGCATGGCATGAAGCTTGAAAATGACAAGGTATACGAATGTGAATATGATATGGACCAGGGATATTATGCGACGAAGAAAATATTGAAGAATAAACCGGACCTTATATTCGCTTCCAATTATGAGTTGACCTTAGGTGCTATAAAAGCCATAAATGAAGAAAAATTAATAATCGGGAGGGATATAAGCCTGATAGGCTTTGATAATTTGGAATTAATCAATATATACCCTTATTCTATGACAGTCATTTCCCAACCGGTGGAGGAAATAGGAAAGCGCGCTGCAGAATGTTTATATGAAAGAATGAATAATAATGGCAATGGAAGTATAAAAAATATTATATTAAAAAATGAAATTCTTCAAACATAATTTTTTTGCTTTAAGTGGAAACGTTTCCACTTAAAAATAGGAGTGGCTTAAAAAAGAAAAAACGATGGGCAGGTGATTATTAAGATGATTGTGAAAGGGACATATTTTCAAAACAGCATTGACAAACCCCTTATGTACGGGGAGGTTGAGTTAATGAATCCGAAACGCAAAAGGCTGAGACAGGAAGAAGCAAAGGAAGGAATACTGGCGGAAACTGTTATGGCAGGTTTTTGCGGAACGGACTATGAATTGATGAAAATGGGGAAACGCGGACAGTTGGGTTCCAAATTTCCCAAAGGAACAAATCGTTTAATTAACGGACATGAAGGAGTGGTATGGGTACCTTCACAGAATCGATTTGCCATTGTATTAATAAGAGGTGGTGATTCATACGATCCAACACGCTTTACCGATGATGAGAATTATTTTGAATATGGATGCGATGGTGCTGACGGATTGTTTGCTGATATGAACTACTATCATCCGGATATGCTGCTGATGATACCTGAAAAGTATACGAATGGCGGCAAAATACCCCTTTCTATTGCCAAAAGGCTTGTGTTTGCAGACCCATATGCTTGTATGCTTTTTCAGCTTGAACGAATGGAGGATTTGGGCGAAGCCCATATGTTTCGGGTGGAAATGGCAAAAAATAAGTGTGATGAGGTCACGG
>Ga0134096_1002530_pt1 | contig 11809 bp, 10 predicted proteins | sample 7_2taG_FD_94448 | JGI IMG/M metagenome (GOLD analysis project Ga0134096, IMG submission 94448) | Switchgrass degrading microbial communities from high solid loading bioreactors in New Hampshire, USA - 7_21_20_110_A3 metaG | ecosystem: Engineered > Bioreactor > Semi-continuous > Anaerobic >... | reverse complement strand
GCAGCAGCAGCGCGTCGCCATCGCCCGCGCGCTGGCGATGGAGCCGAAGATCATGCTGTTCGATGAGCCGACCTCCGCGCTCGACCCGGAGATGATCAAGGAAGTGCTCGACGTGATGAAGGAACTGGCGCAGTCCGGCATGACGATGCTCGTCGTCACGCATGAGATGGGCTTTGCCAGGGAGGTCGCCGACCGCGTGCTGTTCTTCGACTACGGCCAGATTATCGAGCAGGGCACGCCCGATCACTTCTTCTACAACCCACAGCACGAGCGCACCAAGCTGTTCCTGTCGCAGATTTTGTAGGGGAATCGTCCACAGATTTCACAGATGGCACGGATGCTAACACCATCGCTGTGCCATCTGTGATTTTGTTTTGCCAGGGACGGGTGGAAAAAGCAAACCGCCCGGCTCGTACCGGGCGGTCTGAAAGGCTGGGGAGGCAGGATTCGAACCTGCGATCTTCGGCTCCAAAGGCCGCTGCCTTGCCACTTGGCCACTCCCCAGCGCGACGCCCATTTTACCACACGCCTCCGCTTGTGGACAACAGACGGGGGCTCGGTAACAAGCCACCCTAATTGTCGAAGTTGTGGTTGGCGACCATAACCGTGTCACCCGCCGGGTAGACTCTCCTCCCTGCCCGGCGCTATGATATGTGTGAGTGTGTTGCTACCCGCTGTCCTCTACAAGGAGTATCGCCATGTCATCCCCCGTTTACGAGGCGATCAAGACCAAACGCGCCATCCGCCATTTTCGCGACGAGCCGCTGCCCGAGGACGTCGTCGAGCGCATCCTGAACGCCGGGCGGCTCTCCGGCAGCGCCAAGAACATGCAGCCCTGGCACTTCATCGCCGTGCAGAACCGCGACACGCTGCGCGCGCTCTCCGAGTGCGGGCGGTTCGCCGGGCACCTCGCCGGGGCGGCGCTCGGTGTTGCACTTGCGACCTTCGACCCCTTCTACCGGCTGACCGTGCCCTTCGACCTGGGGCGCGCCGCACAGAACATGATGCTTACCGCCTGGGAGCTTGGCGTCGGCTCGGTGATGGCGACGATGTACCGCCCCGACCGCGCGCGGGACATCCTCCAAGCGCCGCCGGATGTGACCATCCCCTGGTGCATCTCGTTCGGCTACCCGGCGGACGCGGATCACCGCTCCCCGGCGGCGAAGGGCGGGCGGCGCCCGGCGGCGGATGTCATCCATTATGAGAAGTGGTAGCCACAGCAAGCAGGAGGCTGTATGAGCACAGCAGTTTTCGAGGCGATCAGGACCAAGCGGGCGGTCCGGCAGTTCACCGACCAGCCCATCCCCGACGAGATCGTGCGCGAGATTCTCAACGCCGGGCGGCTCTCCGGCAGCAGCAAGAACACGCAGCCCTGGCACTTTGTCGCCGTGCGCAACCGCGACACCCTGCGTGCGCTCTCCGAGGCGGGGACGTACGCCGGGCACATCGCCGGGGCGGCGCTGGCGGTGGTGCTCGTCAACGAGATGGGTGGGCCGGGCCGCCCGGAGTTCGACTTCGGGCGCGCCACACAGAACATGATGCTCGCGGCGTGGGCGCACGGCATCGGCTCGGTAATGGCCTACTTCCACCATCCCGAGCGGGCGGCAGAGGCGATCAACCTGCCCGACGGCTACGAGGCGCGCTGGGCGATCTCGTTCGGCTACCCGGCGGAGGAGCAGCCCCGGACGGGCGTCTCGCCGCGGGGTCGCCGACCGTTTGAGGACGTGGTCCACTGGGAAAAGTGGTAGGGCAAAGGGAAATGGAGAACCAGGCCTTCGAACTGATCAGGACCAAACACGTCGTACGCGAGTTCTCGGATGAGCCGCTGCCCGACGAGGTGGTGCGGCAGATTCTGGAAGCCGGGCGGCTCTCTCCAAGCTGGGCGAACACGCAGCCGTGGCGGTTTATCGCCGTGCGGAACAGGGACACCCTGCGGCGCATCGCAGAGCTGAACCCCAACGCAGGCCATCTCGCCGGGGCGGCGCTTGGCGTGGTGATCGTCGCGCCGGAGCCGTCGTCAAGCGGCTCGCCGGAGTTCGACTTCGGGCGCGCGGTGCAGAACATGATGCTCACCGCGCACGGCGTGGGTGTCGGCTCCGTCGTTGGCTACCTCAAACAGCCGGAGGAGACGGCGAAGCTGCTTGGTGTGCCGGAAGGCCACCGCGTTGCATGGGTGGTGTCGTTTGGCTACCCGGCGAACAAGCAGGACCGGCCCGCGCGCAGGGGCGGGCGGCTGCCCTTCGATGAGGTTGTCCACTGGGAGAAGTGGTAGCGCCGGGCCTCAGTCGTCCACGGGGGCGGGCTGCGGTGCAAGCCTCACGCCAAGCATCCCCGGCTTGTAGCGCTGGACGGCCAGCGCCGCGAGCAGCATCACTCCGCTGAAGGCCAGTAGCAGCGACATCCCGCCGCTCTGCCCGCCGCCGACGCGCCCCTGCAGGAGCGGCAGAGTCGTCGGGCCGAAGTTACCCGCGGCGGTGAGCAGGCCCGTTACTTGCCCCATCACCAGCGGGAAGGCCTCGCCGGTCGTGGCGAGCGAGGCGGGGAACAGCGGCCCGGTGCCGATGCCGATGATCAGCGCGCTGGCGATGAACACGGCTGGGCTGGCGGGCACGGCCAGCATCAGAATGTACCCGGCGATCATCACGCCGATGGCGCTGATCAGCAGGTGCAGCGAGGTCATCCGCCTGCCGATCCATGCCGCCGCGCCCCGGCTGAGCGTGTAGCCGATCCAGAAGATGGAGGCGGCGAAGTTCGCTGTGGTGAGTGGCACGCGTGCGACAAGCTGCCCCTGTGTGACGACCCACGTGTTGAAGCTGACCTCAATGCCCATCGCGCAGTAGAACAGCACGACGAACGGTAGCAGGTGCAGCCAGTTAACCCGTGGTGCCCGGCTGCCCTCCTCCGTGGCGGTGACGGGCGGCGGCACGTCGACCAGCGCCATCGGGATGGTCAGCAGCGCCATCATGCCGCCCGTGATGAGGTACGCGATCCGCACCTCTGCGAGCAACGTGCCGAGCGTGACAAGCTGCGGCGCGAGGATCGCCCCGACGCCGTAGGTGAAGTTCAGCGCGCTCAGCGGCCCCGCGGCGTTGCCCGCGTTCAGACGGGTGATGATCACGTTCGGGCCGAGCAGGTAGACGGAAAAGCCGACGCCCATCGCAAAGGCGCTGAGCAGCCCGGCGAGCTGGCTCGTCGAGAGGTACAGGCCAAGCATCGAGATCGCGATCAGGCCGCTGCCCAGCGGTAGCAGGCGGCGTGCGTTCATGCGGTCGTACAGCCGTCCCGCGACGAGCGAGCTGACAACGCCGCCGAACGACATCGCCGTCTGGAACTGCCCGGCGTTCTCAATCGCAACACCGAAGCGCGCGGCGAGGTCCTGTACTGTCACGCCCAGCAGCGGGACGGTCATGCCGAGCGCGACGAACGAGATGAAGAATACGGTTGTGATAGCGCGCTTACTGGTCAAGGGTTAACCTCAGGCCGGGCCTGTTTCAAATTTGCGTACGGAATAACTGGCTCGCGTTTACGCCGGTGGGCAGAGCCCGCCGCTATTCCTCGTCCTCACCCAGCCGCTGCCCGATGATATCCGCGTGCCCGGCCAGGTACGCCTGCGCGCTCATGGCTCGCTTGCCTGCAGGCTGGACACTCTCCAGCATGTACAGCCCGTCGCCGGTCTGCACGGCAAGCCCGCCGTCATGCTCGATCACGGTGCCGGGTGGGTTGCCCGTGTTCTCGCCCGGCAGGGGCTTCCCGCTGATGATCTTTAGCATTTCACCGTCGAGCGTGGTGAAGGTTCCCGGCCAGGGGTCGTAGGCGCGCACGTGCCGGTCAATCGCCTCGGCAGGCTCCGTCCAGTCGATGCGCCCCTGCTCCTTCTTGAGCGTCGGCGCGTAGGTTGCGCCCTCCTCCGGCTGCGGCTGCGGCTTGAGCAGCCCTTCCACGTAGGCTCTGAGCGTGTGGGTCAGCGCGCGCGCGCCGTAGGTGGCGAGCCGGTCGTGCAGGGTGGCGGCTGTATCGTCCGGGCGGATGGGCGTCGCCCAGCGCACCAGTGTCGGCCCGGTGTCCAGCCCTTCGTCGAGCTTCATGATCGACACGCCGGTCTCGGCATCTCCCGCGCGGATGGCGTACTGGATCGGCGCGGCGCCGCGCCAGCGCGGCAACAGCGAGGCGTGCACGTTGATGCAGCCGTGCGGGGCGGCCTCCAGCACCTCGCGCGGCAGGATCTGCCCGAACGCCGCGACGACCATCACGTCCGGCTGCCACTCCCGGAGCTTCTCAAGCGCTTCGGGGTTGTTGCGCAGCTTCTTCGGCTGGTAGACGGGGATGCCATGTTTGAGCGCGACCTGCTTCACTGGCGACTGGCGTAGCTGCTGGCCGCGCCCTGCCGGGCGATCGGGCTGCGTGATGACGCCAACGACTTCAAAGTCCTCGTCTTTGATCAGCGCTTCGAGGCTGGGGACGGCGAACTCGGGTGTGCCGAGAAACACGACGCGGATCAAGCTGACCTCCTGGGATTGACGTAGACTTTTCAGCGGGCGTATAGTAACATCGGCACCTGTCGCTGCCAAACCCTGATCATCCCCAGATCAAACCGAGGACAACCTATGCCACCTGATATTGAGATCCGCCCCGTCGAGACTCACGACGAGATGCGCGCCGTCGAGGACGTGCAGCGTGCCGCCTGGAACATGGTGGAGCGCGATGTCGTCCCCATGCACCTGATGGTGACGTGGGTCGAGTATGGCGGCCTGCTGCTTGGCGCGTTTGACGGCGGCGACCTCGTCGGTTTTGTGCTTGGCTACCCCGGCGTACTCCGCGAAGGAGATCCGCGTGCGGCGTGGCTGGGCACGCGGCTCCAGCACTGCTCGGAGATGCTCGCTGTGCACCCGGCGTATCAGGGCCGGGGGATCGGCTACCGGCTCAAGCTGGCACAGCGCCAGGCGCTGCTGGAGCAGGGCGTCGGGCTGGCGACGTGGACCTTCGACCCGCTGCTGAGCCGCAACGCACACCTCAACATCAGGCGGCTGGGCGGCATCGCGCGGACCTACAAGCGCAACGTCTACGGCGAGCTTCACGGCATCTACGCGGGCCTGCCCACCGATCGCCTTGAGGTCGAGTGGTGGCTGGGGAGTAGGCACGTCGAGCGGCGGCTGGGCGGCGACCCCGGCCCGTCATGGCAGGCATGGGAGAAGGCCGGGGCGGTCCTGCTGAACCCGTCCACCCCGCGCGGTGATGGTCTGCGCGCGCCCGCTGATGCGCTCTGCGACGGGCGGCCCGCCCGCGTGCTCGTCGAGGTCCCCGCCGACCTGCCCGCCGTCAAGGCGGTGGATATGGGGCTGGCGCGGGCGTGGCAGGAGCAGGTCCGCGGGGTGTTTGAGGCGCTTTTCGGGATGGGCTACGTGGCGGCGTGGTTTGTGACCGGCGGCGGTGGCGGGGCGCGGCGCAGCGCCTACGTGCTGGATCGCCGGTTGGATGTCGAAATACTGGCACGGGGGGAAGCATGAAGATCGAACGCGTCGAGCAGTTCCATATCGAGATGCCGTTGCGCCAGCCGTTTGAGACGAGCTTCGGGCGCGAGGATGGCATCTACCGCGTGATCACGGCGGTGTACGTCGAGGGCGAGGTCGGCTGGGGTGAAGCACCGGTCGAGCGGCTGCCGCTTTTCTCGGCGGAAACGGCGGAAACGTGCTGGCACGCCCAGCGCGACGCGCTGATCCCGCTGCTGCTTGACGCGGAGCTTGAGTCCGCCGCCGACGTGCCGAAGGTGTTCAGCCCGGTGCGCGGGCACAACATGGCGAAGGCCGGGCTGGAAGCAGCGGTGTGGGACCTGGAGGCGAAGCTGCGCGGCGTGTCGCTGGCGGAGTTGATCGGCGGGGAGCGCCGCCGTGTTGACGTGGGCGTCAGCGTGGGTATCCAGCCGACGGTTGAGCAGCTTGTCGAGCAGATCGCGGCCTACGTCGAGCAGGGCTACCGGCGCGTCAAGGTCAAGATCAAGCCGGGGTGGGATGCGAACGTGCTTGCGGCGATCCGCGAGCGCTTCCCCGACTTGCCGCTCATGGCGGACGCGAACGCCGCCTACACACTCGACGATGCGCCGCTGCTGTGGTCGCTCGGCGAGTACGGCCTGCTGATGCTGGAGCAGCCGCTTGGCTATGACGACCTGCTCGACCATGCCACGTTGCAGCAGGCGTTCTACACGCCTGTCTGCCTCGACGAGAGCATCACGACGCTGGGACGGGCTCGCGAGGCGCTGGAGCTTGGGAGCTGTCGCATCATCAACATCAAACCGGCGCGGGTAGGCGGCATCAGCGCGGCGAAGGCCATCCACGATCTGTGCGAGGAGCGCGACGTGCCGGTGTGGTGCGGCGGCATGCTGGAGACGGGCATCGGGCGGGCGGCGAACCTCGCCGTGGCCTCGCTGCCGAACTTCCGGCTGCCCGGCGACATCTCGGCGTCGGCCCGCTACTGGGAGGAAGACATCGTTGAGCCGGCGTTCACGCTGAACGAGGACAGCACCATCGACGTGCCGCAGGGGCCGGGCATCGGCGTGGAGGTCCGCCGCGACCTGCTGGAGCGGTTCACGCTGGCACGGGCGGAATACAGGCGGGGTTGAAACCTGCCGCGAATCAACTTCGCGGCTCCCCGTGTGACGATCCTGTAGGGGCAGGTCTCAGACCTGCCCCTACCGTATTTCTCGACACGTAACACCCCTGCCTGCGATGCGGGAAGGTGGCGACGTTGATCGCCTACGGCTTGACGATCACCTGCTCGTAGCCGGTGCGCACGATCTGCACGAACGTCTTCCCCGGCTTGAGCGGCATCACCTGCCCATCCGGCCCGACGAACTGGAACATCCCGCCCTCCTGCCGGAACCATCGACCCTGGTACACCTGCCCATCGCGCAGGTACGTTGCCGGGCCGTTGTAGCCGGTCAGTTCAATATAGAGCGAGTCTTCCTCCTCGCCATACTTCTCCGGGTAGAGGTACTCCAGCTCCAGCGTCGAGCCGATCACCACCACGTTGTCGAAGGCGAGCTGGTCGCCGGTCAGCGCGTCGGTGTGGACAATGCCGTCCGTCCAGCGCAGGTACTTGCCGGAGACCGGATCGTACTGCCAGCGGATGCTGGTCTTGGCGTAGTCCAGCGTGGCAACGGACGCGGGCGAACCGCCGCTCGGTGGCAGCGCGTGGAAGGCCAGCCCCGGCGTCGGGATGTTCGTCGCCCGCAGGTTGCGCTCCACGGCGAGCGCCCACAATTCATCCGTGTTGGTGTACAGCGTATGCTCAAACGCCAGCCCTTCGCGCGGGAAGCGCACAAACCACGGCTCGCCCAGCCCAAAGTGCGGCGTCATCATCAGCAGCGGGTACATATCTGTCTCTTTGAGCGCGTCCGTCACGCCCCGGCTGGCCCCGGAGAACACCAGCACGCCGTCAAAGGCGGGCACAAGCTGGATGTCTGGCAGGCGGGCGCTGCGCACCGGGCCGATGTGGTTTGATCCGCTGCCGTAAAAGACCGCCGCGAAGCGTGTCCAGCCGCCCTCGACGTAGTACTCGAAGATGATGTCTGCCTGGCTGAGCCCGCTCTGCGGGCGCACGACTTCCGGCGCGTTGGAGATCTTCACGACCAGCGGGCGACGCGCCAGGATCGACGGGTCCTCGACGGGGAGACCGGTCAGCGGGTTAATGCCCTCAGGGTAGCTCTCCGGGCCGATCATCTCCGGCGGCGGTGGAAGCTCGGCGGGCGGCTCGACGGGCGCGTCCGTCGGCTCTTCGGTCGGCTCGGTAGTCGGCGCTTCGGTCGGCTCGACGGTCGCGACGCTAACAACCTCGACGTCCTCGCCGGTTTCATCCGGTGTGGCGTCGTTGACGGGGGGCGTTGCGGTGGGTGTGGGCTCGGGCAGGGCCGGCTGGCACGCGGCCAGCCCGACAACGAGCAGTGCGGCGAGAACAGCGTATCCAGTGTAGCGTGTACGGCGTATCAGGCTCATAGACAGAATAACTCCACTCAGATATCGAGGGGGGATTATATCACCACCCCCGCCGGGGTTGCGACTCGGGCCTGCGCTCGTTGCCCCCACGGGCGTGGTGGAGTCTGCTATACTAAGGGTGCTGATCGTTCGATCTAACAGGAGAGAAATACAATGCGCGTGGCGGTATTTAGTACAAAATCCTACGACCGGACATACCTGACACGAGCTAACCAGCGTCACGGCCACGATCTCATCTTCATCGAAGCGCGCCTCACGTATGCCACCGCTCCACTTGCGGAGATGTGTCCTGCCGTCTGCGCGTTCGTCAACGATGACCTCAGCGAGCGGGTGTTGAACCGGCTGGCGGATGTCGGCGTGTGCCTGATTGCGATGCGCTCAGCCGGGTTCAACAATGTCGATCTGGAGGCCGCCAAGCGGCTGGGCCTGACGGTGGTCCGCGTGCCGGCCTATTCACCCTACGCGGTCGCCGAGCACACCGTCGGGCTGATGCTCACGCTCAACCGCAAGTTCCACCGGGCCTATATGCGCGTGCGCGAGCGGAACTTCGCGCTGGAAGGTCTGCTCGGCTTTGACATGCATGGCAAGACGGTTGGCATTATTGGCACTGGCAAGATCGGGCGTATCGTCGGGCAGATCCTGCGCGGCTTTGGCTGCAATATCCTCGGCTACGACCCGTTCCCGAACGACGAGTTCGTTGAGCTAGGCGGGAAGTATGTCAGCCTGCCCGAGCTGTACGCAAGCTCGGATATCATCACGCTGCACAGCCCGCTCACGCCGGAGACCTATCACCTCATCGATGCGGCGGCGCTCAGTCAGATGCGCGACGGCGTTATGTTGATCAACACCAGCCGGGGCGCGCTCATCGACACGGAGGCGACCATCGAGGCGCTGAAGAGCGGCAAGGTCGGCTACCTGGGCCTCGACGTGTACGAGGAAGAGGAGAAGCTGTTCTTCGAGGACCTCTCCGACCAGGTCATTCAGGACGACCTGTTCGCCCGCCTGCTGACCTTCCCCAACGTGCTCATAACCGGGCACCAGGCGTTCTTCACCGATACCGCGCTGACCAACATCGCCGAGACGACGCTCAGCAACATCAGCGAGTTCGAGGACCTTGACGGGTGCAGCGCCGAGGTCACAGTCGACGTACTGCGCAACGTCGTACCGGCACCGGCCTGATCAACCCACACATCAGGAACAGCCCGCCAGGGTGCCGCTAACGCGCCGCCGACGCGTCGTGACTCGCGTGCACCCTGGCCCCGCCCGGGTTTCCCGCCCGGGGGAACCTGCTGCAGCCACCCTGCGTAGAATAGGGTGATGGTACCTGTACAACCAACGGAGCAATTCTTCGCATGACGGACATCCTCCCCAAACGCACCGGCCCCGCACTGCTCGTCCCGCTGCAGCGAGGCACTCACCGTTTCAAGTCTTGGCTGGCCCGTGCCTGGCGCACCGTGAAGCCCGTCCCGCAGACGTGGAAGGGCGCGGCGCTTGCGCTGCTGACTGCCGCGCTGCTGTTGTGGGTGCTCCAGGTCGCAAACTTTACCGTGCCTGCTAGCCCGCTTGTCCTCACGCCACTGATGTTCGTCAGTGGCGTGCTCGTTATAGCGCTTGCGGCGTACCTGCTCTCTGTGTTGATTGCCGCCCTTGCCAGGCTGCCCGGCCTTTTCCGCTGGGCGCTCGCCGTCGCGCTGTTCTCGGCGGGCAACTACGGCCTGATGACGGGGTCTGACGCGGGGATGGCTGTTGTTATCGCCGCTGTGGTCGTCGTCGGCACGCTGATCGGCGCGGGCGCGGGGACGCTCGCGGGCGGCTGGCGGCGGCTGGCTCCGGCGCGGCGAGTTGTTGCGCTTGCCTCCCTCGTGATAGGCCTGGTGGCGCTGGCCTTCGGCGTGTTCTGGCTGCTCAATGAGGGATTCATGGCCGAGTCCGCGCCGAATGCCGCTGCACTCAGCCCGTCGGCGCCGCCCCCGCTTGATCTGCCCGACCCGTCCCTGCCCGGCGATTACGACGTGCTTACCCTGACCTACGGTAGCGGCGAGGACCGCCACCGCGAGGCGTATGGCGCAGGCGCGGACCTGATCACCGAGCCGGTAGACGGATCGGCGTTTGTAAAGGGCTGGGAGGGCCTGGGCGGCGACGCGCGCACGGCCTACTGGGGCTTCGACTCGGAGGCGCTGCCGCTCAACGCGCGGGTATGGTACCCGGACGGTGATGGGCCGTTCCCGCTGGTGCTCGTTGTCCATGGCAACCACCTTGCGGAGGACTTCTCAGACGAGGGCTATGACTATCTCGGCGAACTGCTCGCCAGCCGGGGTATGATCGTCGCGTCGGTGGACGAGAATTTTCTCAACAGCACTTGGGATTCCATCATCGGCGGTCTGAAGGAGGAGAACGACGCACGCGGCTGGTTGCTGCTGGAGCATCTGCGCCAGTGGCGGGCCTGGAACAGCGACCCGGCCAGCCCCTTCGCCGGGCGCGTGGACATGGAGAACATCGCGCTGATCGGGCACTCGCGCGGCGGCGAGGCGGTGGCGATTGCGGCGGCGTTCAACCGGCTGCCTGCATACCCCGACGACGCTGCCGTGGCCTTTGATTACGGCTTCAACATCCGCGCGGTCGTCGGCATCGCGCCCGTCGATGGGCAGTACCGCCCGGCGGGTGTCGGCACGCCGCTCCGCGATGTGAACTATCTGGTGCTGCACGGCTCGTACGATGGCGATGTCCAGACGCTCTCGGCGGCGTCGCAGTACGACCGTGTCGAGTTCTCAGAGGGCTTTGACGGCTTCAAGGCCCTGTTCTACATCGACCGCGCGAACCACGGGCAGTTCAACACCACGTGGGGGCGTCGCAGCGACGCTGGGACGGGCGGCTCGGTCTTCTACAACCTCCGCCCGATCCTGACCGCCGAGGAGCAGCGGCAGGCGGCATCGGTGGCGATCAGCGCCTTCCTTGAGGCGACGCTGCGCGGCGAGCGCGGCTACCGCGCGCTGTTCCGCGATGCGCGGGTGGCTAGCGGCTGGCTGCCGGAGACGATCTACATCCAGCAGTATGCGGAATCATCGACCCGGTACGTCAGTACGTTTGACGAGGACCTCGATGTGCGCACGGGGACGCTTGAGGGCGCAACGCTGGCGGGCGAGGGGTTCTCTACGTGGCACGAGCAGCGTGTGACGATGAAGTGGGGCCCTCGCGAGACCAAAGCCGTCTACCTCGGCTGGCGGGAGGGCGACGGGGCGCGCTACACCATTGCTATGCCGGGCGGGGCGCTCGATACCTCAGCGGAGAGCGCGCTGGTCTTCTCGCTGGCGGATGCCGGTATGGAAGGTGACGACGCGCCGCAGGAGCCTATCGATCTGACGGTTGCGCTCGTGGACGAGGCAGGCGAGCGTGCCGAACTGCCGCTCAGCCACGTCATGCTGCTGCAGCCGATGCTTAAGCCGCAGGTCAAGAAGCTGCCGCTCTTCACCGAGGGGCCGGGGTCCGAGCCGCTCTTCCAGACCTACCGCTTCCCGCTGGCGGACTTTGCCGCCGCGAACGAGGACTTCGACCCGGAGCGCATCGCCGAGATTCGCTTTGTGTTTGACCGCACGCCGCAGGGCCGGGTCATCCTCGATGATGTCGGGTTTGATGGCATGCGCCTGCCGGGGCAGGAGGGATAGCGCCGCGACACCGGACGCTCGCACGCAGAGGAGGGATCGGTGACGACTCTCCCCGCTAAAGCGGGGAGCTTCCCAGAGCACGCTCGCCGTAACCAGCCACGTTACGCTCTGGCGGCCCCGTCCGGGCCGAGTTGACCGCAAGCATCAGGATATTCCGAGCGG
>Ga0134096_1002520_pt1 | contig 11848 bp, 10 predicted proteins | sample 7_2taG_FD_94448 | JGI IMG/M metagenome (GOLD analysis project Ga0134096, IMG submission 94448) | Switchgrass degrading microbial communities from high solid loading bioreactors in New Hampshire, USA - 7_21_20_110_A3 metaG | ecosystem: Engineered > Bioreactor > Semi-continuous > Anaerobic >... | reverse complement strand
TGCATGATAACTGCCCTCGGCGTGGGTTTTATGACCGTGGAGAATTTGAAACTACAGTAGGCGGACCAAAATGTCTCTGGAAACTTGGATGCAAGGGACCTTACTCTCACGCAGACTGTGCCTTACGCCACTGGAACGGCCATGTCAATTTCTGTCCGCAGGCTGGCTCTCCATGCATAGGCTGCGTACAGCCGGGTTTTCCGGATAGTACCAGGCCTTTCTATGTGGAAATCGAAGACGCCGGAATCGTCAATACTAACCTCGATACCATAGCAGGAGTAGCAATAGCAGGGGGGCTTATTGCTGCGGGTGCCCATGCCTTAAGAAGGACAGTTTTGAGAAAGCCAGAGGAAAAGGAAGGCACCACTGAAGAAAGTGCATTAGAGAGGACAGGAGGTGAAAAATAATGGTAGAGGTAACCGTAGATCCGCTCTCAAGAATTGAAGGGCATTACAGGATTAATACTGAGGTCAGTGAGGACGGCGTGATTACTGACGCTCAGAGCAATGGTCTGGTTTTCAGGGGTTTTGAGAGGGCTCTTCAACACCATGATCCCAGGGATGCAGCTCTCTTTACCATGAGAATCTGCGGGGTCTGTCCGGTTTGTCACAGTATAACTGCAGCAAATGCTCTGGATGATCTTTTCGGGGTTGCAGACCAGGTTCCCAAAAATGCCCTTGTTATGCGGAATGTTCATCAAGCAATGAATTTTATAGCCAGTCATGCGGCTCATATTTATGTGCTCTGGGGTCCGGATCTTGCAAATCCCGCTTACCGAGATATCCTCACACAACATGGAGATCTTGGAAATGCTGTATGGGGAGAGTTATCCGGACGTTTTATGCCTCTTGTAAATCAGGAGGGAGGTACCCGTTATCCTGCCGGTTCTTCCTATGTTGCTGCCCTCAGGGAGTTCCGCCGCCTTCACGAAGGTATTGCTCTTATTGCAGGCAAAATGCCTCATCCCGTGCTGCAGCATGTCGGAGGGGTAGTTTACTCTCCAACGGTTGCAGATATTCAGAAACTTATCTCGTATGTTTCACAGACTGCAAGATTTGTTGAGAACTTTACACTTGGGGTACCTCCGGAAACCTGGATTGAGAATACTTACAGGGCTTCTTCCCCGGAAAGTGCTGTGAATTTTGTTATTGAGCGCCTGCAGGAGCTTCTTGACAATTCTCTTAACAACAATGACTTTTCACATGCTTCAGGCTGGGGAGATGTTCCGCTTTTTGCAGCTTTCGGTTCGGAACTGATTGGAGAGACTATGCTCGGCTTGCCAGTTAGCCTGAAACTTGACCGTTCAGGGGGCTATAAGGATCCTAACACAATCGGTTTCCTTTCTTACGGAGTTTTTTTCAAGCCTGAAAACGGGGACGGTTACGATCCGACAAGCCCCGCGGAAGACAAAGTTATTCCATCAGGTTATATGAACGGGAATTTGCAACTTGAAAAATTTGATCACAGGAAGATTTCAGAAAATATCACTCATGCGTTCTATATCGATGAAGTGGCAGACCGTCCTCCCTGGAATGGGGTTACAATCCCTGAGGATAATCCTGATGAAATCGATTATACCAGAGGTTCGGAAAGCCGTTACTCCTGGGTAAAGGCTCCTAATTATGGCGGCATTCCCTGTGAAGTAGGTCCGCTTGCCCGACTTCTGATTATGGGAGAACCTCTTGTTACGGGTCTTGCAAGAACTTTCCAGGAAAACGGCTACTCTCCTGCAAACAACTATACTCGTATGCTTGCAAGAATGCAGGAGATTCTGGTAGTGATTCCCGAACTGTTGAAATGGCTCAGTCAGGATCTTGAAGCAGGCGGAAAGGTTGCAGTACACACAGAGCTTTCTATGGCAAGGGATTCCGAAGGAATGGGACTGTGGGAAGCCCCGCGCGGTGCCCTTGGGCACTGGGTAGCTACAGATTCGAATTCCATGACAACCCTGTACCAGGCTGTAGTTCCAAGCACCTGGAACCTTGCTCCGCGGAATGGGCAGGGGATTCCAGGTCCTGTTGAGCAGGCTCTTATAGGGACAAAGATTTCGGCTGCCGAAAATGCCCTTGGAGTGGATTATGCAAATCCACTGGGAATCCTGCATACAGCTCGTTCCTATGATCCTTGCCTTGCCTGCGCAATTCATACAATTGATATAACCGGAAAGAATCCGAATCACATTATCAGGGTAGTTTAAAGGAGGTTGGAACATGGTACGATCAGCCGAAAGACCTGCTTCCAGAAGAAAGGTTGTTGAGCGCTATACCTGGCTTGAGAGGGTTACTCATCTAGTGCACCTTATTTCCATGTTTGTCCTGCTTATTACAGGATTTAAAATTTATGCGGGCTGGGATTTCATGTCCTTTGAGGCAGCCAGAACATGGCATATGATCGCTGTTCCTTTTTTCCTGGTTGCAAACTGGCTTCTGGTTCCTTATAACATATTTTCCTGCAAAGGAGAAAAATGCAGCATCAGGGACCGTATAGAACATTTCAAAGAGTCTTACATATTTGGGAGAGACGATGCAGAGCGCCTTATCGATACAATCAAAAATTTCTTTGGAAAAGGCAGGTATCCGGCTTATACAATTTATGACGAGCGTAGTGAACGTTATATCACGAAACTTCATCCTGCAATGAAGATTTTGCTGGTTTTTGAAAGCCTGGCAATTTTTCTGGTGGCAGTCACTGGGATTGTACTTTATAGTCTTACCTGGGCTCCGTTTGGAATTCCAATCTCAGAATGGATACTCTCTGTAGCTTGGTATTTTGCATCCCTGATTAATGTAAACGGTCTGGCACTGCTCCGCTTTTTACACTTGCTTGCAGCCTACTGGTTTGTCCTTGAGCTTATTATCCATGTAGGAATAATTGAGTTTGATCCGAATGCCTGGAAATATCATAAGGCGATCTTCTGGTCTGGAAAAGAAGATCTCTCAGACAGGCATTTTGTCAAAGTAATTGAGGAGGATGAGCAAAAGGGGGTGGCAGGAGAGCACTGACAATAAATTCCGGCAGCAGAAATATAAACTCCAGCATAAATGTTGATATGTGTATATATTTTAAAAACGATTATATACCGCCCATTCTTATTTATATATGGGAATAAGGATGTACGAACTGGCGGCAGTTCGGGCAAAACTCAGCCAGATCATCCTCAACCTCTTGATTCTTTTTTCAGTGGTAGTGCTCTGGTTAACTGTGGTTGAGGTTGTTCTCAAATGTTTGGTAATTAAGGGCCCTATTTGAGGATTCTCGGCTTTTCTTTTATTTAATTCTTTAATTTATTCGTTTGTCTCATTATTTTTCCTTGTTTCTTCTATACTCTAAACTTTGCTTATGTTTACTTTGCTTATGTTTAACATTAAAGCTTTAGGACTAATCCGCTTATTGAACTGCTTGCCGTCTGTTTTTTGTCTTTAACCTCGTGTTCTATGCATGAGCTCTTGAATTAGACCCGGATATCTGGAAGCATGCAAGGTAATTTTCTAGTCCGACAAAGAGAATCTGCCAGATAGGCATTTGTCAAGGTGATTGAAGAATGCGAGCAAAAAGGAACGAAAAAAACATTGAATATAGTAAACCAGACAGTTAATTAATAGAAAAATAGAGAATTTAGAGGGTAAGTTCCTATGCCAAGTATTTAATTTAGTTTTTTAGATGCAAACGTTTCTAGGACTTACGCAATGTGACTGAGAAACAAGAGCATGAATTGTGCTCTGTCTCTTACTACCTCTTTCTTTATGTTTATTCTTCATTCCTGAACAGTTCTTATCTTCGCCCAAAACATCTCCAATCCCAGTCTTTACAGACCCATCTCCAGTCCCAGTCTTTACAGAACCGATTTCTGCCCCAGCCGCCCCAGTCTTTACAGAACCGCTGTCGATCCCAGTCGTCACAGACCCACCTGCAATTCCGACCGCCATCTCTCCAGCGATCTTGATCACCATCTCGATCGCCATCTCGCCCCCTTGTAGGTTGTGCGCTCACTGCCGCGACCATCATTGACATTACAAGCAAAACTAGGATAGAAATACTCAGTATCTTCTTAGTTCTGCCAGATATTTGTTTTCCCATTTGTCTACACTCCCAATTATTATTTAGTTTGATACAATTTGAAGGCTGTTGATTTTTAATTCACTTCCAATCGGTAGATGCATCAAATAAGTTTTGTTTTTTCTAGTTAACCATCCAGATTCATTTCTGGAAGGGTATAAGTATTGGTAACTTTTTCGATCTTCATTTTATATGCAGATGAATATTGCCGATGAAAGTGGTCTCAAATACTACCATGATTTTATAATTTAAGGAATATAATAATTAGAGAAATATAAATAAGTAACCAATATTAACTGAAAGGTAAAATTATTTAGTCAAGTTTTTGTTAATATATCTTTAATAATATTATTTTTCTATACTTCTTTCTCACATTCCACTGAGAACTAGAAAAAGTAGCTATTTGTTCAATATAGCAATGGATTAGAGTATACATCATCTTTTCATTCTGCTTGTAACCTGACATTCAAGCTTAGAGTGCCTGAAATAGACTCACTAATTTTCCACAACCGAAACCCTTATCGTAAAGGCAGCGCTATGGCAGGACTATGGAAATGCAAAGAGAAATCCAGGTAATCTGTGGGACTGTAAGTATCCCGAAGCTTTCTGACTTTCTAAAAACAATAAATTCGATAGCTTCCGAAAATGATGTCATTATCCAGGGTTTAAATGCAGATCTGATTGCAGGTGAGAGGCACCTTCATTATGCACTGGGAAAGGCTCTTAAAGCGATTGCCGCGGGCAGAAACATAGCTAAAGATCCCGGAATCGAGATTATGCGGTACGCATCCGGGGAAAGGCAGATTGAGAGGAGTTTTTCGATAGGGCTGCATAAAGGGGAAAATAATGCCGTATTCGTACTGCTTGGAAAAATGGATAATCTGGTCCTCGCCCTCTCTGCACTCCGAAAACTGATTCTCGAAAAACCCTGTTCCGAGTTGCTTGCTTATTCGAATTCCAAAAAGGAGAAAATTCTTTCCCAGTTTGGCATAAGTAACGCCGAAATAGAAGCCTCAGGGGAAGAACATATTCCTGAACTTGTTATTGAAAGAGTAGCACTGGCAGATTTTGTAAAGTAAAAATCTATCTCAGGCTACGCCTACAATATCCGATTTCTCATTTCTCTTCTCTATCAGGGTAAATACGGTGTCATCTTCCTCCTTCATAAGTGTTATATACGCTTTGTAACTATACGAAATTGTACGAACTCATTATCTTCGAATTGTGGGGAAGTTGACGCTCTTATCTCCCACCTGTCCAATCCGGTAAGCCGGATTGCCCCTGGAAGGAGTTTTCCCGCTTTGGGAGATAAATACCTGACTCCGGTTTGTCCAATAGATTCTTTAATATAGTATTGAATTAAGAGATCACATAAACATCCAGAATATGATAGCGGAATTTCTTTCCGTTATCAGGAAGCAGATTATATCAAGCAGAAAATGGGAGTTGATTGCCATATCGTATCCGAAGACCGTAGAAAGAATAATTGATCGTGCGGGACCAATTGAGTGTGAGTTATTGCCCAGGCTTATTCAGGTGACCGAAGCTGCTGCCATTGCCGCAGCCTACCAGATGGGACGCGGGAACAAACATTTTGCTGATCAGGTAGCAGTCGCTGCTATGAGGAGGATGCTGAATAAGCTTGATATGAAAGGCATAATCAAGATAGGGGAAGGAGAAAGGGATGAAGCTCCCATGCTTTATATAGGGGAGCAGGTAGGCACGGGAAAGGGAAACCTGGAGGTCGATATTGCTGTCGATCCTCTTGAAGGAACGAACCTTACCGCAGATGGCGTCCCTGGCTCTGTTTCAGTCATGGCAATGGCGGAAAGGGGGGGAATTTTCCACGGGCCTGACATTTACATGGATAAAATTGTTGTCGGACCGGATGTGGTGCGATATGAAGAAGAACATCCCGGTGAAAGAATTGATCTGGATGCTCCTGTCAGACATAACCTGGAGATTGTCGCAAAAGCCCTTGATAGAAGTGTCGAAGAACTCGTTGTTGTAATTCTTGACCGGCCAAGGCATGCTCAGAAAATAACCGAGATTCGGGAAGCTGGAGCCCGTGTAAAGCTAGTCAGTGATGGAGACCTTATGCCAGGGGTTTCGACTGCAATCCGTGGGTCAGGCATTCATGTGGTAATGGGTGCAGGCGGCTCAGGCGAAGCTGTACTTACAGCAGCTGCAATCAAGATCCTTGGCGGAAAGATTCTGGCAAGGCTTGTGCTTCCCTCGGTTGCAAATGGAAAGTCTCAGAGTAAGATCGATGAGGAAATCGAGGAAAAGATGCCCAGGCTTGAGAAAATGGGAATTACCCTTGAAAACTTCAATGATGTGCTTGACACAAATAAGCTTGTACCCGGGAATGACGTTATCTTTTCAGCAACTGCTGTAACTCCAGGCCATTTTCTGCGTGAAGTTAATCTGTTTGGTGGCGGAGATGCAAGATTGCATACAATTTCCATGGGTTCATCCGGAGCTGTCAGGTTTACAGACAGCATCTATATAAAGGATAAGCGGGCCACTCCTCTCCGTCTGTAAATCCTTTATTCTTTCCTTTTTCATCCTTTTTTAAAACACGGATTTAAGAGAACATAATTAAAAAACACGGTATTAGAGTCAGAATATGAAGGTCTATCTTGAAAGTTTTGGCTGCTCGGCAAGCCAGGCATCAGCCGAGATCATGAAGGCAAGCATTGAAAGGCTCGGGCATGAGCTACTGAGTCCGGGCACTGCCGACCAGGCAGAGGTCTACATCTGTAACTCCTGTACAGTAAAATACACCACAGAACAAAAGATACTCTACAAGCTCCGCAGGATGGGTGAACGAGGCGTGCAGGTAATCGTTTCTGGATGCATGCCCGAAGTGCAGCTTGAAGATATTCTCCACGCAAATCCCGAAGCCCATATCCTGGGAGTAAATGCGATTTCCCGGCTTGGTGAGCTTCTTTCCTCACTTGAGCAGAGAAAAAAGGAAGGTCTGTCAGGAGGAACACGCCTTGAGCTCAGAACTTCCGAGCCCCTGGGTTTTCTCAATGTTCCTCGCGAGCGTTACAATCCGAATATTCATATCTGCCAGATCTCCCAGGGATGCAATTTTGCCTGCTCTTACTGCATTGTAAAACATGCAAGAGGCAAATTGCACTCTTTTCCGCCGGATGAGATTGTGGAAGACATTCGTGCAGCTGTTGCAGATGGATGCAAGGAGATCTGGCTTACTTCCCAGGACGACAGCCAGTACGGAATGGATACAGGTGTCAGACTTCCGGAACTCCTGCGCATGATCTCGGAAATTCCGGGAGACTTTAAAGTGAGAATAGGTATGATGAATCCCTTCACTGTCTTTCCTATTCTCGATGATCTTGTAGATGCTTTTGAATCAGACAAAGTTTTCAAGCTCCTTCATCTCCCTATTCAGTCTGCTTCCCACTCAGTCCTGAAAAGAATGAACCGCTCGTATAAAATGGACACAGTGGATACTATCATAAAAAAATTCCGTAACCGTTTCGAAGACCTTTCTCTTTTCACCGACATAATCGTTGGCTTTTGCGATGAAACTGATGAAGACTTCAGGGAGACTGTCGAATGGATACAGAAATACCGCCCTGAAAAGGTCAATATTTCAAGATATTCTCCTCGCCCGCACACGAAAGCTTTTTCCTTCAGGAACCTCGATTCCCGGATTTCAGTCAAGCGTTCTCACGATTTACACAAAATCTGTGAACAGATTAAACTTGAATCAAAGCAGGCTATGGTAGGCTGGAAAGGCCGGGTTTTTGTTTCTAAATATACGCAAACAGGAGATGTTCTCACCCGCACGGATTCCTACCGTCCTGTCGTGATAAGAGGCTCGAACCTGAAACCCGGTCAATATGTTGATGTGGAAATCGTTGCTGCAAAGCCCGGTTATTTCCTCGGCAAACTGGTTGACAATTGATCTGCTACGAAAACCTCTGCTGGAAGACTTATTTTTTAATCAAAGTCCAAAATCTAAGAACTTGAATACTTTAACTTATGCCCGGACAGAAGCACAAATTCAGGTTCAGCAGAGGGATTTCTGATAATTTTAACTCCTGCTATTTCTAATAGTTTCAGCTCCTGGTATCCGGCTTTTTTCAAAAAGAATTAAAAATCTAAACTTGCTCTGTGTCTCTTTTTGGCAGCTAATTTACTCAATACAGGTAAATATAACAACCTCATCTTCAAATAGTAACATATAAATACTTTCACTCATATGTGAGAAAATAAGGTTTCAGAACTTTCGGGTATAATCAGTCACAAAGAAAAAAATACGGGGTTAATAGAATGAAAATTTGTATAACAGCCACCAGTGAAGGGCTCGACTCCGAAGTGGACCCAAGGTTTGGGAGATGCAGCCATTTTATAATTTATGACACTGAGACCAGATCTGTAAAATCCATATCAAACGCGAGTGCAGCAGCTTCTGGCGGTGCTGGTATTAAAGCAGCCGAAATTATTGCAAATGCGGGGGTCGCTGCACTCTTAACAGGCGGTTTAGGTCCCAATGCTTTTTCTATTTTTGAAGAGCTTGGTATCGACGTTCTGGTTGGAGCAAAGGGTACAGTTAGGGAGGCTATTAGCCAGTATGAAGCTGGAGAACTGCAGCCAATCCGCAGTCCCAATAGCACTCCTGGTTTTGGTATGAGAAAGGGAAATGGTAAGGGAAGGGGAATGAAAGGAGGTGGTATGGGAAGGGGGATGGGCAGAGGCATGTAAGACAAAACTTGCTAGCTAAGTAAAATAGAATCCATGATTAAGAACAGAATCTGTGATATTAGACACATTCCTCCATGTATGAAAAACGGTATATTTTTTTCTTTCTAAAAATTTATATAATTATGATCTTACGAGAAAAAAGATCAGTGCAACAATAAAGCTACTGATTAATAAGGGTGATAAAAAATGCAGGTGATTCTATGAGAGTAAGTATTCCTACAAGAGATGAAAATGGTCTGGAGGGAATTGTTGAACAGCATTTTGGAAAAGCTCCCACTTACACCATAATTGACACTGAGACTGATCAGGTCATGGTAATTCCCAATACCAGTGAGCACATGGGAGGTGTCGGGCTCCCTCCTGAATACCTTAATCAAAATGGAGTGGACGTCATGCTTTGTGGCGGGCTAGGGTTCAAGGCTGTTCGTATGTTCGAGTCATATGGAATTAAGGTTTTTGTAGGAGCTGGAGGCACAGTCAGGGAGACGTTTGAAGCCTGGAAAGCAGGAAAGCTCCAGAACGCAACTGCTGAGAATTCCTGTTCCGAGCACGGGAATGAGGAGCATCACCAGCACTGAAATCGTGAGTTTTACTCCCAGTGCCAGAGATATTTTGATTTCTATAGCCTCTGTATTTTAAATTATGGAATAAAGCGATAACACATGTTTAAGCGGTCTTCAAATGAATTCACAGGATAACTTAAAACTCGGGGTAAAAGCCTCAAGAAACTCGACTCTAGCGCTTGCACTCCTCGCTTTTCTTAAAGGGGCTGTAGGTATTTATTCCGGAAGCATGGTTTTGCTTGCGGACGCAGTCCATACGGGACTGGATATTTTCGCTTCGCTGGCAGTCTTGATTGGACTCAAAATAAGCCTTAAAAGCAGCGGGAAGCATTTCCCTTACGGTTATTATAAAGCAGAAAATATTGTAGCTCTCTTTGTTTCTCTGTTGATCCTGTTTTCCGGTTTTGAGTTGCTAAAAGAGGGCTTTACAGGCGTGAGTACTGCTTCCAAACTTGAGTTCCAGGGGCTTGCTCTTGCAACAGCTGTTTTTTCCGTGCTTGTAATCTATGGGCTTTCAGTATATAAACGAAATGTAGGGACCAAGATTAATTCCCAGGCTCTGATAACTGATGCAAGACACTCTTATACGGATGTCTTTTCATCGATGGTTGTGGTTGTGGCAGTTCTTGGCTCCATACTGGGGTTCTCGGAACTTAACAACCTGGGCGTTATTTTAATTTCTCTTTTGATCTTCAAAATGGGGATCGAAAGTGCAAGGGATGCAGTGCTCACGTTGATGGATGCCTGGCTTGATGAAGAGAAAAGTGAGAGGATTAAAAAAAATATATACAATATCCCTGGCTTGATAGAGCTCGAAGACCTGAAACTCCGAAAATCCGGGCTTGTGGTTTTCGGGGAAGCCACTGTCGAAATAGAGGGCGAGACCGACCTGAAAAGGGTGGAATTGCTATCAGAAGATATTAAAACGGCTGTTAAAAAAGAAGTGGAAAACCTGGAGCATATTGTTGTCAATTTAAAGCCCGTACGCAGGAAGAACTTAAAGCTAGCCCTTCCAGTTCTTGATAGGAACGGTTTTCAAGCAGAGCTTTCGGAACATATCGGAAAATCCCCTTATTTTCTCTTTGTAGAGCTTGAAGAAGGTAGGGTAGGAGATTGGCAAATCCTTGAAAACCTGTTTTCCAATTCCGAGAAGAAAAGAGGTGTGAAAGCTGTAGACTTAGTTATCAGGGAAAAGGCAAACGCCATTGCGGTAAAAACAGTTGCAAAAGTCCCCTTCTATATGCTCCGGGATAATTTTATAAAAATACTGAGAATCCCTGAAGGGGCAGCCACTGTAAGAGATGTCCTTGACAGATTCCAGGATCTTGAAGAAATCACAGCTCCTATGGAATAACACGGAGATCGAATATGAAAATTGTAATTGCAAGCGGAAAAGGAGGAACAGGAAAGACCACGGTTTCCTTAAATCTTGCCCTCGCTCTTTCAGATGTACAGCTTTTTGACTGTGATGTTGAAGAGCCTAACTGTAATCTTTTCCTTGGCTTTGAGCTTGAGAAAGTGGAAGATGTCGTCTGCTCGGTGCCTGTAATAAATCAGGAAAAATGTAACATCTGCAGGCAGTGTTCGGACTTTTGCCGTTATAACGCCCTTGCTGCACTACCTGACAGAGTTCTGTTTTTCCCTTCCCTCTGCCACGGATGTGGGGGATGTACTATCCTCTGTCCGGAAAAAGCAATCCAGGAATCCCAGAGATCACTTGGAGTGATCGAAAAGGCAAAAGGAGAGAGTTATCCGGAGTTTTACAGGGGACTTTTGAATATCGGGGAAACAATGACATCGACTGTTATCAAAACACTCAAGAAACATATTGATGACCGGAAGATTGCAATTCTTGATGCGCCGCCTGGAACTGCCTGCCCAGTAGTCACCTCTATTGAAGGCATGAATTACTGTGTGCTTGTGACGGAATCAACCCCATTCGGTTTCTATGACCTCAGGCTTGCAGTAGATGTTGTAAGAGCAATTAAAGTTCCCTTTGGAGTTATCATTAACCGCTATGGGTTAGGAGACTCAAGGGTTGAGGAATACTGCAAAGCCGAAGGAATTCCTGTTCTCCTCAAGATCCCAAATGATCGAAAGATTGCAGAGCTCTATTCTAAAGGCATTCCTTTTGTTCGAGAGATGCCTGAATGGAATGAGAGGTTTCTTGGCGTGTTCGAGGCAATAAAATTTCAGCTTGCAGGTAAGGAGGAAGCGGGAATATGATACAGCTCACTGTGATCAGCGGAAAGGGGGGGACTGGAAAGACAACCCTTACGGCAGCCTTTGCCTCGCTTGCAGGAAGTGCCGTTATTGCAGATTGCGACGTGGATGCAGCCGACATGCATCTTATTCTGGAGCCCAGGATTCTTGAAAAAGAAGACTACTGCGGTCTTGAGGGTTCTCTGATTGATCCGGAGCTCAGTACTAAATGCGGAGTATGCAGAGAATCTTGCAGGTATGGGGCTATAAATAAAGACTTTAGAATC
>Ga0134096_1002513_pt1 | contig 11873 bp, 12 predicted proteins | sample 7_2taG_FD_94448 | JGI IMG/M metagenome (GOLD analysis project Ga0134096, IMG submission 94448) | Switchgrass degrading microbial communities from high solid loading bioreactors in New Hampshire, USA - 7_21_20_110_A3 metaG | ecosystem: Engineered > Bioreactor > Semi-continuous > Anaerobic >... | reverse complement strand
TGTAAATATGAAAACACTTGTTGCTAAACACCTATAGTATGCTGAACAATGTGCCCCACCTGATAAGGTGCGAATGATGCCAGTTACGATAAGCAATATCGCAATTTCAACAGTAATATCCATGATAAAAGCAAAGGAAAAAAGAATACTCAATTTAATAATGCTGCCTACCAAAATTTCTGCACCGAAAGATAGAACCTCTGTATGATCTGCTCTGGAAACTTTTTTTGCCACATATGCTCCTAATGCTTGTCCAATTTTATGAATTGAAATTTCATTCATCTATATCACCTCTGGCTCTATAGTATCACTTATACCATATATTTCCTAGGGTAATTTCGCAACCTGTTGAAATAACGTCCTAACTCGTAAGAATTGTTGTTTAAATCGTTGTATTTCCCAAAAAATTAGATAATCGTTGAAAATCGGTGTTTTAATATGAACTCTTTATACACAAGGATGTCGCAAAAAGAAATCATCCTGCACTACATGAATTTTCCAATAGAAGTATCGCAGGCTCCTTAGCTGATTTTGAACAATTCAACCAATATATGTGCCACCTAATTTTGATCAAATTTAAATTTTGCAATTGTCAGTGTTTTGCCTTAAACTCAAAGACTCAACCTCAAAAATCTAAAAGGTAAGAAAACCGTTCCCTACAAAGTGATCATTACAAACTGTTAATGCTACTATAAAATTGGTTCTTTCCAAAGTTAGTTGAATTAATATAAAAGTATGATATAATAAATTAGGTACTAACAAAAGAAAAGAGGTCATTTAATGGATGAGTTTATTAAGCAATTAGATCCAAATCTGGACTACATTTGTCATGAAATAATTGATGGAAAATGTTATATAACGGTAGCTTCCAACCGCAAAGAAGTAACATGTCCATTCTGTGGCCGGCCATCATCCAAAACACATTCTATGTATATCAGAACTTTTCAGGATCTTCCAATACAAGGCAATAAGGTGTTTATTATTATACGCAACAGAAAAATGTTTTGTAATAATCCTGACTGTAACCATACTACTTTTGCAGAAAGATTTGGTTTCCTATCAAAAAAGGCAAAGAAAACACGGCGCCTTGAGGATGAAATTGTACGCTTGTCATTAAACTGCAGTTCTATTGCAGCATCTAAAGTTCTTAAGGAGAATGTTGTGGATGTCGGAAAAAGCACTATCTGCAATCTCTTAAAAAAAAGAAATACCTTTAATTGATAAAGAAACTGTGATAGCAGTTTGCATTGATGATTTTGCCTTTAAGAAACGAGAAAGATATGGAACAATTATGGTGGATATTTCTAAACACCAGATAATTGATATGATAGACTCCAGAGATTATGAAATTGTCTTAAAGTGGCTAAAAACATATCCAAACCTTCATGTGGTATCGAGGGACGGGTCTACAACCTATAATAATGCAATTGCAGATACACATCCGGGAGCTTTACAAATAAGTGACCGCTTTCACTTATTGAAGAATTTAACCTCATATGCAACAGAGTATCTTAAAAAGAAGCTAAAGCCACAAGTTTTAATAAAAGCTGTCAGTCAGGAGGCTTCCAATAAAGAAACAGGAACAATTAAGCAGGCAGATGAAAATAGAAAACTTACATTAAGGGAAAAATATGAAAAGATAGAACAGCTTCTATCAGCAGGAAAATGTAAAACTGCAATTTGTCGTAGCGTAAATATGGATATACGGGCTTATGACAAGCTGGTGTCAATGACGCCTGAAGAAAGAGGATCTTTATTCAAAACAAAAATGATGACTGCGCACGAAGAAAAAGTAAAACAAAAAATGGAACGTGTGGATGAAGTGCGTGAGTTAAAGAAAATTGATTGTAGTAATCGTGAGATATCAAAGCGTACCGGGCTTAATAGATCTACAATCCGAAAATATCTTGATGTAAATTTTAATCCGGTCCATGCTTCCTATGGTAAAAAGAAAAACGGGAAACTAACGCCATACATAAAAGAGAGAAAGGGATTATGGGTTCTGAAATTGAGGAAAAGATACGTGAAAAAGGGTATAACGGTTCATCATCAACGGTGCGGCACTACATAACAGACTGGAAGAGAAGGAGAAAATTTTATTATGATAAAAGCAAAGAAGCTGGAATAAAAACGGAAACAATTGAAAGAAAAAATATTTTTAAGTTATTATATCACCCAATTGAAACAGTAAAGTCAATCAGCCAGGAACAGTTTGAAAGGGTATGCCAAGAATACCCTTGTTTTGAAAAAATACATAGTGCTATATGGGAATTTAAAGAAATACTAAATGGCAAAAATGTTGATGCTCTCGATAAATGGATAGGGAAAGCAAAAAATCTGGATATACCTGAAATAGACAGTTTTATATGTGGACTTGAACGAGATTTGGATGCCGTGAGAAATGCGATAAAATATGAGTATAGCAATGGGCTTATAGAAGGGTGTATAAACAAAATGAAAGTGATAAAACGAATAATGTATGGCCGGAGTAGTTTTGAAACACTAAGAACCAAAACTCTCCGGCTTGAAAAATTACGGTCATTCAACTAACTTTGGAAAGAACCAAATTTTCATTGACATTTACACAAACATTATTGCTGGTAAACTTGGCGTTAAGAAAGGTGATAAATCAACTATTGTCAGCGATGTGTTTTTGGCAAGTATAAATTCCGAACAGGGGGATGCGGGGATAAAAAACTTAATTTCTCAGAGCGGCATCATGATATACGGCCTGACTATATCCTAATTTCCCCCTTGGATTGATAATTATTTTCATTTTTACCAGATAATCGTAGAAAACAGAAATACTATCTCTTTAATAAACAGTTTGGCAGGTAGCATGCAGATGACAGTACCTATTCACTTAAACATGTACATGGCATTGAGGTTTGTGATTTTTCTATTGACTCATGAAACTGCAAAGCTTCTAAGCAATCGGAAAGAAAACAGGATACCTGTGAGTGAAGCCTTAAAAACCGGAACAGAATAAACCCAAAATCATTATTCACACAAACCTCAATTCGCTCCTATAACAGCTCAAGCCCCTTGTTATCAGGGGCTTGAGTTAAGTTTCACAGGTGCAAATCTCTTTTTTTATATATTTCATATGAAGCAAAAGAGCAGATAGTAATAGTCAATACTCCAATCAGCCATTCTTCCCTACATATACCTTCTGTCATTAATTTTTGTGTTTTGATCCAGTCCATTGGCGAGAAATAGGATAGGAAACTTAATTCATTAATTATTACACCCATGATTCCTAAAATGAATGTCCCAAAAACAATGGCAATTACAATACCGGAAGATCCTTTGCTGCTTTTTAACAAAGAGGATAGCAGTACTCCCAAGCTCATAAAAATAAGGCCAACATAGAAGATAGAACTATATAATATTCCTACTTCCTGTATACTTTCCGTGAAATTATACTCACTAAAGGAGAGATACCCAACTACTGTTATAATACTAAGAGCTGCTAGCAGGAAAAGAAATGAAAGAGTATTTGCCAGCACTTTTTGTATAAATATCGCGTTTCGTGAGATTGGTTTGCTATATAAAAATTCAATAGTCCCATCTGTTTCTTCTTTAACAAGAGAAGTTACAGCCACTTGCGTAACAAACATCATGATAGCCAGTGTTATATACTGAAGCACATAGCCAAAGAAATTCGTTATCACCGTAAAATCCATAAGCTTGCTTAATCCTAGTGCTTCCAACAATGCTGGATCTATTCCCTCCATCTTTGCACCGGCAAGCTCTTTCATAGACTCTGTTTGCATTGAAGGAAAAAAGGCAAGAAGCATAAAGGTAATACTACAAACAACTATCGTCCATTTTAAAGTACTTTTCCAGGTATTTTTTATTTCTAGTCGAAAAACATTCATTGCTGTTCCTCCATTCCATAAAGATTCAGAAAACGTTCTTCCAGGCTCTCATTATTAACCGTGAAATCATCCGGGCTAGCTTCCTGTAACAACTTCAGCAAAAGAGCACTATCACCCTTATAGCGGAAGGTGCGTTTCACTTCCCCTTGTTCCAACAATTGCATTGAGGGATGAATTATGTCCTTTCCGCCGATGGTTGTTATTATTTTCTGAGGATGACGCATTTCCTTTAAATCTGTTATTGCAAGGATTTTCCCCTGTTTAATAAAAGCAACCCTGTGGCAATATTCCTGTACTTCACCAAGATTATGACTCGACAAAAGGATAGAAACTCCATTTGCGGACTGATTCTTAAGTTCAGTAAATAATCGTTTCTGCATCATGGGATCAAGCCCATTAGTCGGTTCATCTAATATCAGAACTCTTGGTTTTGCTGCTAAAGCACAAATAATTGCTGCTTTTTTCTTATTTCCCATAGATAGTTCATAAAATTTCTTAGAACTATTCAGTTCAAAAAGATTGCATAACCGTTCTGCTTCCTTATCATGAGATCCACTGTAGAATTCGTTGCTTACCCTAATTAATTCCTTTACTGTCATGTCCCCATAAAATCTTACATCACTAGGAACATATCCTGTAAATTTTTTTATTTCGTGGCTTTCCTTTACAACATCCTGACCACAAATTGTAGCATTACCGCCATTGGGAAAAATGAAATTAAGGAGTATTCGTATTGTAGTTGATTTTCCTGCCCCATTTGGCCCAACGAATCCTAATATTTCACCTTCCTTAACCGAAAATGATACATTTTCAATACCAAGATGTTTTCCGTAATATTTTTTCAAGTTGGTTACTTGAATAATGTCCATTACCTTACCTCCTTAACTAAATCTCCTTATTTTTTCCCCTAAATTTATTTAGAGCATCATTTAATTCTCTTGTTTCTCTTTGCAAACGCCAATAAAATGCCAGCCAAAAGAATAAAAACGAAACTGCTATAACACCATAAAAAACAAGACTATACCATCTTGGATGCATATTAAACCAGTGAAATCCTTCAGAGAAAGTAATGGTAACTAGGAGAGACCAAACTCCCCATAACAGTATCCTTGGGATAGATAAATCGTTCTTGGGAAGAATAAACCCCTGTCCAAAACCAATAAGAAGGCAAGCAAGCATTATTTGCATGAATGTCCAAAAGTCAATCACAGTTGAATTTGCGGGATTTATAATTCCAAATGCCAGATAGAAAAAAACAAAGGCCACAAAATAGATACATCCTGTGGTTTTCACATCAAATATAAACAGATACAAGTCTTGCCATTTCCTTTTATTCATCATCCAGTCCTCCTATCTATTTTTCAATACCAAGTCTGCTCTTAAATTCCCGGGCATAATGCCTTGATACCACCAGACGGTCGCCACTATCAAGTGTTACCTCTATACGGCTGTTCATGATACTCTTTAACTTCTTAATATGATAAAGATTTACCAACTGAGATTTTCCAATTCGGATCAGGCCCATGTCGGAGTATTTGTTCTCCAAATAAAACAAGGAGTCCTGAGATTCCATTACAGCATCTTTTGTATAAACGAATACTTTGTTTTCTACAGATTCTACATAGAAAACTTGACCTGGCAACAATAAAAACCTCTCGTCATCTTTTTGTACCGCAATCCTATCCATCGATCCTCTTAGGTAAGCAAGTAACTTCTGCATTTCGGGGTTAAGTTGCTGATACTTTAAAATGATTTCATTCTCGCCTGATGAAATATGTTCTATGGTTTTTATCATCTCCTTAAGCTGTATTTTTCATATCTTTTCCCTTATCGAATATAAAAAGGGGTGTAAAAGCTATAAATAATGAGCTTCCCACCCCAGAAGTTTTAACTCTTGAAAGCGAATATTGAATTCGCCCAACCGTTACATACCCTTATTAAACTATAAATACTTTAGCATAAAATATGTAGTTTGTAAAGCCAAGTGCAAATTTTTTGTCAAGTGCAAATTTCTCAGAAATTTCTCAGTAATGATGTGTTTACATGAATGTTTGCATGTATCTACATATAGTCCTTGCACAACACATGATTTTGTTCTTAAATTGAGCATACTTCTCAAATATCGATTTACAAACATCAATTTACAGTTTTTATTCAATATATTATTTTTCAGCAAAACGGTAACCAATGCCGACCTGAGTAAGAATAAATCTGGGATTAGCTGTATCTTTCTCGATTTTTCGGCGCAAACTTGCCATAAATACTCTGAGGCTTTTTGCATCGCCAACTTCACCATATCCCCATATCTGATTAATTATATAGTTATGTGTCAGCACCTTACCTCTATTTGCAATTAATAGTTTAAGAAGTTTATACTCCATCGGCGTTAAGTGAACTTCATTTTGATCCACGAATACAAGACCTTTTGTATAATCTACAGTTAAATTCTCGCACGTAAAAACTTCTAAATTTTCTGGATTTGTTAAGCTACTTATTTTCCGTTGGGCAACCCTAATTCTGGCAAGAAGTTCTCCTGTGTAAAAGGGTTTAGTTATATAATCGTCAGATCCACGATCCAACGCGTTGATTATCTCATATTCTTCTTCACGTGCAGAAACAACAATAATCGGAGCATTACTCCTTTCTCTTATTTGCTGGATAACCTCTATACCATCAATATCAGGCAATCCCAAATCTAGAATAATAATATCCGGATTATTAGCATAAAACAGTGCGATTGCTTCTTTTCCTGTCACTGCAAAAAAAGTTTTGTATCCTTCATCCTTTAATAACATACTTATTAAAGACATAATATATTTATCATCTTCAACTAATAATATAGAAGCATTATCTTTCATGATAACCCCGCCTTTGCTATCTAGTGTTTAAACCATCATTTTATCAAGAGGTATTTAATTTTTTCAAGCATCCATCACTATTGTATGGTTGCTAAATACATGGTAGAGTAAATATAAACAGCGCACCTCCAAGATGTGATTTTTCCATACGAATATTACCACCATGAGACTCCACGATTGCTTTACAGATTGCCAAACCCAATCCAATCCCTTTTTTACCGTCAGAACTGGTCTTGCCACTTGTAACAAATGCGTCAAAAATGTTATCTTTTATTTGAGGCGCAATTCCTTCTCCACCATCAGCAACTCCAAATTCCACATACCCTTCTTTTTGGCTTACACAAAGCTCTATAGGTCTATCTTTTGGAGTATGAGTAACAGCATTATCCAAAAGATTTATAAGTACCTGGGTAATCATTTTTCCATCCATAGGTATTGCTAATAATTCCTTTGGCATTATAATATTGAAATGTCTTTCGGTAAGCCTGGGAACATGACTAATCGCCTCATTGACAACATCATCAACTACTTCTATTTGTTTATTAACATTTAATTTCCCGTTGTCAATTCGTGTCATATTCAGTATGTTTTCAACCAAGGCGGTGAGCCAAACTGCCTGTTCATATATGTCTTTAGCTAAACGTTCTATACTTTCATGGTCAAGGCTCTTTCCACGTTGTACAATATAACTGCTAGCTCCTGCAATTCCGGTAAGTGGGGTTCGCAAATCGTGGCTAATACTTCGCAGAAGATTACTCTTTAAATGTTCACTTTCCATGGCAATACGTATGTTCTCCCGTTCATTGTAAACAAACTCCCGATCTAAAGCAATGCCCATCTGAGCTGCAACAGTTTTAACCAGCCATTCCTGCTCAATGTTAAAATTTACATTTTTATTATATATCTTAAGCGTTCCAACTCTTTTTGTAAGCCCCATTATTGGAAAATCTGTACTTCTTTCACCTATATTGGAGGCAAAGTTATCACTTGCAAAGGTCTGGTTGCTTTCATTGAGCTCTATTATGCTGTCATATCCGGTATACTCCCTTATACAGCGCATTCCCTGACGAACAATATTCTCTTCACCATTAACATTAAGAAGGCGCTGTGACACCTCATACAGCAATTTCGCTGTTTGCTCGTTTTTCTGCGAAATTATCAGTTGCCTCTGAAATCTTGCTGTCAAGCTTGAAGATATTACTGATGTTATAAAAAAAAACAGCATTAGAGTGATATCATTGGTGTTGTTAATAGCAAAGGTTTGCACAGGTTCAGTAAAGAAATAATTGAAAATCATCACGCTAATGCAGGACGCAATAATGCCAAAACGGTATCCTCTCGTCAAGGCATTTACCAATAGCACCCCAACTATAAAAATCATAAGGATATTCACTTTATCTATACCTAATTGTTTTAATGCTAAAGAACTAATAGTAGCTGCTAACAAAATTACAATCATTCGTAAATAATATTTACTGCTCATATTGTCACCTCGTAGAGGCATTTTATCATATTTTTAGTTTATAAGTTTTAATATCTTTTCTACATCATTGCGGCGTCCTATAACCAAAAGATGTTCCTCCGGCTTGAATATATGATCGGCCGCCGGCAAAAATGAAATGCTCCCTCCAGCTTTTGTTGCCAGTATACTTACACGGTATTTTGTCCTGAAATTTATCTCCTTTATACTTCTGCCAATCCAGCTTTCTGCAGGCGGAATTTCATATATGGAAACATCATCTGTCAGCCCGATATAATCAAAAACGTGGTTTGCACTGCAGCGCACCGCCAGTTTTTCAGCAATATTCCGTTCAGGATCTATAACTTCATCGGCACCATTACGCAGTAAGAATTTAGTATGAATATCACGGCTGGATTTGCTGATTACATATTTAGCGCCCAAATCCTTAAGCAGATTGGTAATTTCCAGGCTGCTCTGAAAATCATTTTCAACACAAACAAAACATACGTCATAATTATCAATGCCCAGTGAACGAAGTACTTCTTCTTTTGTACAATCACCAATTTGTGCATTTGTCACGATGGGTAAAAGTTCTCTTATATTTTCTTCATTTTTATCAACAATCATGACTTCATTTCCAAGCTCAACCAGCTTACGGCTCAAATGTTTTCCAAATCGTCCAATTCCAATAACTAAAAATGATTTCATACCGATACCCCTATCCAATATTTATTTTTTCTACCGGATTCTGTATAGATGATGCCACTCCATGTTCTGTAAACAGCAAAGCAAAAGAAAGACTTCCGACTCTGCCGCTATACATCAATAGTATGATAATTATTTTTGCAAAGGTATTCAGACCACCTGTGATTCCTGTAGAAAGACCAAAAGTACCAATTGCAGATGTAACCTCAAACAAAACAGCGTCAAGTCCTAAAGCTTTATTTGTAGCACTAATAAGTAAAGCCGCACTCAGTATAAGAAGTATATTGACTGTCACAACGGCAGACGACCTCTTTAGTGCATTATCTTCCAGTCTCCTGCCAAATATATTATCACCCTTCCTATTTTTCAAGCTTGACCACAGCGAAATCATGATAACCGCCAAAGTAGTAGTCTTGATCCCACCGGCAGTAGATCCGGGACTGCCGCCTATAAACATCAACACAATAGTTAGAAGTTTACTTGCAGAGGTTAATGCTGCAACATCAACAGTATTGAAGCCTGCCGTTCTGGGCGTAACTGCGCCAAAGAGAGAGGCTAAAACTTTTTCTCCTGTAGTCATCCCATAAAGAAGGTTATTTCTTTCAAAAATATAAAAGCATATCGTCCCTGACACTATAAGAATTGCGGTCACCGTCAAAACTATTTTTGTATGCAGCTGATATTTTTTAAAATGATACTTATTTTTCTCAATATCATCCCATACGAAGAACCCTATTCCGCCGACGATGATAAGTGTAATGATTGTTAAATTGACAACCGCATCCCCGAAAAAATTTGTTAGTGATGAATACTTGCCGTACTTTCCCATTATGTCAAACCCGGCATTGCAAAAAGCTGAAACCGAGTGAAAAATGCCATTATATATTCCTTCCAGCAAGCCCATTTTGGGTATAAACCTCAATGATAGCAATACTGCACCAATACCTTCAAACAGCAAAGTGCCAAGCAATATTTTTTTTGTCAGGCGTACAATCCCACCGATATACATAGTATTTACACTTTCACGTAAAAGTCCCCTTTCTTTCAGCCCGATTTTCCTTTTTAAAAAAATAGAAAACATTGTGACAACCGTCATAAACCCCAAGCCACCTATTTGAATCAGCAGTAAAATAACTACTTGTCCAAATGGCGACCATTGTGTATATGTGTCAAAAACAACAAGGCCTGTTACACAAGTAGCAGAGGTTGCTGTAAAAAGTGCATTAATTAATCCGGGAAATAAATTATTGCGGCTGGCTATCGGCAATGACAGCAAAAATGTCCCGGCAATTATTATCAGAAAGTAGCCAAGTGCTATCATCTGTGGGTATGATAACGATTTCAATTTTCCTATATATTTTCCCACAATTTTTCCTCCCTTTTCTGCAGGACGGCCTCATACAACCTCTGGGCTGTAATCTCTTTCCCAGTTAAGTGAGGAATTTTTTCCCTGATGAATATTCCTTCGTTCCTGCTATCATTACAAAAACTAATCATTTTTTCTATGCCATATACTTTGAAGCCTATTTTACATAAAACAATATTGTCTGCATCACTTTCCGATAATGCAAACAAGTATTGGAAATTATGTCCCTGTTCTATTAAAAATGGCTCTGTCAAGTATAATACATGAATATTATTTTTTTTTAAAAGTGCACTAACTTGCTTCGCCAGTTCCGTCCCCCCTAAAACAATAGCAACCAGGTAAATTTCATCATCAGATACAATACCCCCGGCAGCTATAAAATCATCAAGCTTTGCCATAGTGTAATATCCAAAATAAATAAACAGGATAGCGAAGCCAAGAAGCATCAATAACCGCATTAATTCACCCCTCTTACATCTTTCTGCATGCTGTTATTTTAATACTTTTGATATAAAGAATGTATTAATTATCGCTACATTGGTATTAATAAAATATTAAAACGCCATATAATCTTATTAACCTGACGCTTTACGAAGCAGCACGTCCCGTATGGGCAGCTTCTTGATATTTTTATCCTGTACTATTTTCATTACATCATATTTGTCTTATTTCTACACAGTACATATCTTCTTAAATATTTCTGTATCAACATTTCATTTCTGACAAACATTGTAATGATTGTCCTTGCTTACTCCGGAAAAGTGCTGCAAGTCTTTTTCATGTTTTAGCAATTTGCATCTTCTCCAGCTTGTTATATCTAAATCGCCATTTTTACACCTTGGTTTGTCAACTCCCTTAGCCAGTATAGACTTTAGTCTGCTTTTATGTACAATCTCTCCTGTATGGAGGATAAATGCATTACCTTTAAATGCATTTTATTATATCACCAAAGTGAGACAATAACAATTAAATTTCAGCCGCGTACAGCCGCGTACATGCTACGTACACAGGGTAAACGCATGAATTTTAATATGATGTCTAAAGGGCGGTAAGCACCTTCTAAATATGATTTTCGAGGACATTCCCTAATGTAAGCGGTACCGATGTGGATTGCCGGGTATTTGAGCACAATGAGGAAATCTTTGAAGTTCTGCCAAAAGAGATGCTTGCTGCTGACGGAAATGCAGGGTAAAGCCATTGTTAAATTTGCAGACGTTTGGAAGAATGGGGAAGCTGCAATAAATTTTCCGATACAAGCAATCCCCTTCGCAAGCGTTCATAAAATATAATTTCTGTGGATAAATCCTTTGTCAATTTTGTGGAGTATTCCTTTTAGTACTCTTAAATACTGAATTTTCAGTATTCTTAATGTTGTGTATAAACCTGTTGATAAATTGTGTTCAATGTAAATGCAGTTATTACATCCTAAGTCATGATGCCGAATCTGCTCCTTTATCGTTTCAGCTTTCCGCCCCTGCATCCGAAGGCTTGCTTTTTTTCCATAAAGATAACAAAAGCAGCAGCAGGGGAACAATAATCTGAAAGGGAATGGAATAGTAAGGCCACACCTTTTCAGCCCAATCGAACAATTCAAGCACATT
>Ga0134096_1002490_pt1 | contig 11980 bp, 8 predicted proteins | sample 7_2taG_FD_94448 | JGI IMG/M metagenome (GOLD analysis project Ga0134096, IMG submission 94448) | Switchgrass degrading microbial communities from high solid loading bioreactors in New Hampshire, USA - 7_21_20_110_A3 metaG | ecosystem: Engineered > Bioreactor > Semi-continuous > Anaerobic >... | reverse complement strand
TTGGCTGTATTTATGACTAAAGTCAGTGGAGTATTTAGGCCGATCTCGTTTATCGCCTGCACTTCGTACATAACGGTCTGCGTAACGGTGGTTTGAGCCAGCGCAGTTGCAACCAGTGTGATAAGGAGTGCCGAGACAAGAACGGGTATTCGTGCTTTTTTCATCATTGCACTCACCCTTTCTTTGTTTAGGACTTCATGCACTTACCTTACACACTAATTATATGATATCAAATTGTCAATTTACTTTAATGTACAAACAAATATATGCCAACATACATTGCTATATTGCTATATTTTTAGTTTTCACTTAGTAGATTTAAAACTTTAGTGGAAATGTTAAATCTACTAAGTGATTTCAATAATTTTCTGGATTATATACTATAAAAAAATGCAAGTAAAGAAAATCTTTTGTCCCTTTTGTATCATTTGTAGCGTACTGTAATCCTTGTCCGTAACAGGAGTTAAGAAACAAAAGATCTGGTTTTATCAGCAGTAGAGCCATGATTTAACTCATAAAAAGTACTCCTTACTTAAGCCAAAGGACGTTGTAGGAAACATCCGCACATAATATCATGTCCGTTATGCTCCATTGCCCGTTTCGGAAAGAACTGAAAAAGGAAACACACCTTGAATGGGTCTTTTTCGATAAAAACTTAAAATCCCATAACCATCAGGGTTTTCGACGCCAGGGCGTAAAAGGGCGTAAAATACGACCACCATGCGCTTTTATAACATTTGCTAAAGAATCAAAATGCGCCAGAATGCCTTAAAAAGCCCATAAGTTGTGCAGGGTAGTATGTTTACACCTGTTGCACTCAGGCAGGTTAAAATAAGGGCTTATATGAGCACCCATAACGTGCTTCAACCCCTATAGTGGCAGGTTTTGCTTTTTTGGCTTACTTGATCTTTATTTTTTTTTCGGCCCAAAGATCTGAAAGATGAATTCCCCTTCAAAGACCCACGAAATAGTGCTCAGGATGGCTCAGAAAGGGCCTAACTTAGGTCTTATGGTGTATTCAATCTGTTGGCAAAACGAGACACAAAAATAAGGCATCCTGGGGGCACAGGGCTATCCTTAGTCAGCATGACGGGAAAGGAACCTTCCAACATTTTAATGTCACTTATCAACTGTTTTTCGCAGGACGGCGTTGTCGATAGCCGTTCGCACACCGCATGACAGGGGACTATCTCCACTTCGACTTCAGCATTTTTAGTTGAAAAATGCTGAGTTTTGATCGGGCCATAGAACATGAAGGCATTCCCCAAACTGCGTTTCTGCCAAAACTTTGCAAAGACGTGTTTGCAGGTGCGCTCCTAGGAGAGCCTTATTCCTTTTTGCATCGAATCTGATTTTTGGTCTTTGCAAGCAATAGGGAAAATGAATCATATAATAAGTTGCTAGTACGTAAACATTTATTTTGCAGTTAGTGTATGATTTAATCTAACAAATTTATTCTTATAGTAAGGTGATAAAATTTGTTTAATACTCTAACAGTTAAACAAGACGATAATGACAAACAAGTCATTGCCATGTGGCTCCACGATAAAGCCCCTGAAACACAAAGGATATACAGAAGTGACATAGCAAGGTTTTTGACATTCGTCGGCAAACCGTTGAACGAAATCACGATAGGAGACGTTCGGGCATTCGCCGATACGCTGAAATGTGCTTCAGCCACGAAGGCAAGGATTTTGGCAGCCATTAAGTCGCTTTTTGCTTTCGCCAAAAGGATAGACTACATTCGCTTTGACGTCTCGACCGCCATAAAACTGCCGAAGGTTAAAAAAATCTCGGGTAAAAGGGTCCTTGGGGAAGGTGACGTAACCAAAATGATAGCCCTAGAACCTGATGCTAGAAACAGGGTTATGCTAAAGCTTCTTTACGTCACGGGCATACGTGTATCGGAGCTATGCAGGCTGGCGTGGTGCAATGTCCAAAGTACCGGGGACAGCACCTATATAACTGTCTTCGGCAAAGGCGGTAAGACAAGGACGATAACAGTTGATGGCTGTATGCACAGGAGTCTAGTCTTGATTCGTGGCAAAAGCGGCCCCGATGAGCCGGTCTTTAAGTCACATAAAAAGGGCTTTCTTGATCCTTCCCAAGTTTGGCGCATCGTACGGGCTGCAGCCAAGCGGGCCGACATAGACGCTGACGTATCACCCAACTGGCTAAGACATGCCCACGCAAGCCACTCCTTGGACCAGGTATGCCCGGCCCGTCTAAAATGTACCTAAAACAACGGACTTTAGCCCTTAATCTCCAGGCAGGGGAACCAACCTGCAATCTATGTATTTGATTAGTTTTGTTGTCTTTATCATACCGCCGGGAAAGCCTGCTTTTAAACGGCCTTCGTTAATCGTCAGCCTTAAAGGACCTTGGTTGCATTTATCCCGGTCCCAATATTAAGCAGCATATAATTGACACATTTCTGTTTACAAAACAGTTACAAACATGTACACTTTGTGTAGAATTAGGATAGGAGATGATAGAAATGGCAAGCAGCACCGTGCGCATTGACTCTTCGACCCACAAGGTTCTGCAAAGCCTTTCGGCCCAAACGGGGCGCAAGATGCAGGAGATCATGAGCGAAGCGGTTGAACTGTATCGCCGCCAACTTTTTCTGGAAAAAGTTAATGCTGCTTTCGCCGCTCTGAAAACAGACCCGCAGGCATGGAAAGAAGAGCAGGAAGAAAGAGCTGCCTGGGATGCTGCCCTTCTTGACGGGCTGAAGGACGATTAGGCCATGGCAGAACCATCCCGCGGAGAGATATGGCTGGCGGACTTAGACCCGACTCGCGGTCACGAACAGGCGGGCAGGCGACCTGCTCTTGTTATTTCAGTGGACGGCTTCAATCACGGACCCGCCGAACTCGTGATCATAATTCCCATTACCACGAAAGACAAAGGCATTCCGTCTCACGTCAATATTTGCCCGCCTGAAGGCGGTTTAAACGAGCCAAGCTTTATCAAATGCGAAGACATCCGCTCCGTTGCAAAAGAAAGGCTTACAAGATGCCTTGGAAGGGTAAAAGAAGAAACGCTGGCGGAAGTGGAAGACAGGTTGCGCATTCTCCTTGGGTTATGAATCAAACACGGGCAGACATAATCGGCTTTTTCTTTCAAGCGGGCAATGAAGACACCAAAAGCTCGGGCATTTATAATTTTACAGGTCCAGCATTCTGTACACCCGGTCAAGGTCGTCCTGCGAAAGGCCGATATAGCGTCTCGTGACTGCCGGGTGGCTGTGGTTCAGCATTTCCTGAATGATATAAATGTCCGTCCCGCTCTTGTACGCCTGATAGCCGAACGTCTTTCTCATTGAGTGCGTGCCGATATGCTCCTGTATGCCGGCCTTTTCCGCCGCCTTGTGAAGTATCAGCCAGACCTGCGAGCGCGAGAGACTGCCGCCGCCCTTGCGCGAAGGAAACAGAAAGCTGTCCTGCCCGAGCTTTGTCGAAGCCAGATATTCCTTGAGCGCCTTCTTCACGGTTTCCGACAGCGGGAAACTCTTCCGCTTTCCGGTCTTCTGCTCGCGCAGTTCGATCCTGTCCTTCAGCTTCTTACCGTCGTATACGTCGGACACCTTCAGCCGCACGATATCGCCTACGCGCAGGCCGGAATTGATCCCCAGCACGAACAGGCACCAGTCGCGCAGGCTCCTTTCCTTCAGCACCGCCTTCATGAGTTCCAGCTTCTTTCTGTCCCGGATTGGCTCGACCAAGTTCATTCCTTTTCTCCTTTCGGAATAAGACATATTTATGATGTTATATCACAAATCGCGTATATAAACCGGTCTTTCGACAACTTTTCTCTGTCCGACCGCCGGCGAAGCTTTGCAAACACGGTATTTTTGGCACTTCTCGAAATCAAGCACAATTTTCATTTTGCCATATTCGCAGAGCACCGGAAGGACCCACACAAGCCCCGAAAAGAAAGGACAAAGTACGACCTGTTGGGTCTCGTCTTTTTGCAAGTTTTTGCACCATGTCGCAAGAATACGATAACCGTCGGACTTTTTGGCACTTTCAGCCTGAAAACCGAAGAATCCGCTTGCCAACTGTGTTTTCGGCACTTCCACTCCCGCCTTTCTTCAAGAATTTGACCCAGAAGGCCCCTATCTTTTGCCGGGACGTATGGATATACCACCCCCGCACAAACAAGGGCATTCTAGGGCATTTCCCGTGCAAGGCCCGAGACATTTCGGCAGAAATCCATTCCCTTTCGCAAATACCTTCCGCCCCGCCTTTCGTCCTTTCCTGTCCTTCGCCATTCCTGATCCCGACATTCCGGGATTGTTCACCTACGAAGCGCCTTCTTCGAAGCCGCACGTAGGCCAAAGTGGCGCTGCCCCTTTGGAAACCCCGAAAAAGGATCGAATTGCCCCCTTGTCCTTCGCATGCCAGCACGAAACCACTCCCGGACAAGCCGGAAGCGCTTTCGTGCTGTCTCCTTGCAGGTTCTCGTGCTGCGCATGCCCCGTCTACTCCCGCATGTATTCGGCTTCAAGGTTTCCGTAAAATGCGTCGAGCAGAAGGTCAATCGTCGGGCTGTCGAAGTGTGCCTTGTTGAGCGCCTTCTCCACGACTTCCTTCGTCCTGTCGCTCGCCGTCTCAAGCACGTCGCTCAGCCTGCTTCCGAACTTCACGATATCGCTCGTCATTTCCGCCAGCCTATCTTTCAATCTTGCGTTTTCCGCCCGAAGTTTTTCTGGTTCTTCGGCCTTCTCCTTCCGCTCGGCCAGCACCTTGTTATACATTTCCAGCGCCTTCAGCGTGGCGTCAAGCTCAGCCTTCTTTTCCGACAGAGTCCTTTCCGCTTCGGCGATCTCTTTCTCGTGCCCGGCAATCCTGTTCTCGTAGGTCGAAATACGCTTCTCAAGCTTTTCTGCCTTCTCGCTTTCGGCCTGTCCCTTTTCGATCAGCACGGCAAGCTCCTTCTTCGCCTTCTCAAGAAGGGCCTGTGCCTTCTCGTTCTTCTTCTGCCGCTCGGCCAGCTCACGTTCAAGCTCTTCGATCTCGCGATAAAAGGCGTCTCTCTCCCGGCTTTTTCGGGCGATATCTTCTTCAAGCTCTTTGAGTTCCTTTTTCCTGAGTTCGATTTCTCTCGGCAGGCTGTCGTGAAGCTCCCGGACGGTCTTGTGCAGGTAGTTCCAGACCGGCTCTCCGGCAGCAACCCGCTGTTCTTTCGGAATGCCCCGCGTGATCGGAAGGCCGAAATCCCGACAGACTCCCCCGGCAATGTCCTGAAAGCGCTTCAGGTCTGGCCGCTTCAGGCTGACTGATCTGCCGGTGGCGTCAAACTTATACATTGTGAAGTGTGCGTGCGGTGCCTGCTCGTCCCGGTGTATGTAAAGCGAGATCAGCGGCAGGCCGGCTTCCTTCGAGATACGATCGGCGATCTCGCGGTAAAGTTCCTTCTGCTTTTCTTTGTCCAGACTTCCTATGACTTTCTGTGCTTCCGTTCCCCACGTAATGACACCGCGGTAGGCCACGGCGGCGTCGTCCTTGATCCGGTAGCGCTTTCCCGGCGTCTTTTCCCTAAGCTCCCGTGCGGTCTGCAGCAGTTCCTTTCCCGAAAGCTTCTTGTCGAGCACGGCTTCGTTCTCGCCGGAAAGCTCCCGGTTGATATACTTCGGCAGCGTCTTTCGTTCTCTCCGGTCGTGCCGCATTTGGAAGTCGTATTTCTTCACGTTCACGTACTCGATTCTCACGCTGACTGTCAGGCTCATGCCCTACCACCCCCATAGCGCTCACCCCCTTTCTTTCGTGATTTTGGTCAGACTAACTTGATTAGATACGGCTAAAACGGGCTTAGTAGGTGAATTCGTGATTGACGCCGATATTTGTTATTCTTTTCGCTTTCTGTCACGGCCGTGACAATTTCTGTCACGCGACCCCTTCACGCAAAATTTGCAAAATCCCGCACTTCCGTGACAATACTGTTGAATGAAGTAAACTACCAATATTTGTTATTCCTTTCACCTTCTGTCACATTTGTGACAATTTCTGTCACACGACCTTTTCAGGTGGGCTCCGCAAAATCCCGCACTTTTGTGACAATACTGTTAAATAAGTGAATTCGTGATTGAAGACGGGCAACAAAAGGTGAAAATTTTTCGCCTTTTGTTGCCCGTCTTCAATGGCATTCTCCCCACGAACGCCCCACCTTCACTTCCGCTTCCACGGGAACGGGATCCATGAACATGTTGCCCGCCCGGACCATGATATCGTTCAACACTTCTTTCGCATGTTCCGCTTCTTCTTCCGGGACTTCGATCAGTATTTCGTCGTGGACGGGAAGAAGTAGCCGGTAGTCTGTTTCGTTATACAGAAGTGCCAAAGCTGCCTTGAGCATGTCGACGCCCGTGCCCTGATCCGGGTGATTTACGGCCGTCGTGAACTGGATTCTGCCGTCGTCTTCCTTCCTGACTATCCTGACCCGTCCCGACAAGCTGCGGACGTACATAGCGGGTTGCGGGCCTTCGGGAAAGTAGTATGTCCGCTCGGGTATGTTGCTGATGCGCCTGTGATAGCGATCCTTTATGGACGAATAGGTCTCGAAGAACACCTGTCGGGCCTTCTCGGCTTCTTCAAACGTCATGCTCGTGCCAAAGTTGTTGCGGGCATACTCCTGAAGTCTTTCCGTTCCCATACCGTATATCAACCCGAAGTTTACTGCCTTTGCCATATTCCGTTCCGCGCTCGTGATCTGGTCGGGTGCTTTTCCGGATATCTTCGACGCCGTGAGTCGGTGCAGGTCAATACCGTTGGTAAAGGCTTCGATCATTGTCCGGTCGCCAGAAAGCTTCGCCATGATCCTGAGTTCTATTGCGCTCCAGTCCCCGCCGACCAGCAGGTGTCCGTCGGAAGGAATGAACAATTTGCGAAATTCTTTGTCTCTCGGTATCTGCTGAAGGTTTGGGTTGGAGCAGGTAAAGCGTCCCGTCGACGCGCCAAGCTGGAACAACTCTGCGTAAATGCGCCCGTCGTGCTTTGCAAACTCCAAGCAGCTCTCCAGTAGGTCGCGGCTTTTCTTTATCCCACGATACTCGAGTATCCGGCGGGCCATGTCGTGATCTATCGTCTTCAGCGTGGCTTCCTGCGTGTTTGGAAGTTTAATACCCTGCTCGGCAAAGTAATTCAGAATCTGCGAAGCGCTTAACGGGTTGAGTTCCGTTATATTCGGTAGGACAAGACGGTCAAGCAGCCGCCGTGCACCTTCCGTGTCGAAGCGAAAGCCGTTAAGCTCCATTTCCGCCGTGGCGGGGACACAATCGAACTCAAGTTTTGCGGCTGTCATAAGCTTGTTCTTTTCCAGCAGGTCTTTCTGCCTTTCGTATAGCTTCAGCGGGATTTGAACGTCATTGATGCAGTATTTTATATGGTGTTTCGTCAGCGGCCTGCTCCAGTCGCACGTCTGGAGTGTCTTGTCCATGGTAATGCTGAGATATCGTTTGGCGACTTCTTCCAGCGTAAAGTAGGACTTAAACTTTTTTGCGTCTCTTCTTCTCCCGCACTCGATAAGCTGTGCTGCGATCATGGTGTCAAAGACGTTCAGTTTCAGCCGCCGGCCGAGCGCACCGAACAGGAAGGCGATATCGAAGGCAAGCTTGTGTCCGATTATCAGCTTCGGAAGCGACACGACAGTGCGGAGTAGGTCTTCGGGCGGATTCTGCACGATCCAGTAGTCGTCCTTAGTTGCCACCGAAAGCACGCAAATTCGGTCTTTGCGAGGATTGAGTCCGGTCGTTTCGAGATCGAGTGCAATTTCCTGATCCGTAATGCAGCCTTCGATTTCCTCGATCGGACGGGTGCAGGCGGGTATATAGCTCGTGTCGCCGACGTTCGGCCAGCAGGTGTTGGCTTTCGCCGAAACAGGAATTTCTGTGTTTTGCGGGATCAGTTTTTGTTCTTTCACTGGTTCGCAAACAGCGACAGCGGTATTTTTATCTTGAGTGCACGCTGCGGTCAACACGGGAAGAACCTTAGAGACAACTGGGTTTTCGACACCGCCTTCAACGTCTCCCGAAATTTGCGTGGCGGTCGGAGTGACTGTGAGTGACTCTCGTATAGTGTCTTTTGTAATTATATCTGATGTTGTAGAAAAGGCACTATTCGAGAGTAACTCTCGGTCACTATTTCTCAGGGTATACCCCACCCAATACCTTACACCGCCGGTTCCGCGCTTCTTTTCAAAGCCATGTCCCGAGAGTCTTGTTTCAAAGTGTCTCTTTGTTAGCGGGGTGTAGCCCTGTAAATCACACCATTCAACGTATGCTTCATACATTCTCTTCATGGTTACGGTACCATCGGGGTCTTTCTTGCAGCAGTCTCCTATGAACTCTATGACGGTGTCCTGCTCCGACTGGTACTCCTGCGTGGCCGCCGACACTTCTTCCGCTACCCAATGTTGGTTGCTTTTCCAGTCTTCAAGCCCATCCAACAGCCAGCGCAGGATAGCGGGAGCTTCTTCCAGCAGTCGTTTCACTATCATGTCCTGTGGCTCCTGCTCGTTAAACGGCCTGATAACCGTCCACGGGATAAGTCGAAGACGCCGCCAGATACCTAAATCATTTCCGATAACGGTCGGCTTCTGGTTGCAAAGCAGGAATATTGTCCACGTGCGCGAAAACTCAAAGAAGTTTTGATTCATGAAGCGGGCTTTGATCCGGTCTCCGCCCGTGAGCTGCTTCACCTTTACTTCGTCCAGCCGGTCGCTGTACCCTACTTCGGCGCTGAAAACCATTCTTTTGCCCTTCAGGTCGGCAAGTTCGGTCGGGTGTTGTGCAAAGCGCTTCTGTATCAGAAGGTTCGGTGCGGCTGTCCCGGCGTAGCTGCCGAGCACCGCCTGAAGTACCCTTGCGGTCGTGCTCTTTCCGTTTGCTCCCTGTCCGTACCATATCGGCAGCGCTTCCTGAAGGGTTCCGCCGACCAGAGACAATCCCAAATCGCGCTGCAGCTGTCTTCGTATGTTTGCATTCGGTATTGCATATCTGATGTGTTCTTCCCATGTCGGACCTAACGCCGTGCTGTCATAATCGACGGGGGCCAGATGTGTGCACAGGTCGTTTGGATCGTGTGGCCGGAGCTTTCCGGTGCGAAGGTCTATCGTGCCGTTGTTGACGTTGAGAAGCCAGCCGTCTCTGTCCCATTGCTCCGATACGGTGAGAATCCCGGGTTCAGCCTGTACATAAACGAGTATGGTTTTAATTTCTCGGATATTGCACGCTCTGTCCATCAGGGAGACCAGTTTGGCGGCGAGCGTCTCGCTTGTCACGGTTTCCATCTGTCTCGCATAGTAGTCGCGGAGAGTCTTGCTTGCGTCTCTGATGGCAACACATTCGGGGACTTCCTGCCAGCACTTTCCCGTCCACTTCATCCACTTTCCCTTGTGGTCCGCCCAGCGGTACTTGCCCTGCCACAGCTTTTCCAGCGTTTCTGCCTGTTCTGCTGCTCTCTTTGTGCTGGGCAGGTCGCCGTGGGGTTTGTACCTGCTGATGCTTTTCGCTATTGAGCACACTTCGTCTTCCGGAAGCGGCGGGCAGCATCGCTGTCTGTTGGTCTCCAGCAGTACTTCGATTATGTGGTCTTCGTTAAAGCCGCGGCTTCGCAGCGTTCCGGCATATGACGTCAGTATGTTGTTTCGCTCACCTTCTCTGATTACATCGGGAAGGAGTTCCACTTTCTTTTTTCGTGATGGTTGGTATTCCTTCGTGTCTTCCGCCAACTTCAGGAGAGCTTCCTTCGTGCCGCCGTATCTTTCCTTCCAGTCGGTTACATCTTCGTGCTCCTGCATGACGGGGAGACACACAATTTTTACGGTTTGCGCAACGCCATACAGGCTTTTCGCCGTCTTCTCGACATGCTTCCTGCCGGCTTCGTCGTTGTCAGGAAGGATTACCACACAAGCACCCTTCAGATAGTGGTTGAAGTCTTCCCGCCACTTTCCCGCTCCCATTGGGTTGGTCGTGGCGACAAGTCCCCATTCGGCAAGCGTCTCAGCGTCCTTCTCGCCTTCTACAATGAAGACGGTCTCACCCTGCTGAACCGCCTTAATGACTTCCGGCAGGCGGTACGGGACGATCTTTGCGCCCTTTATGTTGTTCGTCCAACCGCCTTTGCCATCCGGCTGCCGCTGGTAGAACTTCTTACCTTCCTTGCGCTGTTCCCTTATGACCTGAAACAGCAAAGTCCCGTCTTCGTCGACGTAGTTGTAGGCGGTTGCAGCTACTTCGCCAGCATTCCAATGTTCCGCATATTGCCTTTTCTCGTCTTTTGTGATATTATCCATGATACAAATAGTCTCCTTTCCGTCAGGGAGATATAAGTTTCCGGGGCCGGCCAGCATCCGGCCTTCTTTTTTGCCCTGCTACAGGTTTTCGTCCTTCACCACTCTCCTTTTGCAAAGAACTGCTCCAGATCCTGTTCCGATATGAAGATCCGCCTGTTGCTCACTTTGACGTACGGTGTTACTCCTTCTTTCGCCCTGATTGGTTATTACTACTTTCACATTTAACGAGATATCTTCAGCGTCCCGGTTATTTCGCCCGGGTTTAACAGCATTCTCACAATCTCCTTCTCCTTTCTTTTTATGTTTTTTCTGCCGCCTGTTTGTATCAGTCGTGTCCTTTAACACGCCCTTTTTGTCCTGCCAGACAGTTGTCTGAAGCTCATTCTTTCTTAATAACTGTTAGACTAGATTATTATAACTCAAGCAATTTTATACCGTCAACTAAAATTAAATATGAGCCTACGTATGTCGCCACAAGAAAATGCGGGCTGAACTGGACATATAGCTTTGTCCAGTTTTTCATTCAAAATGAATCTTTAACTGCTGGTTAGCTTAATTATGGGTACCGGCTACTAATTGGTCCTGCCGGCTTAATGCCGGAACAAGCCATAAAAGATCAAAGCAAGCATGGCATATATACTTCCGCTATCAGTCGGCTTGCTTTGATCTTTTAAAATATTAAAAGCATTGGGGTAAAATGCGGTTCAATCAGCGGGTGTTTCCGGTAAGGTGTCTGGTCTTTAAACACTGGAAACCGAATTAAAACAAACTCGGCCTTTCGACAGCATCTCCAAAATCGCTAAGTTTTATTTCCTTCCCCTGTTTTTGCAGATAAAAAATAAACACCAGTGACATTATGGCTGCAGCCACCTTCTGATATTTAAGAACTGTCAGTGCGGGTCCCAGCTGATCCTGATAGGGCAAAAACTCAAGATACATGAAACCGGGAGCCTTGACAATCTTGTGGACTATGCCTTTTAGCTGGCCGAACGACATAAAGCCTTCGGGATCCTTCTCCGAAAGAGATTTCAAAGCAAGAAGCGATTCAACTAAAACCGGGCTATGCCCCCTTCCGCCCCTGACGCCGTTTCTCAACCAGTCGAGAGCTGAACTTAAACTGACGCCGAAAAACTCAGCCAAATCGTAGTTGTCCAATTCAAAATCCTTCTGGAGATTTTGAATAACTTCGGCAGGGATCACTATGCTGCGCTTTGCCATAAAATTCACCCCCTTTATGTTTTTAGTTGGATTATATTAACTATATCTGTTTTTGTCAATAAATGTTATTGTTATTATTATATAAAACATTCGGATTTAAAACGACAGGATTTTTACAGTTTATATTTAATCCGCTGTTCCTGCAGAAGGCAACAAATATTAACGCCTTTATGGTATAGTTAGTCCAATATTCTAGCATCGCTTAAAAGGGGGCCTTGCCATGATAATCACGGTTGCAAACCACAAAGGCGGCGTCGCCAAGACCAGCACGGTGCTGGCAGTAGCCGAGATAATCACCTACATGCAGGAAAACGATCCGGATTTCCTGCCCGAAGAATACAGACAGAAGCCGGTGCTGGTCATCGATATTGACCCGCAGGCAAACGCGACGGAAGCCTTGGGAACAGACCCGGCCGAAGTAAAAATTTCCGTGCAGGATTTTCTTGAGATGCCCGAAAAGACGCTT
>Ga0134096_1002485_pt1 | contig 11992 bp, 9 predicted proteins | sample 7_2taG_FD_94448 | JGI IMG/M metagenome (GOLD analysis project Ga0134096, IMG submission 94448) | Switchgrass degrading microbial communities from high solid loading bioreactors in New Hampshire, USA - 7_21_20_110_A3 metaG | ecosystem: Engineered > Bioreactor > Semi-continuous > Anaerobic >... | reverse complement strand
TTGTCGCGCGCCTGCCGACGACCCTTGCCATTACCATGATCAGCCTGCTTATTTCGTCGCTAGTCGGTATAACATTCGGCGTCATAAGCGCGCTGAACCAGAACACGAAGGTCGACTACATCCGCACCGCCCGGTCAAGAGGCATCAGCGAAAACAAGGTCATCTTCAAGCATGCGCTTAAAAACGCGCTGTTCCCCGTCATTACCGTGTTCGGCATCATCGCCAGCTTCAGCGTCGGCGGCCAGGTTGTCGTGGAGTCGATGTTCTCCATCCCGGGCATCGGCGCCTACATGATGGAAGCCATCCTCAGCAGGGACTATCCCGTTGTGCAGGGAACGGTTCTCATCCTCTCATTCCTGATCTGCGTGATCAACCTGCTCGTCGATATCGCCTACGGCTTCGCCGACCCGCGCATCAGGGCGCGCTACACAAGGCAGAAGAGCGAGAAGAGGAAGGAACCCACTCAGCCCAGCCAACCTCAGGGGGTGAACGCGTGATGAAGAAAAAGAAGAAGATTACGAGTGACCAGCAGCCTGAGTTTAAGAGACGCAGCCCGTGGGTTGACGTCTGGCGGAGACTGAAAAGAAACAAGCTCGCCGTCGTGGCGATGGTTGTGCTCATTGTCATCGTCCTGGCCACGATTTTCGCCGAGCAGCTCACGCCGTATGATTACGCCAAGCAAAACGCCAAAGAGATGCTCCAGTTCCCGAGCTGGAAGCACCCCTTCGGAACCGACAACTACGGGCGCGACCTTCTGGCCCGCGTCTTAAAGGGCGGCCAGACCTCCCTTCTCATCGCGCTGGCCTCCACCCTCGGAGCCGGCATTATCGGCACCATCCTCGGCGCCACAGCGGCGTTCTTTAAGGGCGCTTACGCCACGTTCGTCATGCGCCTGATGGACGTCATCATGGGCATCCCGTCGCTGCTGCTTGCCGTGTGCGTCGCCACCGTATTGGGAACCGGCATCGTGAGCACGATTATCGCCGTCGGCATCTCGGCGATAACCTCCTTCTGCCGCATCGCGTACGCGCAGGTGCTCAAGGAATCGGCCAACGACTACCTGCAGGCGGCGACGGTCTGCGGCGCGAGGAGCCTGCGCAAAGTGTTCGTGCACCTGCTGCCGAACTCGCTGGCGCCCCTCATCGTCCAGGCGACGCTTCGCCTCGGAGGCGGTATCATGATTATCTCCTCCCTGAGCTTTGTCGGCCTCGGCGTTCAGCCGCCGACGCCCGAATGGGGCTCCATCATCTCCACCGCGCGCCCGTACCTGCGCGATTTCTGGCCCTTCGTCACGTTCCCCGGCATCGCCATCGCCCTGACGGTTATCTCCTTTAACCTCTTCGGCGACGGCCTGCGGGACGCGCTCGACCCGCGGCAGAAGTAAGGGAGGGTATTTTGTGAGCTTACTTGAAATCAAAGGACTACGCATCCAGTATGTGACGGACGACGGCATCGTCAAGGCCGTCAACGGCATCGACCTCACGCTCGACGCGGGCGAGACGCTCGGCCTCGTCGGCGAGACCGGCGCCGGCAAGACGACGACGGCGCTTTCCATTCTGGGAATGATCCAGTGCCCTCCCGGCGAAATCGTCGAAGGAGAAATCCTGTTTGAAGGCCAGGACCTCCTTAAAATGTCGAAAAAGGAACTGCGCAAGATCCGCGGCCGGAAAATCTCCATGATCTTCCAGGATCCGATGACGGCGCTCAATCCCCTCGAAAGGGTGGGCGACCAGATTGCGGAAGGCATCAAGGAACACCGCAAGTGCACGCTCAGGGAGGCCCACATTGAGGCCCTGAAGATTCTGGAAATGGTCGGCATCCCGGCCGAGCGCGCCAGCGACTACCCGCACCAGTTTTCCGGCGGCATGAAACAGCGCGTCGTCATCGCCATCGCGCTCGCCTGCAACCCCATCCTGCTGCTGGCCGACGAGCCGACGACGGCTCTGGACGTGACCATTCAGGCGCAGGTTCTGGAGCTGATCAGCGACCTTCAGGCGAAGCTGAAAACGGCGATGATCCTCATCACCCACGACCTGGGCGTCGTTTCGGACACCTGCGACAAAGTCGCCATTATGTACGCGGGCCAGATCGTCGAGACGGGGACATGGAAGGACATCTACCTCAATCCGTGCCACCCGTACACAATCGGCCTGTTCGGCTCCATTCCGACTCTGGATAAGGACGTCGAGCGCCTCACGCCGATTGAAGGGCTCATGCCTGACCCGACGAACCTTCCCACAGGCTGCCCGTTCCACCCGAGATGCCCGAAATGCATGGAGCAGTGCAAGAGCGTTGAGCCCAAGTCAACAGAAATCTCCGAAGGGCATTTCGTCAAATGCCTGCTGTTCGAATGAGGGAGGGAGAGCGGATGGATACAATTCTGGAAGTCAGAAACTTAAAGAAGTACTTTAAGACGCCGCAGGGCGACCTGCACGCCGTGGACGACGTCTCGTTCAGCATTATGCGCGGGAAGACGCTCGGCGTCGTCGGTGAGTCCGGCTGCGGCAAATCCACGCTCGGCAACCTCATTATCGGGCTTTTGACCCCGACATCGGGCGAAATCTTCTTTGAAGGCCGGGAAATCAGCGAAGTTCAGGGAGAGGAAAGGCGCAATCTCTTCAAGAAGATCCAGATGATCTTCCAGGACCCGTTTTCCTCCCTCAACCCGCGCATGTATGTGGAGCAGCTGATTGCGGAGCCCCTGAAGAACTTCCGCGTCTGCAAGAACAAAAAGGAGCTTGAGCAGCGCGTGACGGAGCTCATGGAGTTTGCAGGCATTCCGCAGCGCCTGCGCTACTCCTATCCCCATGAGCTCGACGGCGGACGCCGCCAGCGCATCGGCATCGCCCGCGCCCTCGCGCTCGACCCGACCTTCGTCGTCTGCGACGAGCCCGTTTCGGCGCTGGACGTCTCCATTCAGGCGCAGATTCTCAACCTCATGATGGACGCTCAGGAGGAAAAAGGGCTTACCTTTATGTTCATCTCCCACGACCTGTCCGTCGTGAAGCACATATCCAGCGATATTGTCGTCATGTACCTCGGTCAGATCGTCGAGCGGGCCAGCCCCAAGAAGCTCTTTAAAGACCCGCTTCACCCGTACACAAAAGGCCTGCTCGCGGCTATACCCGTTCCCTCCGCGGAACGCAAAAAACGTTCGATACTGAGAGGTGAGCTGACATCGCCAATTAATCCAGGGAAGAAATGTCGTTTTGCCAACCGCTGCATCTACGCGGAAGAACGGTGCAGGTGTGAAGAGCCTGTCCTACGCGAGATCATGCCGGAAAAGCCGTTGTTGTAGAGATTCATGCCGGCGTGGAGGAACGTGATGTTCGTCGTCAGGGCGATGTGAAGCCCGCCGGCGATAAGGCCGGCCAGCGGGCCGAAATACCCGCACAAAGGCGCGAGGGTGGTGCCGAACAGCGCGGCCAGCAGTGCGGCGGTGGAGCTTGTGTCGTGCACGCTGAAGTGGGCCGCAAGGAAGATGCCGGCGAGGAGCGGCAGGACGTTTTTCGGGTGTTTCCCCCACGCGCCGAAGCCCACGACGGTGAACACGCCGCCGATCGTCGGCCCGTTGAGCTGGCCGCCCACGAGAAGGATGTATGTCACGGTCAGGAAGCCGAGAAGGGCCATGTTGATGAAAACGGGCCCGTCTCCGTATTTTTTGATAAAGTCGGAGCGGTGGCCGCTATCCTTGAAAAGCGCCCTGAGATTCCGGGGGCCCCGGAGCCACAGCGCAAGACCCAGCGCGAGCATGGCGGCAAAGAGCGCGTACAGGTATATCGCCATGGGCTTGTTATGGCCGCTCGAGACGCGATAGACCGTGTCCACCTCAATCCCGAAGCACCGGAACACGGCGATGAAGAAAGTGCCGATGATGCCGGCGGTAAACCCGATGTTGTAGAGGCTGTAGCCCTTATGGAAACCGGCAAAGTGCTTTGCCAGGACCGGCATGATAAAGCCGGCCACAAACCCGCAGAGCACGCCGAGAGGGATTCCGGCTGACGGCGGGAGCCCGAAATTAAAAGAGACTTCGCTGACGAGCGGGGCGAGGGCCGTGCCGAACAGGGCGACGGCAATCTGCTCGCAGAAGGGGGTTTTCTTATGCCTGCAGTACGCGTAGACGCCCAGTATGATGGGGAAGGAATTGTAGAGGTTTTTCCCGAACAGGGAAAAGCCGGCCAGCGTGAAAATGGCGGCGACGACCATGCCGTTAAACTCATACTTACAGATTTTCACCATCACGATGGCCTGAATCGCCATAATGGCGGCGTTAAAGAGCGCGGCGCCGGGTGTCGCGATGTGGAAATAGTCGGTAACGAGATTGGCCGGCGACAGGAGAATCGCAAGGCTTCCGCGTAGTATCTCTCCGGGCGTATTGACATGCAGCGCCGCGGCAATCATGGACAAGGTAAAAAAGACGAGGCTCAGCTCCATGACCTGTTCAAAAGCGGCGGGTTTTTTCCGCTTCGAAGTCAGGATTTTTTGCATCTCTGGCATGGGTACTCTCCTCCGGTCATAAGTTGCGGTTTTCCGGGAAAACCAGTGATGGCCTTTGAAGTACTCTGTCAGATAAGCATAAGAGTTTAGAAGGCTGACACACCCCCGTCTCGTTTTTATACCCCTATCATACCATACCGCGCTCTCCGGCCGCCACCTATTTTTGGATGAAATTTGAGAAATTCATCGCGCGCGCCAAAAAATTTGTGCAAAAAGCTAAGAGGTCGAAAAATACCCGCAAGTCACGCCGGCACCCGGCCCGCGCGGCGCTCAGCGCGGGAGCGCAGGAAAACCGGCGTTTTCCCGTCACGGTACGGCGGCGCGGAAAGCGGCATTTAGTATTGAAAATTTGTAAGTTTGTGTCGACTTGCGGCATTATTTGAGTATAATATGAGCTGTGCGCTTGCACCGAGCGCCGATTCTTCATTGGGAGAAAAAGACATGATTGACGTTTCAGCTGCCGTGATCTGCAAAGGCGACAGGGTCCTTATCTGCCAGCGCCCGAAGGGCAAGAGCTTCGAACTGCTCTGGGAATTTCCGGGCGAGAAAATCGAGCCGCACGAGACGGCCGAGGAGTGCCTTGTCCGCGAATGCCGGGAGGAGCTCGGCATTTCCATCCGCGTGAAGGACAAGCTCACGGAAGTCGTCTACGAATACCCGGGCGGTACCATCCGGCTGCACTTCTTTGCGGCCGAAATCCTCTCCGGCCATATCGTGCAAAAGGAGCACGCCGCGATGGAGTGGGTCACGGCGGACGAGCTTAAGCACTACGCGTTTTGCCCGGCGGACGCGACGATGCTCTCACGAATCGATATACGAAACGTCATAAACGGAAAAAAGGGTTATGTTCCGCAGTGAACATAACCCTTTTTTGAATGCTTTCGCCGCCAGGCAGTTTTCTTAAAAGTGCCGATGTAGTCAAATACCTGCCGCCAGATTCATGGGCCCCTCGGCAGCGCAGCGCTTACCCGCAAGATTTTTCGTCTGTTTAAGCCTAAATCAGCCTGCGTTGTTTGAGAGCGCTTGGCCCAAAGGTTACACATCCCTCTGGCGATACAGCGCACTCAAAAACACTTATAAAATAACGCGCCGCTTTGCTTTTTCGCGCAAAGTGGCGCTTTTTTATCGCTATTCGAGAATTGTATCAAAAATGACAACTTTCGACGAATTTTTGACTATAATGGTTCGCGGTGGAATGAATTGGTAAATATGTAAATGTCAGAAAATTATGCCGTATCCGCGTGGGGTGTGCGCCGCGCCGCCCCGTGGTCGGACAAGCGCATAACGGTGCGAGAATCCGCGGAGTTTAAGCTGGGGGGATTTATATGAGAAAAAGAGTGCTTTCAATATGGCTGGCCCTGTGCATGATACTCATGCTCATGCCGGCCGCAGCGGCGGCGTCCTTCCCGGATATGCCAAGCGACTACTCGAGGGAAGCGCTGGAAGCGGCGGTGGAAAACGGGCTGCTTAAGGGGACGGACGGGAAGATACTCCCGAACGAAAACTTAACCCGCGCGCAGATGGCGGCGATTATTGTCCGCGCGTTCGGCGCGAAGCGGGAGGCCTCGCTGGCCGGGTATACGGACGTATCCCCGCAGGCATGGTACTACCCCGAGCTGGCGAAGGCCGTACATATGAAAGTGCTGCAGGGGGACGGCACGCGGCTCATGCCCAACGACCCGGTCACCCGCCAGCAGGCCTTTACGATACTGGCCCGCGCACTAAAGCTCGAAGACGGCACGCTCTCCGACCTTGCCGCGTTTTCCGACGCGTCGAGCGTCGCAAGCTGGGCTATCGGCCCCACGGCGGCCCTTGTGAAGGCGGGCTATATCCACGGGGCGGGCGGAAAGCTCAATCCCACGGACAATATCCTCCGCAAGGATTTTGCGGTGATGATGCACAACATCTTCAAGAAGTACATCAGTGAGCCGGGCACGGTGACGCAGCTGCCCGAAGGCAGCGTGCTGGTGAGCGTCCCCGGCGTCACGCTCAAAGACGTGGCGGTCAGGGGTGACCTTATCATCGGCGACGGCGTGGGCGACGGCGACGTCATACTGGACAACGTGACGGTTACCGGGCGCATGGTCGTCCGCGGCGGCGGCACGGGCTCTATCATCATCCGGGGCGGCAGCTCCGTGGGCACGGTGATTGTGTCCAAGGTTGACGGAGGCGTCCGCGTTTCTGTTGAGGGCGGCGCCGATGTGGAAGTCATCTACATCGACGACGGCCGGGACGACGTTATCGTGGAAGGCGACGTGGACAAGCTCGTGGTGGGAGCGGCGGACGTGCCGGTGACCATAAAGGGCGATGTTGAGGAAGTGACTGTCACCGGCGCAAGGGCGGCCATCACGGTGGAAGGTAACGTCGGAACGCTGACCACGGCGTCCGGCGCGTCCATCGAAGTGCGGGAAGGGGCGAAGATTGAGACGGTCAACGCCGCCGCCGCGGGCACGCAGGTGCGCGGCGAAGGCGCCGTCAACACGGTTTTGGCCGCGGCCAATAACGTTTCCGTCACGACAGCCGGGACGGACGTCACGGCGGTCGGGAACGTTTCGGGCGTGAAAGCCGGCGATAAGACGGTGGCCCCCGGCGAGACCGTAAAGGTGGAAAAAGGCACGTCCGGCGGCGCACCGGGCGGCGGAGGCGGCCCCGGCGGAGGGGGCGGCCCCAGCGGAGGGGGCGGCGTTGCCCTTAACGGCGTTGAGATAACCGGCGCGGCGGAAGCCGGGCAGACGCTCACGGCGCGCGTCAGCCCCGGCGGCGCGGAGGTATCGTACCAGTGGCAGCGGGCCGACGCGGAAAGCGGGACGTTCGTGGACATTCCCGGCGCGTCGGGGAGCACATACCGGCCCGGCGCGGCGGATTTTGGCAAGTGGATTCGCGTGAAGGCGACGGGCAAGGGCGGCTATACCGGAGAAGTCATAAGCCAGCCGGTTGGCCCCATCACCGCCGTGCGCTTAAGCTGGTACGAGGTGGCGGACGCCGGTGCGGATGATATATGCGCCGCGGCGTTCAGCCAGCAGAACCTTAACATCCAGGCGTTCAAGGGCGAGACGTTTTATCTTGCGGTGCAGGTTGAAAACGTCTCCGATACGGCGCTTAACGCCCGCATGGTGATCGTCGGCGAGGGCGTGGACGCTGAAAGCTTCGATATCGAGGCTGTGAAAGCCTACAGGAAGTCGGACGGCGTGTGGACGCCGCTGCAGGATATCCTAACGGTGCAGTTTGATGAGGGGCATTACATAGAGCTGACGGACTTTGAGGCGGGCGCCGTTTTGGCCTTCGTCATCGGGCTCAAGCCGAATGTCTCCGGCGCGTTTGAAATCCGGTGCCGCGTCATAGCGCGCTAGATTCGGCTCCGCTCAGGCCGCGGAAAGCGGTAAGTACAAAGCGGCAAAAAGCGCGGCCTGGGCGTAAGCCATAAGCCTTTTGCCGGAGCGAAGGCGCCTTTCCGGCGCGGGCTAATGCGTTACACCTTATACAAGTCCCATATAAAGCTGCAAAAAGCCTGATACGGAGGTGAGGGCGGAGCGGAATTAAGGAAACGGCTGTATGACAGTCAATAAGGCCGCAGCAGACTTTTTGGCATGGCCGCAGAAAGAGGCCGAACACTTTAGTTTATAGGGGGTTTATGACATGAAAAAGGTTTATAAAGCCAAAAAGGGATTCTTCAAGGTGCTGGCAGTGATTCTCGTGCTCGCTTTCGTGCTCCCGTCGCTCGCGGCGGCAGCGGACTGGATCGTGATTTCGAACACGCTCACGGCGAAGGTTGAGGTTGTAGAAGACACACATGTTGCGATGATCGAAGGTGATGAACCTCAATACTTTGAGACGCTTCAGGATGCTGTAGATGCGGCAAAAGTCGGTAGCAAAGGCGACCCGGTTAAAATCAAGCTGCTTAAAAACATAGATGTTCAGAACGCGCCAGAACAGCCTCCTGGCAAAAGGTTCATAAAGATCGAAGGCAAGCACATCGAGCTCAACCTCAATGGCAAAACCATCACTTCGGCCGGAAGAGCCATTGAGGTTCACAGTGGTTCACTCATTATTGATAACGGTACTATCGAGAAAACGTCAGGCGACACATCGGCTGCGGTTGTCGTCTACGGTCACAACGAGCAGACGGATAATGAAGTGACGTACGTTAAGTTTGGCAATAATGCGACCGTAAATGCCAACTACGGCATAGCTGTTTTTGACCGTGCCGGTAAATATGCCGACGGCGTTACAATTGAGTTCTATGGCACACTGACATACGACGACCAGTACGCCGCCGGGCATGCTTTCCATGTCGACGGCGATATCAAGAGAACAGGCGGCATGGCGCCGACAATCCGTATCAGCGGCGCTGAAATCCGGTCGAAAGGCGTTGGAGTTGCTTCAAACGGTTACTGTAATATCGAAATCGTTAATTCCGATATTACAGGCGCGACTGCCGTTGAAGTCAAGGCCGGAGACGTCACAATCGACAGCGCAACAACATTGACGGTCGATGTGGCTGACCCGACTCAAAAGCCGAACTATAATGGCTCGTCGACGAAAGGCTTCTCGATTGCCGTTGTTGCCAATAAAAGTTATAGCAAGGATGCTAATGAGGGGAAACATGTCCCGATTAAAGTAAGTGTCGCAGCGGAGATGGGTAAACTGAATGGACCAATCGCCCTCCTGCGCGACAGCGAAGATGCTCAACATGTAGTTGAGTTCATCTTTGACAATGACCCGACCGAAAAGCTTGTGAAGGGCAATGCTGTCAAGGTATATGACACTAATAAGTATCAAGTTGTGGACGGCCAGCTTATTGACCTCAAGTGGGAAGCCGAAAATGGTGTAACAGATAACACGCTTATATTAACCGCAACAGAAAATGTGCCGAGCACGGCCACATTTACTGCCTCGCCTGCTCAGGGCATTATAAAGGCAAAAGATGTGTCATTTATACTGACGGCATACAAGCAGGGTGATGGCAATACATGGACAAGAATCGACGACGTCACGATCACTGTTAATGGTAACTCGGTAGCCTGCAACACCGAAGAGGACAATAATAATCCCTTCTGGTACATTGCCCAGAAATCAGACGTGACTGAGGGCATCGAAATGACGATTGGGTTTACCTTCAACGGACCCGGCACATATAAGTTTGAGCTCTTCGCCGTACAGGAGAAAGACTACACATTTACACAGCCGGGTTCATAAACAACCGCAAAAAGCAAGCCGCGGGGAGCATTAGCTCCCCGCGGCGCGTTTTCACGCCCCCGGCGGTGCCGCGGGGCGATTTACGACAGCGCGCTGGCGATGTCCTTGACCTCGCTTAAAAGGCTGCCCGCCAGTGCGGAGCACTCCTGGAGGGAGCCGGCGAGCGACTCAAACAAGCGGGTGACCTTCTTTTCATAATCCTTCGGCTTTCGCGGGAAGGACGCAATCATCTTCACGGCTTTCTTTTCGTTGATGCAGTAGGCTCTGTTGCAGGCAAACAGCACCTGGTTGAGGCACGAGACGGCGCGAAACAGGTGCCCGGCAGCGTAATACTTATCCCCCGAGGCGGCGTTTGCCCGCATAATCGTAAGCGAAAACTCCGCCTCAAACAGGAAAAAGGAAATCAAAGCGTCCCGCAGGGCGGCGGGGTACTCTTCCGCGCGCCTTTTCAGCGCGAAAAAGCGCGCGTCTTTAGCGTAGAGGACTTTGCAGATTGCCAGTTCCCCGCGGTACATGGTGCTGATGTACCCGTGCGGGTGCCCGGTCTGGTAGTGGGCGGTGACGACGCCGCGCTCCGTCTCCTCGACGATGCGCTCCACCCGCGCAATGTCGCGCAAAATGAGGTCGACGTGATACCCGCCGACGACGAGCCAGCCGCCGCCGTTGACCCACTCGCCCCAGCCACCGGGAGGGACGACGAGGTTTTCCCGGCGCTCGTCGTCCAGCTCCGCCGCGGCGCGGTTTATGGCGTAAAGGTCAAATAAATCGGCGCGATAGTAAACGCCGATGTCGATATCCGAATCGGCCGAATGGGTGCCCCGCGCGCGCGAGCCGCCGAGGACAACCGCCTCGACAAACGGCAGGGAGGAGAGCTTCTCCGCCGCCGAGCGCATGATGCCGTCTACCATGATACACGCTCCTTATTCCGCATTATAGCTGCGCGGGCGGGCAGGGTATCCCGCACAGCCGGCACGCCTGCTCGACGGCCCACGCCTGGTGCGGGAAATACAGCCGCTCCACAGCCTCGCGCGGTGTGAGCCAGACGAGCGTGTGGTCCGGCTCCGTCGGCTGCGCGACGAAGCCGCCGATTTCCATCAGGTAAAAGTACCCGATGTTATGGCAGTCCCACCGCAGCGCCTCGACGAAATGGTAGTAGTCGCCTTTGCAGACAAGCTCCGTCGGATTGACGCGCAGCCCCGCCTCCTCAAGGCACTCGCGGACGAGGCACTCTCTGTGCCCTTCGCCGTCGTCAAGACCCCCGCCGAGCAGGAAGCAGCCGATTTCGCCGGTCAACAGGTGCGTCTGTATGACGGGGATTTTCCCGTCCGCGCGAAACCCGATGCCGTAAGCCCCCACGCGCTCGTTATACTCCGCGCCGTGTTTTTTCACGCCGAATGTCCGCTCCAGCACAGAAAACCACGCCTTCACTCAAAGAATACGCTAAATTTATAGCCGCGCCAAAGCCGCTGGCGGCTCGCCACCAGCGGCTGATTTGTTTGCTTGCTGCCCGCTAAGGCACTTTTTCGCCCCTGAAAGCGCGGCGGGCGCAGCCGTACCCATAGTTTACCAAAAAGCGCCGCCATGCGCCATGGAGGCGGTGTTCAGCCCGCAGCCTGCCGGCCCGCCGCGCTTTGGCAGGCGTCGCGGAACGCCACGAAGCCGCGGTTGCGCATAAGCGGCCGCCACAGGGAAGGGCGCGCGGCTTCCGCTTAACGCTTTTTTGCGCCGCGCGCGGAAAGCGGCCGTCTTTCTTTATATAGGCGCGTCAGACAGGGCTTTTCCCGAAGTGGCGGAAGGCGAGGATGCTCACCGCCAGAAAATACGCGCACCAAAACTCAAGCGCAACGGTGCCCGCGCGGGATGCGCCCTCCTGCAGGCCGGCAAATACGCCTGTCATCGGCAGGATAAAGCAGCTCAGGAAAAACACGCCGTGCGCGAGGAGGAGCCCTTTGAGCCACTTGTCGGCCTTGCCGCGCGCCTGAATCGTCAGCCCGATAAAAAACGTCGACAGCGCCATCATGCCGTAGCCCAGAAGGTCGTAGTTGAAAAGCAGGCCGCCTTTTTTGTAGTCCAGTATGGAATGCGCCTGCTCGCTGAGGGATTCAAGCCGGACGGTCGTCGTCTGCGCGAAGTACACCAAATAAATAAGCGCGGCGTAAACGGCGGCAAACACCAGCGCGGCGCTTGCGGCGGCTTTCCGGCCGCTTCCGCATTCGGCATGGAAACCGGCCGCCATCAGGATGTATCCGATCGGGAGGAGCATGCAGACGACGTAGCTGCCGAAATCAAAAGGGATGAG
>Ga0134096_1002451_pt1 | contig 12091 bp, 10 predicted proteins | sample 7_2taG_FD_94448 | JGI IMG/M metagenome (GOLD analysis project Ga0134096, IMG submission 94448) | Switchgrass degrading microbial communities from high solid loading bioreactors in New Hampshire, USA - 7_21_20_110_A3 metaG | ecosystem: Engineered > Bioreactor > Semi-continuous > Anaerobic >... | reverse complement strand
CCATCGCTGTAGGTCAGTCCGTCTTTAATGGTCCAGGTATATGTCTTTGAACCATCCTCATTTACCGTGACCTCGGGGTCTTTTGCGACAACCGTCTTATTTATCACGAACTCACCTTCGTGTGTTGCCTCTACCAGGCTGTAACCAGTGATGAAGTTGTAAACATCATAGTCTGCTGCATTGTTTTGGAAATACGGGACCCAGTCACCGGATAGCTCGGTAGTATTTCCGATGGTGATCTGGCCGCCTACTTTTGGCTCAGACACTTCGTCGGTCTCGTCGGTTTCGTCGGTTGGTTCCTCACCATTGTCGGTCTGGGAAGGTTCTTCGGACTCGTCGCCGGTTTCGCTGGGTTCAGTGGAACCGCCAGACCCTCCGCATGCTGCTAAGGAAAACAGCATAACCATCACAATTAAAAGTGCCAATAGCTTTTTTGTCATTTATTTTTCCTCCTCCTTTTTATATTTTTATTTATATGTAAATTTATTAATTGACAAGCATACACTTGTTGGTTTGATTATATTCATCATAACACATTTCTATTACTAACGGTATTAAAACACAAAGAAATACTTAATAAAAATTTAAATATTCCTAGGCATAATTAAATTAGATTATCAAACTACTTTTACATAAAGGGTTGTCATCATTTTAGTTAGATGATATTATACCATCTTTTAATTAGCAATACAATACTCCACTTTATTTTTCGCCTCATTAAATTTTTTTAGTATGTTATAAAGCTATATAATTCAACAGCAAAATTTGAAAATATATATTACATTCTTTTTTAGTAATAGGTGCATACTATATTGCAATTTTCAGAAAATTTGACCGCCAAAAATGGTTGTGATATTGGAGGAAAGGTGATATAAGAAACAAAGTTGTGCAAAAGAGAGCGAAAGGAATAGCGATGAAAATAGAGTTAAAATAGACAAATATATACAGATTATATAGAAACATAAATTCGGGGGGAATTTTATGGGTAGATATATTATTCACAGGTTGATTTCTATGGCCATTACACTTTTTTTTATAATAACCATAACCTTTTTTCTAATGCATGCTATACCTGGTGGCCCGTTTACGCGGGAGAAACCACTTCCCGAAGCCATCATTAAAGCCCTTAATGAGAAGTATCATCTTGATGATCCAATATGGAAGCAGTATCTGGATTATTGGAAGGATATATTGCGTGGGGATTTGGGCCCATCCTTTCAGCTGGCAAACTATACGGTTAATGATTTAATTGCAAAAGGGTTTCCTATAGCAGCAAGCCCATTATCTACAACATGGGAGCCAATCCCAAGACTTTGGATCCTCAACTCAACAATGCTGTTGAAGCGGGTAGCGTAATCGTGCATTGCTTTGAAGGTCTAACCCGCAAGGATCAAAATGGCCGGATTCAGCCGGGTATCGCAAAAGAGTGGAAAATGAATGAGGATGGGACGAAATTTACGTTTTATTTGAGAGATGCCAAATGGTCAGATGGCCAGCCGGTAACGGCGGATGATTTCGTATATGCCTGGAGGAGGGCTGTGGACCCGCAAACAGGGGCCGAATATGCCTATCAGCTTTGGTATATAAAGAATGGCCAGGCTATTACCGAGGGCAAAATGAGCCCCGAAGAGCTGGGGGTAAAAGCTGTTGATAGTAAGACATTAGAGGTTGAGCTTGAAGCCCCATGCGCGTATTTCCTTCAGCTAACTGCGTTTCCCACTTTATTTCCTGTAAGAAAGGATATCATCGAGCAGTACGGCGATGCTTGGGTTAACAAACCAGAAACCTATATTACAAATGGACCCATGGTTATAACGGAGTATTCGCTTAATGATAAGATTGTTTTGAAAAAGAGCGATACTTATTGGAACAAGGATGCTATAAAGGCCAATGAGCTTATATTTACCATGATAGACGATCCGGCTTCCGAGCTCTCGGCTTTTGAAGCAGGGGAGATCGATTTTGCGGATTCCGTCCCAGCGGAAGAAATTCCTCGTTTGAAAGAGGAAGGAAAGATCAGCATTGAAGCGCAATTGGGAACTTACTTTTACTGCCTCAACGTGGAAAAGGCACCCCTGGATGACGTGAGGGTAAGGAAGGCTTTGGCGCTTGCAATTGACAGGCAATATATCATCGATAATGCAGCCAAGAATTTTGCAATCCCTGCTTATGCATGGGTACCGCCGGGAATGCCTGATGCAAAAGAAGGCTCTGATTTCAGAGAGGTAGGCGGGAACTATATACCCGAGGATTATGAGAAAAATGTTGAAGAGGCACGCAAGCTTTTGGCAGAGGCAGGATATCCCGATGGCCAGGGGTTCCCGGAGTTGACATTAATGTACAACTCCGAAGGTGATCATAAGGCAATTGCCGAGGCTGTACAGGAGATGTGGAAGAAGAATCTGGGCATAAACGTAAAGCTGGACAGCCAGGAGTGGGCAGTTTTCCAGGAGACCCGTACGCAGGGCAACTATGAGATTGCACGCCATGGCTGGTTAGGAGACTACGTTGACCCCATGACCATGCTCGATATGTGGTACAGCAAGAGTGGCCAAAACGACGCTCGATGGAAGAACAGCCAATATGACCAGCTCATTGACCTGGCCAAGAAGTCCGGGGATCAGAACGAAAGAATGGAAGCCATGCACAAGGCTGAGGAGATCCTGATGGGAGAAATGCCGATAATCCCCGTATACTATTATACTGATCAGTACTTGATAAATCCCAAGATAAAGGGATTCTACTACGATCCGCTTGGATTCAAGGTATTCCTGTATGCGACAAAAGAATAAAGGCATAAAAAAAGAGAGCCGATTTTTAGGCTCTCTTTTTTGCTACTTCTTACTGTTTAATAGCTTTTACCTGTCCAGAGCGGATGCCGCATCCTCGTCAAGGATGACCGTTACGTTGGGGTGAAGCTGAAGTACCGAGGCAGGAACGTCGGTGGTGATGGGGCCATGAAGGGCCTTGCTTATGGTCTCGGCCTTGTCCTTACCAGAGGCTAAAAGTATGATCTTTTGTGCCTGCATGATGGTTTTTATGCCCATGGAGAGGGCTTTACGCGGTACCTCGTCCGGTGAGTTGAAAAACCTAGAGTTGGCTTCGATGGTGCGCTGTGCCAGCTCCACAACGTGCGTGAGGGAATGGAATGGGGTGCCAGGTTCGTTGAAGCCGATATGGCCGTTATGTCCGATGCCCAATACCTGAAGAGTAATACCACCGGCCTGAGCTATCATCCTTTCATAGATTTTGCATTCCTCTTCTAAAGAGGGAGCGGTGCCGTTGGGCAGATGTACGTTTTCCCTCTTTATGTTTATGTGGTTGAAGAGGTTTTCGTCCATGAATCTGTGATAGCTGCACGGGTGATCCTTGTCAAGCCCTACATATTCGTCGAGGTTAAAAGTTACCACGTTGGAAAAGTCAATCTTGCCTTCTTTGTTCATCTTAACCAGATTCCTGTACATCCCCACGGGCGTACTGCCGGTTGCCAGGCCGAGCACGGTGTGGGGGTTGCTTTTTATTTGTTTGGCTACGATCTCGGCCGCCATCTGGCTCATCTCATCGTAATCTTTGCATATTATGACCTTCATCGTTTAACACTCCCTTTCAATAGCTTAAATTGCTCATTTGTTATTTTTCCAATGGGCCAAAAAAACGAATTGCGCATTACTCCCCGGCTGACCATTTTATGTAGTACTTAATCGGCCAGCATTAAAATAGAGAGCTGCACTGAAGCCAATATGCCCCCTCAAAATATTTTAGCACTTTTTGTTTAACGCTGCATTGCTTTTTGGGAAAATTTTTGGATTTTTTGTCCGTTTTACGAAGCAGAGAGGGGAAATTCTCCGGCAATTGGAATGAAAACACATAAACGGTTTTTTTGTGTTATAATAATAATTGGTCACAGAAGAGGGCACGATTATGGCTGAAGTCTGGCTTAAAAGGGGAAATAACTATATGATGGGGCGCAGGAACGAGCATTTGTTCATAAGGGTGCTATACGTAATACTGGGGAGTTTCATATATTCCGTTGGCGTGAACATGCTCTTCATTCCGCACAGGCTGTTAAGCGGCGGACTGACGGGCATCGCGATAATACTGGAGTATTTATTTTCCATTCCCAAGGAAATTACCGTCATAGTCCTCAATGTTCCTTTGTTCATTGGAGGATATAGGTTTTTGGGCAGGCGTTTTATTTATCTGAGCCTGATAGGGATAGCCAGCATGTCGGCCTTTTTGTATCTTACAAAGGGCTGGACCATGGATGTAAAGGATGATATGATGGCGGCGATTTTCGGCGGGTTGATTCTGGGAACGGGCACGGGCATCGTGATGAGAAACCGCGGTTCGCTCGGCGGTACCGATATCATATCACTGCTGGTGAATAAATTCTTTTCGTTCAGCGTTGGATGGATTGCCACGGCGTGTAACTTTTTAATATTGATCGCTGCAGCAATCCTTTTGGATGTTGAGACCGCCATGTTTTCCATGGTAGGCATCTTTGTGAGCAACAAGGCGGTGGATGCCATACTGACGGGATTCAATCATAAAAAAACAGTTATAATAGTATCGGATAAGGCCGATGAGATGGCGGAGGAGCTCTTTCGCCATGTTAAAAGGGGCATCACCTTCCTAAATGGCCAGGGTGCCTATACCCATAGGGACAAGAAGCTCATATACATGGTGGTGCGGACCATGGAGCTATCAAAGCTCAGGGAAGTGGTGCACAGGGTTGACCCCGGAGCTTTTATGTCCATAATAGATACCAGAGAAGTAGAGGGGAAAGGTTTTAGCATGGAGAACGTAATCTGAGGTTTTTAGGTCAAGCTACAGGGCAGGCGGCGCGGAACTGCTGATAAGGAGAATGGGCAGAATGCGGTATGCAAGGATCAAATTTTGGAACAAGGAGGGCTTTTTATGGATTTAAACCGCATCATCGAATCGTACAGGGATGAAATAATACGTTCAACCCGCGAGCTGGTAGCCATACCCAGCGTAGAGGGTGGGCCTCGGCCGGGTAAGCCGTTTGGCGAGGATGTCTACAGGGCGCTTGACTATACGTTGACCCTTGGCAGAAGGCTGGGGTTTGAGACCAAAAACGTGGACGGCTATGCGGGCCATATTGAATTTGGGCAAGGGGAAAAGATGATGGGGATCTTGACGCATTTAGATGTGGTGCCCGAAGGAAGCGGCTGGACCTATCCACCGTACGCCGGGGAGGTTCGCGATGGCAGGATTTACGGCAGGGGAGCCATCGACGATAAAGGGCCGACTATTGCCGTGCTTTATGCCATGAAAGCCGTCATGCAGTCCGGCGTCCCTGTAAATAAGAAGGTGAGGCTGATACTTGGTACCGATGAGGAGAGCGGCTGGGAGGACCTCAAATACTATTTTAAGAAAGAGCCCGTTCCCGATTTTGGAATGAGCCCCGATGGGCGGTATCCCATCATCAACGCCGAAAAGGGGATCCTACACATAGCTTTGTCCAAGAAGTTTTCGAGCGGGCAAAAATCTTCCATGAGGATTGAAAGGGTATACGGAGGGCAGAGGCCCAACGTGGTGCCCGATGAATGCGTTTGCGTCTGCGGACCTGGCGCTCATAAGCGGAAATTGATTGAAGGCATTGAAAAGGTAAAAGGCAGGTCGGGGTATGCCATAGAGGTTGAATCGGGCGAGGGGGATGCTGTAATCGTCAGATCTATCGGCCAGCTCGCTCATGCCAGCATGCCCGAAAAAGGAAGGAATGCCATCGGGCAGATGCTGCTTTGCCTGTCGGCTGTAGGGCTGGGAGATAGCGAGATGGAGGGATTTATCGCTTTTCTGGCGGAAGCTATTGGCATGGAATTTGACGGCCGTTCCATGGGCCTGGCATTGGAGGATCAGCTTTCGGGAAAGCTTACCCTCAATTTAGGGATGATCGATGTAAACGACCAAAATGGCCGGGCGGTTATCGATATACGCTACCCTGTGAGCTTCGAAAAACAGCACATATTATCGCGCATACACGATGCGGCTGGTAGATTTGGCGTGGAAGTAGAGGTTTTGGATGATCAGGGGCCCCTTTATGTGCCCGAGGACCACTTCCTGGTGCAGGCGCTGAAGAAGGTGTATGCAGAGCAGACGGGGCAACCTGCCTATACCGTTGCCATAGGCGGCGGTACCTATGCCAGGGCCATTAAGAATGCGGTTGCCTTTGGAGCGGTCTTCCCGGGGAAGCCCGAAATGGCGCACCAGAGGGACGAGTATATAGAGATAGAGGACCTGATGATGAACGCTAAAATTTACGCGCATGCTATTGCGGAGCTTGTTAGGTAATAAACTGATGTGGCGTATAAAATTGCCGCCGCAGCGCAAAAGCTTTTGGGGTTTGATATGCGATGCGACGGCATTCTTATTTGTCGCGATAAGTTCTTTCAAGATGCAATAGGGCCTTTTTGATTTCAATGCCCGCGCTAAAACCGCCCAAGCTTCCGCTGGCCGTTAGTACCCTGTGGCAGGGGATTATAATGGGAACCGGGTTGGCACCGCATGCCCGTCCTATGGCGCGGAAGGCTTGAGCATGGCCGATCTCTATGGCGATGTCTTTGTAGCTGCGCACCTGGCCGTAGGGTATTGACTGTAAGGCCTTCCAAACCTTCATCTGAAACGGGGTCCCTTCTACATGAACGGGAACATCAAAATATTTTCTCCTGCCCTGGAAGTACTCTTTAAGCTGGATGGCTGCAGTATGGGATGGATCTATCGAGTACGGTATATTTTTCCGGTCCAGCTCTTTTACAATGGACTCAAGGAGCGAGAAATGTATCTCTCTTACTCCTTTGGAAGAGGCTATAACGGTGATGGGGCACAAAAATCCGTCAAGCTGAGCTATTGTATAAGCTTCAAAATTCTTCATGAGGTTTTCCATTTCTAATTTGCTCCTTCCCATATAAAAAATGAGCCAAGCATCAAGGCAATTACGGGGTTGTTTACCGTTCTAATCATTTTACCCTTTAAATAAAATTTATTACTGAAATGTTAATTCGAAAAAATAATGTCAGAAGGGAGGTGTCGGCTTAATTTAAAAAAGAACAGTTGATACGCGTAAGAAATTGGGAAAAACGCTCATAGCCTGCCAATGTGAAAAGCACCCAGCCTATTGGAGTGTGATACACATAGGGGATAAGGCTAATGCTCTATATGCGGGGCGTCCGGACCAAGGGGGATAGAGCTCTAGCCTACAGGATCTTCCACACCTTTATCCCCCTTGTCCCTTTTTTCAATTTCAGCTTTGCCCTTATAAAAATCTGCTCAATACAGAAGCGATTGTCATGGTTATACCCGTCAGTTGATAGACCTGTACCATTCTGAGGTTGGCTTCCGTCATTTTTGGGATATCATCGTAATATTGCCGCGCAACCCTAACAGCCCTTATGGCCAGCGGGGCGCTGATCAGCCCAAGCAGCCAGAAAGCATTCCCCAGTACAATGGCCAATAAGATGAACCACAGGTAAGCTATGAGGAATAGAAGGGCAAATATCCTGACGCTTTTTTCCTTTCCTAACCTAACCACCCAGTTTCTCTTGTTGCCTTTGAGATCGGCTTCATAGTCAGGAAATTGATTTATCCACAGCACATTGGCTATTAGTATCCCTATGGGTATGGATATCAATAGAGCAGAAAAATCCACCCTGCCTGTTAGCAGGCAGTATATGCCCAGCACTATGAGCGGGCCAAAAGTCAATCCCACCGTTACTTCCCCCAAGCCCCGATAAGCCAGTTTGAAAGGGGGAAGGCTGTACACTATGGAAAGCAAAACGCCAGCCATCCCTATCCACAATACGCTTGTCTCCTTAAAAAATATGATGTAAAGGCCTATCCCGCAAGCTATCACAAAGGTAACTATGGCAATTATGACGACTTCGGTTAATGTGAGCTTCCCGTCGACAATGGTCTTTTTCCCTCCGCTGAAAGGGGTTCTTTTGTCGGGGGAGATAAACCGGTCAACCCCCGACAGGTAATCCACATATTCGTTTACAGCGTTTTTACCGATCTCTATACAATAAACGGCTATTAGGGCCACCAAAAACCAGTAAATATCAAACCTCCCCGCATTGCCGAAGGCAAATGCCGCACCTACCACCATTGGCACCGTAGACGCTATCCATATTTTAGGGTCGGCCAGCTGCCAGAACCCCTGCCATATGCGCTTTACATCTGCACCCATGTTTAAGTCCCTCCTGTATTGGCAGATAATGCTCAAGTTTCTGCCATTTAAGGCCTCCTTTTATTATACTTTCAGTCGATGATTTCATCAATAGGTGCTCCTGGCGGGACCATGGGATATACCATTTCATCCGGGTGTATGATGCACTCTATCAATACAGGTTGTTGCATATCAAGGGCTTTTTTGAGCGTATCCTCTACTTCTTCGTTGGAGGTTACCCTGAACCCTTTGATCCCATAAGCGTCGGCCAGCTTTACGAAATCCACATCAGGGGTTAAGGTGGTGTAAGAGAACCTTTCGTTGAAGAACAGCCTTTGCCACTGGCGTACCATACCAAGGGTTTGATTGTTTAAGACTAATTGTATTATGGGCAACTTGTATCTTGAAACTGTAGCCAATTCGGTGGAATTCATCTTAAAGCTCCCATCGCCTGCGACGTTTATGACCCTTCGATCGGGTCTCCCGATGCATGCACCTATGGCTGCTCCCAGGCCATAGCCCATCGTGCCCAGGCCGCCGGAAGAGATGAAGGTTCGAGGCTCGTCAAATTTGTAAAATTGGGCAGTCCACATCTGGTTTTGCCCTACTTCGGTTGTAATTATGGCCTTTCCGCTGGTGAGCTCATAAAGCTTTTCTATGATAAACCGGGGATATAGCTTACCTTTGGGCGCATTGCCCTTTAGGGTATATGTCTTCTTCCACTCCTCTATTTGCTCGTTCCAGCTGTTGGGCTGTTTTTCGTTCACCAGAGCGGTCAATCTCTGGAGTATCTTTTTTACATCCCCGCAGATAGGTATGTGGATATCGATATTCTTGCCCAGTTCTGCCGGATCAATGTCTATATGGATGATTTTGGCACGGGTAGCAAACTTATCGGCCTTGCTTATGACGCGATCGCTAAACCGGGCACCTATTGCTATCAGCAAATCACAGTTGGAAACCGCATAATTGGAAGCCCTAGTTCCGTGCATTCCCACCATGCCCGTGAAATAGGGATGAGTGCCCGGAAAAGCGCCCAAGCCCATGAGCGAACAGGTCACGGGAGCCTTTATCTTTTCGGCAAAGCTTACCAGTTCGCGGTTTGCTCCCGATATGTTTACGCCTCCACCTGCATATATCACCGGCCTTTCACATTTGTTTATGGCTTCTACAGCCCTTTCAATGTTTTTTTCTATTTTTTCGCTGCGGTAAAACTGGGGATGGAATATGTCCTCGTTTACGTAACTCGTATCCACTTGAACCGGTTGATAGGCTATAATCGAGTTTTGTATGTCCCTCGGTATATCGACCAAAACGGGGCCCGGACGGCCGCTTCGGGCTATCTTGAAAGCCTGCCTTATAATATCAGGCAAGCGCTGGGCATCTTTGACGATATAATTATGTTTGGTAATGGGTGCAGTTATTCCGGTTATATCTACTTCTTGGAATGAGTCCTTGCCAAGCAGGGAGGAGGTCACCTGGCCGGTGAATACCACCAGAGGTACCGAGTCCATATAAGCTGTTGCGATGCCTGTTACCGTATTGGTAGCTCCAGGCCCCGATGTGGCGAACACTACGCCCACCTTTCCGGTAGCCCTGGCGTATCCATCGGCAGCGTGGGTAGCCCCCTGTTCATGGGCAGTTAAAATGTGGTTAATATCTTTTGCGTCGTAAAGAGCATCGTATACCGGAAGGATGGCTCCTCCGGGGAAGCCAAAGACTACATTTACGCCCTGCTCCCTCAGGCATTCTATGACTACCTGCGCGCCTTTCAATTTCATTTTTCATCGCCCCCTTTTCAAAAAATAAGTACAAAAAAACCCTTCATCCCCTTCTTTAATGGGACGAAAGGCTTGCTTCCGCGGTACCACCCATATTCGCTGCTGCCTCGCGACAACAGCCTCACCGGGATACGGCCCGGCTAAAAGCCCAGGCTTATATCCTTGCACTGTAACGGGAGCCCCCGTCAGGGCTTACTGAACATTTCACCCCTGCGGCTCCGGGACGACTTCGACATTTCCACGGGCACCGGTTTGCACCGACCACCGGCTCTCTTAAGCCCGCTCGAAAATGCTACTCTTCCCTTCATAGCCTTTAAATGGGTATTTAGGTGTAATTGGGTATATTCTAATATAAGTTGCCCGGAAAAGCAAGGGGATTTTTTCAGACATTTTGACGGTTATCCCCGTTCATATTCCCGTTTATGTTAATGATTCATGAAGAAGGGATTTGTTATAAGCCGTAGAATACATATTTTGTAAACAATTTAATGAAAGGCGGGCGGGACATGAGTAAGCTGAGTCAGTGCTTGAAAATAATTGCGTTGCTTCAGACGCGGCAGATGCTGTCAACAAAGGAAATAGCAGAGATACTTGATATAACGCCGCGAAATGTAAAAGCGTACATCGAATATTTAAAGAAAGCCGGAATTCCCGTTCAGGGGATGTCGGGAAGGGCGGGTGGCTATTACCTGGCTGATGAATACTATTTTGAAGTGCCCGGGCTTGACGAAGGAGAATATTCAGCCTTAATGCTGGCCGAAAAGCTTTTAAATATAAAAAGCGAGTTTCCCCTTGCAGGTGAGCTACAGACGGCCATAGCCAAAATACGTTGCGCCCTGGGCGATACGATAGCCGGCGTCTTTCCCATTCCTACGGATGAGCTAATGCTTTCTTTGGGAAAGGTCGATTTAAAGGATAACCTGAATAAGGTGTTGACCGCCATTTATATGGCCATAAAGCAACGCAGGCGTATACGGGTTGTCTACTACACTGCATCAAGGGATGAGAGAAAGAAGCGCGAAATAGACCCCTATGCTGTAGTATATCGAGAAGGTTCGTGGTATTTAATCGGGTACTGCCATTTAAGAGGAAAGGTGCGTACCTTCAAAGTGGTCAGAATAGAGTCGATTAAAGTGCTGGATTCTACTTTTGTTTACCCGAGCGATTTTTCGGTCAAGGAGTACATGTCAAACGTCTTCAGCGTAATCGAAGGTGAGGAATACCAAATTGAGATACGGTTTTTCCATCCTGCCAGCGTATGGATAAGGGAGAAGAGATGGCTTCCCACTCAGCGGATTGAGGTGCTGGAAGATGGGTCGGTAATTTTTAGGGCCAGGGTAAAAGGGCTTATCGACATTAAGAGATGGGTGTTAAGCTTTGGAAAGCTGGCTGTAGTGCAAAAGCCAGAGAAACTTGCGGAAAGCATAAGGGCCGAGATAGAGGCTATGAAGGATGTGTATGCGGAAGCGCATTGCAAAGAGGACTAGGCCATGAAATGAGACGGGTTGCGAAATGGAGCAGCTTTTGATGCATAACAGCTTTGTGCTGAAAAACAGCTCTGTAAAAGGGTAACGATTCCCGGATGGCCCAAAAAAAGATGCCTCCTTATTCGGCATCATGTTTGAGGCTAATAAGAAGGCATCTTGCGACTATTCTTCAGCAGTTATTCATGCTGCCGTTTTGTATCACTCATCCATAAGCCTTTTTTCTTCCGTTATTTCCTGGATGGGCTTTATGTCCTGCGTCACTTCCAGAATGCCCAGGAACTGGCCCGTATTGTCCCTTACGGCAAAATAGCGGATAAAGACGTATTTGTCGCCCATCTTGATCCAGAAGTCTTCGTGGTCCTTTTTACCGGTTTTCAGGTTTTCTATCACTTTTTGAACTATGTGTATGCTGGCAGGAGGATGGCAGTTTTCCACGCGCCTGCCGATGACGGTCTTGGGTCGGGCGAAGATCCTTTCCTTGCCCTGGGAAAAATATTTTACCGTCCCATCTTTATCGACGAAGGTGATGTCCAGCGGCAGCGTATTAAAGATGGCCTCTATCTCCTTTTGTGAGAGTATGCCGGTTTCAAACTTTATGTATCCGCCTTCTACCGGCTGCTGGCCCTCGACCTGTGCCT
>Ga0134096_1002448_pt1 | contig 12104 bp, 10 predicted proteins | sample 7_2taG_FD_94448 | JGI IMG/M metagenome (GOLD analysis project Ga0134096, IMG submission 94448) | Switchgrass degrading microbial communities from high solid loading bioreactors in New Hampshire, USA - 7_21_20_110_A3 metaG | ecosystem: Engineered > Bioreactor > Semi-continuous > Anaerobic >... | reverse complement strand
TACTCACCACAGTATCTGAACGGATTGGTATCATTGATATCCGATACTTTTTCATTACCAAATGCATCATACTCATAAGTCATTGATACGCCATCAAGTGCCAGCATTAGGTCCATTATATTTATCATACCATCTTTATTTAAATCCGCTCCAGGATTATATCCCGGCCTGCCTTCTACGGTGTACATAGCTTCGTTTATTTTATCAATGGTTGCCGTATTTTTTCCACTGCTTATTAATTGTACCACATCTCCATGCCCGTTAAAAGTATAATATTGTCTTTCTTGAGTCCCTATATCACAAGCAATAAGGTTTACTCCTCTTAGATACTCGGATGTAATGTCGTTATTTTCATTCAACTCCGCTATTACATTTGCTCCGTCTAAGATATAATTAGTGATTACATTATTAACTGATTTAGAAATCCTTAATCCATCACCATTATAAATATACCGAATAGTTTTATCGCCTTCTACTGCTTGTATTAGTTGATTAAAGCCGTCATATTCGTAAAAACATGCATCTTTACCAGGATTGTTTCCTGTTATATACAGTTGGTATTGCTCCGATTCATTTGCCGCAGCCGGTTTAATAACTTCTTTCCCTTTATAAATCATATTCCCATTATCATCATAAGAATACCGTGTTATTTCTTCTAATTCCCCTATTCTTTTTGTCTCTGACTGCAGCCAGTTATTTTTGTTGTAATCATAATCTACTGTATATGAATTAGCTCCATTATCTACTGTCATTTTGTTACGATTATTATATGCATCATATTGATAGGTAGTTATAATATTATCTGTTAGCTCATTTACAGTTGCAAGTCTATTGAGTCCATCATATGTATACTCTGTAGTTCTTTCCGGCTCACCTGCAATCTTTTCTGTTTTTCTTTTTTGATTTCCACTGAGAAAATAAGCATATTCATATTTGGATAATTCTATTCCTTTTTTTACATTTGTCAAACTTTCTAATTGATTAGCAGAGTTATACGAATAACTTGTTGATAATCCTATATTAGGATACGAAAGTTCTTCTCTATTGCCATTTGCATCATAACTATAAACAGTTACAACGGTTTCATTTTGATTATCGTCTACTTCAATTACTTGTTCCATTCTGTTCAACCAATCATACGTGTATTTAAGATGCATAATGGTTACATCATTCTGTATCAGTTTAAAGAAAGTTATATTGTCATTAGCATCGTACCCATATTCTTTAACTATTCCCGTTTTACTATCCTCTTCTCTTATTAATCTACCTAAGTCATCATAGGAATAGTTTACATTGGAATCCATCGTTGCTCTATTGCCTATAAAATTATACGTAAATGAGCGAGATACATTCCCTTTTTGATCAGGTGTTATAGCATTTTGACTTAATATTCTGCCAAGCCCATCATATTCAAAATATATGATACTTTGATTTTTGCTCCTTTTTTCAGATAGCAACCCATTAGTATAAGTATAACTTTCTTCTTTTCCTAACGGATCTATAATTTTTATCAGCCTGTTTAGTTGATCATATTCATATTTAGTTGCTGAAAATTCTGCATTGGCAGGTTCAATTTGATCAATTCCGTTTTTAATCCCTTTAATTGTAATAGGTGACGTTAAACCTGTATACATCCTTATTCTATTCCCTGCAGCATCGTAATAATATTGAGTATAGTTTTCACGATTAACAGGATCGCCTGTGTCCTCATTATAAACATCATTTTTATATGTTATTACTTTCATTAACATATTACGATCGTTATACTCATATTCAGTCATATTATACTTTATCTTTTCTTCATCCGGAGCATTACTACTTATTCTTTCACGTATAAGATTACCATTGAGGTCATAATCATACTTTTTGTAGGAAAATTTTGTGACATCCCCGGGAGCAACATTATCAAATGGAATTTTTTCTTCAATGAGCCTTCCGGCATTATCATACTTATATTCTGTTTTATATCCTCTAAAGTCAATGACACTGACTTTTCTCCCTAAGGCATCATAATTGGTATATGCCGTATTATAAACTATTGTTCCGTCTTTTTTATTCACAGTTTCAACTTCCGTAACTCTTCCTGCAAAGTCATAACCATATCTTGTTGTATAATCCTTGCCTTCGGTCAAATTCCAATCTTCCTCTTCGGCCCGTGCTATTTTTTCTGCAATTTTATTGCCTACAAAATCATATCTAAAAATATCTATATAATTATTCTCTGCATGTTCTCTTTCAATCTTTTCCAATTGACCCAACTTGTTAAAGTAATTATGTACCTTGATAGAGGGAGAGGTAACATCACCTTCTAGTGTTTTTGATACTTTAACATACTGTCCGTTAAAAGAGTCATCATAATTATAAGTTTCACGGGTAAGAACTTGAGGTACATTATCACCTGCTAAAATACCTACTCTTCCAAACTTTATTTCCTGTTCGAACCCAGAGATACCTAATCTTATATGCATGCCGTCAATGGTTTTACCTTCCAAGCCAATTAGGTTTGCAGGAATCACAAGCCATTCCCATGTATCTGATTGTGGTAGATCTCCTATTCTTGTAAATTGTGTACGGGTATTAACCAACGTCGTTTTATTATTAATATTCCAATAAGCTCTATACCCCCATGAACCATCTGCCTTAAAGTCAATTAAAACTTCTTCACAAGTTGAATCTCTTTCAATCTCTATAAAAATTTTATCTCCCTGATTCACTTTCATTTTACTTACAGCATTTTCAAAAGCAAAATCAAGCACATCATCAGCACGCTTCGTATTAAATCCAACGAAATAGTTTTGTTTATTAATATCGTTGCTCATCCAACTCCAATTTGTATTTTCTCCATCGAATGTTGTTGTAGCTCCTGTTGGTAAGCTGTTTTCAAACCAAACAAATCCATTACGTGATTCTTGTAAGGTCATTCGCCCGTCAATACCGTAGTAATATTTCGTTGAACCCATCGAAGTATATTCTGCTGAAATACGATCATAAGGATCATACTCATACCTTTTTAAGTTTTCACCTGTCTTAGGATCAACCTCAGCAATCATGTTTCCAAATACATCATAATAATATTTGACCTGATTTTTGTTTTCATCCTCAATAGTAACACTGTTTTCATTTAGTGAGGTAGTATAAATCCATCTCTTTTCAGAACCATCTACTTCTCTATATTCTTTTACCAACCTATTTAATTTATCATATTCATAACGAATACCATTTCCTTTTCCGTCTTGCTTCCTTATTACATTTCCAAACCAATCATATTCATATAACTCATCAATTATACCTGCATCCTCTGCCTTTCCGGTACGTGCAGCAATAGGCTCACCATATGAGTTATTAACTCCTGTCACATATTTGCGAGTCATATACAACTCATTAAACTTACCATTTCTGGCCTCATTATTATCCTTATACTCAAAGAAAGTAGATATATAATCATTCCAATGTCCTTCTTCCTCATTATAAATGTATTGTCTTTCTTCCTGAACATTCCAGCTTTTTCGTTGTGCATTGTCATAATAAGGGCAGTCGTATATATATTCCGTCTTCTTTTTTAGTTTCTCCACGCCATTTTTTATTTCCCATATAGATACAAGTCTAACAGCTTTGGAATCAGAAGTATACTCATATCTTTCTTCAATAATCGTATTGTCATCTTGTCTATAAGTCTTTTTTGTCATCAAATGATACGGATTATTATATTCGTAACTGACTTTATGTTTATCATTCTGGGCACGACCACTTGCTTGACTATCCCAATAATATATAAGATCTCCATAATTTTGAGAATCATATTGAAAATATTCTGTAGCTGTTATTTTTGTTGAACTATTAAAGTTTTTTGAAGTTGTAATTCTTTTGGTAACCAGCAATCCGGTTGGCTCATAGGCAGTTTCGTAAAAATTTTCTATTTTTTTATTATATTTAAAAGTATTGTCTTTTGTGCTTCCATACCCCTTAACATATTTAACCAGTAACAACTTATGGTTATAAGTATATTGTTCTACACCGCCATAGATATCAGTTACATCGGTTCTAACATAAGCAGATGAGACAGCTTTATGAAAACCTACATAGGTAACTTTTACGCCATCTTCATTTTTTTGATCAGATTCTATATAGTTATACTCTCTGTAATTGTGAATAGGCGCTAGACGATCTCTGCCAGTATCATCTTCGTCACTCCAAAGATCTTTCCCGTATTGTTCAAAACTGAAATTACTGTCATAATCATATCTCCTAACAACTCTAAAATAATTCAGACCTCCCTTACTACCCATTTTTTTCGTAATTCCAAAAATACAACTTAAATCCAAAAGTGAAAGGAGTTCCTGCATGATAGCACAACTTAATTTTTCTGACTTTATTGATGATTTTCATAAGTTTGTGGTTGTTCAAAGACCTAAATTACTTGAATTATTAGAGGAACATATTAATATTTCTGAGCTTATTCCTGTAAATTGGTTCTTTCACTATAACAAAGATATCGGTCGTCCTCATAATAATTCTCTTGAGTCCATTGTTTCTTCTTTATTACTTCAAAAAATGTTATCTATCCCTACCATTGATTTACTTATTACCTTTTTATCTTTTTCTAAAGAACTTCGTGATTTCTGTGGCCTTAAATCTATTCCTGATGCTTCTTTCTATTCTAAATTTAAGCAGCTTTACTGCAATGACATTGAAGCTTTTTTTCATAAGCTTGTTGATCTTACTGAGCCTATTTGCCAAGAAATTGGTAATTCCCTTAAAAATGAATTCGGTTTTAATCCTGCTGAACTATATATCTTTGATACCACTGGTATCCAATGCTTTGTTAAAGAAAATAACCCTAAATTCTTTAATGCTCTCGTCAAAAAGCTTCAATCCCTTAACAAAGATAAATCTAAAGTCGATATCTATAAAATGGCCTATCATTATATGCCTAAATCTCTTCTGCTGATTCCAATATAAAATTACAGTATATTAACGGTACTTTGTGTTATGCTTACAAAACAACTGTTGCTTCTAATGCTCTCGGCATCTTAAGACATATGGATTTTTGTGATTCCCATTTTGCTTCCTCCCACCAAAATCATGGTCACCCTTCTACTTCTCCAGAAGAAATTAAACTTTTATGGGATGGAAAGCTGTTTATCCCTTCCATGAATCATTTCTTTAAATTTCATCCTCGTTTTAATATTTGGGCAATGACTGCTGACTCAGGCTTTGATGATGCCCTCAACTACAAATATCTCTTTGAAGAACACAATATATTGCCTATCATTGCTCTCAATCCTCGTAATACCAAACAAGACTATGCTAAACCTGGGATCAATCAAAATGGTATTCCTACCTGTCCTAAAGACCCAACTTTGCCAATGAAGTGGGATGGCCTTTGCAAAGGTAAAAATCGTGCTCCAAGAAACAAATTTATATGTCCTAAAGCTAAAAAATTACCTGGTGGCAAATATTTATGCTCCTGCAATAATAAATGTACAAATTCTGATTATGGTAGAATGTTTTACACCTATCCAAAAGATAACTACAGATTTCATACCCCTATCCCAAGAAATACTGAGTTATGGAATAATATTGCTAGTTTTCGCCATATTATTGAGCAAGTAATCTCCAGAATAAAGCTTCCTTTACAGCTAGGCAGCCTAAGAACAAGAAACCGTAAAACTACAAAAGCTGATTTCTTTATGGCTGGTGCTGCCCACCTTGTTACTGTGCTTTTAGCTTACCGTATTGAAGCCATTAACAAATTACGTTCGACGAAATCTATTGCTGCTTAGTTAAAGTTCTTACCTTTACTCAGACAATTCATAAATCTCTCTTTCATCCCAACCACAGCAACATATATGCCTTGTGGTCTAATTCGTATACCCATTTTTCTGTTTTCAATGTCCACTACCAATTTGCTAATACCAAGTGAACTTTACCAAATAACTATGATTCCCTCATTTTTCTACTTGCGTTGTTTTGTATTCACTTTTGTGCAATAGTTTTGCAATTACCTAAAGTATTTTTATATAAAAATGAAATAGTTTTAATATACAACTATTTCACTTTTTTCATGTAATATTGTTTCTTGCAACTTCACTCTACATAATCCGACAATCTTCAATATTCTTTGACACATATTTTTACTTTATTTCAATATTTATCTTTTTATTTATAATATACCATATTTTTATATTTAATGCAATATCCTTATTTCAAAATTAAAAAGCGTCGAGGGACGGTTTGGAGATTACTCCGCTTTTAGAACATGACCGAATTGTCTTTGAGTACAGAGAATTATGGCACTTTGTGACCATGTACATTAAACTTCAATTTTTTCGGACAATTTTACCTGCCAAACTTCTTGGAGGTGTTAGTATGCAAGCATTATTAAACTGTTGTTGCGGATTGGATGTTCATAAAGATATTTACAGGCTTGCATTTTAAAAGGGAATGCAGATGAAGAGCCTGTCATTATACGTGCTGAATTCAAGACAATACAGAAAGATTTACAATCTTTCTGTGATTGGCTCTTGGACAATGAATGTTTTTGTGTTGCAATGGAAAGTACAGGTGTTTATTGGAATGCTGTTTATGAAGCAATCGAAGAGTACTTGCCTAATTATCAATGTATGATGGTAGTAAATGCTTCCCATATGAGGAATTTGCCTGGAAGGAAAAGTGATGTTTCCGATGCGGAGTGGATTAGTACTCTTTTTAGACATGGTCTTTTAGAGCCAAGCTTTATTCCTGAGAGACTAATCCGGAATTTGAGGGAATATTCAAGGTTACATCGTTCTCTTGTACAAGAGTGTTCCAGATATTCAAATAGACTGGAGAAACTTTTACAGACTCATGGTTTTAAACTTTCTTCTGTTTTAAGCAATATTTTAAGTGTAAGTGGTAGACGAATACTTACTATTTTATCCCAAAAGGGAAGACTGACATTTGAAGATGTGCTTGCTGCAGTCGATAAGAATGTGAAAAAGTCTGTAGAAGAAATCCATCCTGCAATTTGTGGCAAGTTAGATTACGCAGAATGTAAATTTTTAAGTATGTTGCTCAAAAAAGTTGAATGTTTGGATGAAGAGATTGCTCATATACAGGCTGCGATGTTGGAATTAGCTGCGCCCTATAAAATACAAATTGAACAACTTGATTCCATCCCTGGTATTGATATAAATGCTGCATTGGCTGTCATAGCAGAGGTAAGTGCTACGCCACATAATAATTTCAGCGATGAAAAGAAATTGATATCATGGGCAGGATTATCACCAAGAAATGATGAATCTGCAGGAAAGATAAAATCACGAAAAATTACCAAAGGAAATCCTTATATAAAAACTATTTTATGTCAAGTTGCATGGGCGGCTGTTCGAGTTAGAGGTTCAAGTTTTGCAAATTGGTTTTGGTCTCATCAAGGTAAATGAGGTAAGAAAAAAGCTATTATCGCTGTGGCGAGAAAGATTTTAGCACTAATATATAAGTTACTAAAATACGGAGAGTTCTACGACCCAATGGTGGCATCAAGCCAATTCAATCGCTAAGCAATAATAGCCTATTTATATTGTTATCATATCCGCTTCTATTTTTCAATATTAGAAGGGTATTTTTGTTATGCCCATTTTTCTATAAAGACGATTTTTGTTTTCACATTAACCGTCCCTTTGACATGCAAATACTTGTAATATTTACAATAAATGCGTATAATAATATTGTAAAGCTAATAAATATCGACAAATGTTTCTCCGCTTACCGGCATGCGGAGCCGAAATAAATTGCCGGGCTCAAATGTTTCTCCGCTCACTGGCATGCGGAGTTGAAATAAGTGGCCAGGCTCAAATGTCGTTAAGGCTCTATCTTTACGATAGAGCCTTTAGTTATATAGGGGGCTATTTAATGATAAAAGAAGGTCAATTTTATTTTTTATCAGACCAGTTTTATATAACTTTTACTGGCGATAAACTCATGAAAAATAAAGAAAACATTTCTTATCCAAAATATGTTCCCAATTACTAAAAAATACATAGCAAATATATATATTGATAAAAATACAAAAAAGCCGGTTACAATAGATCCGAATACAGCAAGAGATATCATTACTAATGCGAAGGATGTTTTAAAACTTCACCGGCGTGGAATTCCCTTAATATTTCCCAATATTAAAGTTATAGAAAAAGTCTTACTTTCACAATTACAAATATAAAACTTTCTACTAATTTTTCTGATAAAACGATTAACGAACATACAACAATAGCAGAATCAGAAGTAGCAGCAACGATAGAAAAGCCTAATATAAAGTCGAAACTTTCAGAGATAGGTGTGTCAAAAGAACCGTCCCCATGACACAAAACAATTACTGCCCCGTCCCAAACTGTTCTATGGTCTTGTATAATTGTTATGTAAATGCTATAATTCTTCGTGATATGATGTTTACGAGGTGAAAAAATGACAAAGTCAGAAATACTCAAAGCTATTAACGGCAATTTGATTGTATCTTGTCAAGCATTGCCCGGCGAGCCGTTGTATGTAGAAGAAAAATCCATCATGTATTTAATGGCAAGAGCGGCAAAAATGGCCGGTGCCTGCGCAATTCGTACCAACGGGGTCCGTGATGTCATTGCCATAAAAGAAGAAACTCACCTCCCGGTAATCGGTTTGATAAAGATTCAGTATCCCGGCTATGATGCTTATATAACGCCTACCATGCTTGAAGTGGATCAATTGGTTGAAGCAGGCAGTGACATTGTCGCCCTTGACTGTACCATGCGTTGTCGTGGCGATGGATTGACCATAAACCAATATCTAGCACAAATAAAAGAAAAATATCCCAATTTACTGCTTATGGCAGACATTTCTACCTTTGAAGAAGGCATAAACGCTTGGGAATGTGGTGTTGATTTTGTAGGTACCACATTGAGTGGCTATACGGACTATTCCGTCAAAAGTGACGGTCCTGACTTTGAGCTTGTGGAAAGGCTTGCAAAAGAAGGCGTGAGGGTCATTGCAGAAGGTAAAATCCAAACTCCAAAAGACGCTAGAAAAATGCTGGATTTAGGTGCATTTTCGGTTGTTGTTGGTGGAGCAATAACAAGACCTCTTGAAATTGCAAGACGTTTTATTGATGAAATAAAAAGAAGGTGAATGGCATGAATTATCTTGGAATAGATATTGGAGGAACCGCTGCTAAAATAGGACTTGTAACTTGTAACGGAGACATCCTTCATTCGGCAAGTTATAATGTTGCTTTTGACAACTACCAAACCCCGATTTTACATACGGTATTGAATAAAACAGATGATTTTCTTCAGTCATTTCATATCAATCCCAAAAATTTAGCCGGCATTGGTATATCAGCAACCGGCCAAATTGACACTATAAACGGAATTGTAGCAGGAAGTGGAGGAAATATTAAAAATTGGTTAGGTTCCAATATTAAAAGTTCCTTTGAAGAAAAATACGGATTAAAAACCACCGTTGTAAACGATGCCAACTGCGTTGCCATTGGTGAGCAATGGGTAGGTGCGGCAAAAAACAGCAAAAACGCTATTATCATTACTATTGGCACAGGTGTCGGCGGCGGAATTATTGTTAATAACGAAATTCTGCTTGGCTCTATCGGTATTGCAGGAGAAATAGGCCATTTTTCCATAGACCAAAACGGTAAAACTTGTACCTGCGGCAACAAGGGTTGTATTGAACAATATGGATCCATGACAGCACTTATAAAAAGTGTAAAAGAAATAGCCCATGAAATTCCATTAAACCCTAACTCCATTAATGGTCTCGAAATCTTCAAACTTGTGAAAGAAAAAAACGAAAAAGTCTGCCACATTGTAGACCAATGGATTAACAGCATTATTTCTTGCCTGGTAAGTCTTACACATATTTTTAATCCGGAAGTAATCATCATTGGTGGAGGTGTAAGTGCAGAAAAAGAACTTTTTGTTTCCAAAGTTGCCAAAGGTGTTTATAGTAGGGTTATGCCTAAATTTAAAGAAAATCTTCAAATCAAGCCGGCCAAGTTGGGAAATAATGCAGGCTTGGTTGGAGCTGTACGATATTGCATGCTAAATTAAATATAACATACTTTTTTCTATTTGCAACTTATAAGGAGGCAATAAGGACAGTCTTATTGCCTTTTAAATTGAAGCAAGAAGCAAAAAGAGCCGTCCCCAATGCCTCAACCCATGCCTCATATTGATACCTTAAAAACACATGTCCATCTCAAAAATATATCAAAAAAACCATCCCCACGACATATGTTCATAAATAATCCTATCCCTCTCGCGAATTAACTCCTTCATTCTCTTTTGAATCGTTCTTCTTCGACAAGCAGAGATGTCCGGACGACGTGTCTCCGCCTCCAATTTAATACACTCAATGGCAATATCCTTCAATCGTTCCAGTACGTCATCCGGCATATTTAACATAATCTTGTGTAAATATTCATCTCTAATCATATATATATTTTCCTCCCAAAAACAAACTTGTTTGTTGGGAGGAAAATTAAAAAGCGCACATGCAGGAAAGCATCATTTCCTACACGTGCGCTGATTTATGTTATTGCAAATATCAGCCAAATGCTGTATAATAACATAAAGTCGCAATGATAGCCCTCGCATCCGTGATGCGTATGCTATCCGTGTAGGTACCGCAACTACCTGCATGAGTTTTTGAGTGCCGCTAACACTCAAAAACTATGGCGACTCTTTAATTTTCCTCCGCTATCATAATTATATCCTGATAATGGATGAAATGCAACCATTTTTATGAAATTTTTGGATGTTCAGGGGGAGGAGGCTTGATACCTGAAAGACTTTTGGTCTTGTATACAGGTTTGCCTTCTGAGTCCACATCGGTCATTAATCTTACCTGGACTCTTCCATCCAATTTTTCTACAGTTACGGCCATTATTTTCACCTCCTTCCTTGATTAGTATATTAAAGAATGTGTATTTTAGTTAACATAATTCAAGCATTTTTTTCGTGAACCCTTTTATTAAGCATTGCATAATATTATGAAGAGCGATTTGATGTAATTTCATAGCTTGTATAATAACTTTTACCCCGGGGTAAAAGTTATTATACAAGCCGTGTTATGACATGAATCATAAAGGAATGGTTTCAGGATGAATAAAGAAATTGAATTGATTGGCAACCGATCGAATTTACCTGAAAAAATAGAAGATCTAAGTAAATTTATTCTGATAGGCAGAGAAAAGCTTTCCGCTGTAAGAGCTGAAATACGGGCAATCGACAAGCTTGGGCTTGCCCATCAGGTTCGCAATCAAAAGCTGGAAGAAGCAAAAATGTTGTCCCTGATATTATTGGATGCGGAAACCAAAATCGGTGAGCTGCTGCGTAAACTTCCAACCGGAAACGGCTGCCGCCGGAAGAGTCAATGTGTCAGTGTTTTATTCTGTTCTGATGAAAAAACAAAGGGTGAAGTAATCAATGAAATTTTATATAGAAGCAAAAGTACACGTCCCCATTGCCTCCAATCTGAAAATTAAGCGTTTAATTATTTATATCCCTGACGAACAGTTTAAAATGATTCGCTATTATGGTCTTTACGCCAAAGAATATACTGATTCGTCTAAACTCATTCTTTATTCTTTAGAACTATCCTCAGCACCTGAACTGTCATCAGTGTCTGTGCTCTCGTCAGTATCATCTTGCCTTGACTGTAAATATTGAAGATATGTTATACTTCTCTCCCTGTCTACTTGAATACCAGCCGAAGAGTCTGGAACGAAATATAATTCTTCATCAAAATATAAATATCTAGGCTGATTCAAAAATCGTTGTAACATAATACAGAAATTGTCAGGAGCAATCAAACTGTCCCCATCACCATAAAAGACATCCTCTTCCTTTATTAATCCACTCTCTTTGGCCATTGCAAATGTTTCATTTAAATCGCCCAAATCAGGGCCTCGCAGACATCTCATCATAAATGCAGCGGTTTCCTTTGCTGTCACAGGTCTGTCAAAATAAAAATATCGATGATTTCCAATGATTTCTCCTTTCGCTATTCCATAATAAAAGGCCAATGAAATATAGCCTGTTTCTTTCGAATAATATTTCACAAAATCAAAATCAGGTCCTTTG
>Ga0134096_1002391_pt1 | contig 12376 bp, 7 predicted proteins | sample 7_2taG_FD_94448 | JGI IMG/M metagenome (GOLD analysis project Ga0134096, IMG submission 94448) | Switchgrass degrading microbial communities from high solid loading bioreactors in New Hampshire, USA - 7_21_20_110_A3 metaG | ecosystem: Engineered > Bioreactor > Semi-continuous > Anaerobic >... | reverse complement strand
TGTAAGTCCCATTCCCCTCAGCATCTCGCTGTTTGAACCGGTGGAGAATATGACCGGGAACTGTCCGAAAATGGTAGTCAATGCCGTCATAAGTATCGGACGAAGCCTGGTAGGGCAAGCCTTCAGAACGGCTTCTTCCAGGCCGTATCCGTCTCTTTCCCTCAAAGTGTTGGTATAGTCGATAAGTATAATACCATTGTTTACAACGATTCCCACAAGCACCAGACAGCCGATCAGCGCCATCATGCTTATTGACACGCCGGTCACAAACAGAAGCAACAGGACACCGGTAAAGGCCAGCGGTATGGTAAACATGATGATGAAGGGATTCAGAAACGACTCAAACTGGGCGGCCATAACCAGGTACACCAGTACTATCGCCAGGGCTATCGCGGCAAACAGCGAGTTAAAGGTCTCGTTCATCATTTCATTGGCTCCGCCAAGGGACACCGAGTATCCGTCCGGCAGCTTCATCTGGTTGACGACATCCATCACTTCATTTGCCACAGTTCCGGATGGACGGCCAAAAACATCACAGGAAACCGTTATATAACGTTTTTGGTCAGACCTTGTGATGGAGGTTGGCACATCCTCCATGGCGATTTCAGCAACCGAAGAAAGGGGAATATATGCTCCCGTGCCTGTGCTGATGGCGATATCACCAAGATTCGTCAGCGTTGTCACAAATTCTTCCGGATAGACAATCCTTATATCCATTTCTGAGCCGCTTACTTTCAATGTTGATGCCGTATACCCGGAAATGATATTCCTTACCTGTGAAGCCACCTGGGAACCGGTAAGCCCATACTGCCTGATTTTATCCTTGTTTATTTTAAGCGCAACCTGTGTGTCCTGGTCCTCCAGGGAGCTTTCTATCTGTCTTGTTCCTTCTATCTTGGACATCTGGTGCTGAATTTGATTAGCGATTTCTTTCAGCGTATCCATATCCTCGCCAAAAATCTCCAGCGTAACTCCCCCGCCTGCCATGGAGCCTATATTTGAGGAAGAGGAAGCCGTGATTTTCGCCCCTGCGACATCCTTTGTAAGATTTCTTACCGCCTCTACGATTTCCTCAACGCTTCTGTTCCTTTCTGTTTTATCCACCAGCTTAACTCTGATTGTGCTCGTTCCGCCTCCCCCGCCCATCATAGGTCCTCCGCCACCTGATGAGCCGGACAGGGAAACCGTCATCGTTTTCATTTCCGGTACATTCTTTTCCAGTATTTCCTCAACCTTCATGGAAAGCTCATTTATCACCTCAAGCTTGCTCCCTTTAGGAGCCTCCACCGTAACAGTGAAAGTTCCTTCATCCGAACGAGGCATAAGCTCCATGCCAATGGATGGCAGCGTGAAGAGCGAAGCTACGAAAATGCCGACTATTGTCAGAACGGTACTCTTCTTATGCTGCAAGGCCCACCTGAGAGACTTCTGGTATGCACGGTCCAGTCCCTTGATGAACCTATCGAACAGATCCAGCAGGGTGTTAATGAAGCCAAAAGGCTTCGGTGCCCTGTTCCTGTGCACATTATTTACATAATTTGCGCTCAGCATAGGAACAACTGTAACAGCAACACCAAGAGACATCATCAGCGAAAATATTACCGTTATGGCCAGGTCCTTCATTATCTGCAAAGCCAGACCTCTTAAAAAGATAAAGGGCACGAAGACTACTATCGTCGTAAGCGTTGATGCCATTAACGCCAGCGAAACCTCTTTTGTCGCCCTGTAGGTTCCTTTAACTCTTTCATAGCCCTCTGTAGTCCTAAATCTATAGATGTTCTCAAGTACGACAACCGAGTTGTCCACAAGCATGCCGACGCCAATTGAAAGGCCTCCCAGGGAAACCATGTTCAGCGTTGTTCCGGAAAAATACAGCAAAACAAATGTTGCGATGATGGACAAGGGCATGGAAATCGTGATAATTCCTGTTAAACCTATATTTTTCAAGAAAACAAAAAGCGTCACAATGGCAAGCGCCGCGCCGGTAAATATATTCGATATAACGTTATTTATAGATTTTTCAATAATGCTTCCGGATTCATTTACTACCTCCAGATGGATACTGCTGTATTCCTTGGAGATTTTTTCAACCTCTTTTTTAACTGCGTTTACCGTCGTAACGGTATTCCCGTCACTGGCTTTTGTCACCGAAAGACTGATACACTGCTCGCCGTTATAACGGCTGATGGACTGGATCTCTTTATCGGCTTCCGTTATTTGGGCAATATCCTGCAGTTGGACGACAGTTCCGCCGGGAAGCTTGATGGGCGTCGCTTTTACATCCTCAATGCTTTCCATTTTCAGTTTGCTGCTTATGGTAAGGGAATTTTCCCCGTATTCTATAGTCCCCCCGGGCTGGTTCGCATTTTCCGCCGCCAGCACCTGTCCAATGCTTGCCACGGTAAGCCCAAGGCCCTGCAGCCTTTCAGGATCGATTTCGACCCTGATCTCTTTTTCACGGCCGCCCATGACATCGACAGAAGCGACCCCCGGCTGCCTTTCGATGCGGGGTTTTATTGTATCTTCTACGAATGTTTTCAATTCATCGGTATCCATGCTGTCGGATGAAACAACAATATTGGCCACAGGCATGGAATTCATATCCATTTTCAGGATCGTAGGCGAGTCCACGCTGTCCGGAAGCAAACGCTCAACCATGTCTACTTTATTCCGGATATCGTCTATGGCTTTATCCAGGTTTATTCCATAGTTAAACTGCGCTACTACTATGGATGAACCCTCCATGGAATAGGAGATGATAGAATCGATATTTTCTACATTTGCCACGGCGCCTTCAATAACTTCTGTAACAAGGCTCTCAACCTCTTCCGGGCCTGCGCCTTCATATTCTGCCATTATAAGCGCGACAGGTATATCGATGTCGGGGGTCAGAGCCATCTGCATTTGTGTTAAGGAAACAATACCGAGAATGATCACCACTGCCATGGCTACAAATATTGTTACAGGCCTTTTGATTGATATTTTTGTCAAATCCATACTCACATCAGATCCTTTCTATCGCTTAAAGTCTCACTTTGCGGCTGTAACATCATTTACGGTGCTTCCGTCAGATAAGAAGCTCTGTCCCTTTACGACTACCTTTTCTCCGTTCTGGACCCCGCTTGTTATTTCTATATTCGTATCATTTTTTATACCTGTCTCCACTATCCTTTTGTGGGCGATATTATTTCCATCAACGACATAAACGAACTTCTCATTGCCCTTTTCAATTACGGCATTCAACGGAACCGAAACGGTATTTTCCCTTCTGTCCACCACAAGTCTCAGCGACGCAAACATGCCCGACTTTATTTTATTGTCCGGGTTATCGATATAAACTTCTACCGGATACAGCATTGTGGTGCTGTCCGCCGCCGGAGAAATATAAGCGACGGTGCCTTCATAAGGAGTGTCGGATGCCGCCGATATCGTTATGTATGCTTTTGATCCGACAGAAATCTTATTTATATAATCATCCGATATGTTGAAGGAAATCTTAAACTTGTCGGTATTCACAATTTTCATGGCTGCGCTTTGAGTGCTGACCGTCGAGCCGACTGTTACGTTACAAGCGCTGATTACCCCGTCAATTTCTGCTTTTACTTTGGTGTATCCCAACTGGGTCTGGGCAATTTCCAAAGCCTTCTTGGCCTGCTCTATGGCTGCCTGTCCCGTCTTTCTTGTTCCCTCTTTGGTCTTTTCCTCGGTCAGCCTCAAATTCGCCCTTGCAGAGTCAAGCTGCAGCTTTACTTTATCCACATTTGACTGCAGGGTATCAAGCTCCTCCTTTGATATTGCCCCCTGGGCGTACAAAGCTTTGGCATTTTCAAGGTCTTTAAGCAAATCATTGTACTGGATTTCATATGACTCGACAGAAGCCCGCAGCTGTACTATTTGATTCTCAAGGCTTGCCCCCAAACTCATATCATAGCTCGCCTGCGCGGAGGCAAGGGCAGTGGCTGCCTGCTCAACCTGCAAGCGAAGGTTTGTATCGTCTATTTCAAACAGGATATCTCCGGCCTTTACAGTATCGCCGAGATTGACGTATACATTTTTTACCGTGCCGCCTACCTTTGGTATAACAGACACTTCATTGTTTGCCGTCACCTTTGAGGACACAGTGACATATTGTTCGATGGTTTCAGGGCGTATTTCCTGGGTTTCAACGCTGATGGCGATATCGCCGCCCCTCATATTTCCTGCCCCTCTCACACCGCCTGGGCCCGGTTTTTTATGGTTTATAACGCCTAATACGACAATCGCAACTGCAACGGTCGCAATAACCAGATAAACAACCTTCTTCTTTTTTTTTCCTTCCATATTAATCCCCCTACAACATATATATACATTGTTGCCTATCGAATCTATATTAAATTAATAACCTTAATCTTTCCTTAAAAATTTATAAAAAATTTATTAAGCTTCTCTTAAGGTTGTTAATGTATAATTAAACTATAATATATAGTGAAAGCGGTGAAAAAATGAGGATATTGCTTGTTGAAGATGAAGTACCCCTTTCCGAAGCTCTTGTGTACACTTTGAAAAAGAACAACTATATAGTCGATGTGGCTTTTGACGGAATCACAGGCCAGGAAATGGCTGAAACCGGCATTTACAACGTCATTATCCTTGACAGGATGCTGCCCGGAAAGGAAGGCCTTGATGTTCTGAAGGCATTAAGAAAACAAGGGATTACAACGCCTGTCCTTATATTAACCGCAAAGGATTCGATCAAAGACAGGGTCGAAGGCTTGGACAGCGGGGCTGACGATTATTTGATAAAGCCCTTTTCAAAGGACGAACTGCTGGCAAGAATAAGAGCCCTGGCAAGACGTCAAACGGAAATAATCATAAACGAAGAAATAAAAATTGGAAATATAAGCTTCAATCCCTTAAAAGGCGAAATAAACACCAATGGCAACATAATAAAGCTTTCATCAAAAGAGTCGCAAATCTTTGAAATACTTGCCAGAAATAAAAACATGGTGGTTACAAAAGAGCAATTGCTAGAGAAAATCTGGGGCTTTCAATCGGATGTGGACCTTAATAATATCGAAGTATATCTCTCGCACCTAAGAAAGAAGCTTTCATCATCAGGCTGCGGAGTTGTTATTGAAACCATCAGGGGGAGCGGCTACTGCATCAAGGAGGTATGTTAGCATGTTCCGGAAACTTAAAATCAGGCTTATCATGATTAATGTCGCTTCCTTGTCCCTCGTGCTGTTTATAATTTTTTCAGCTCTATACTTTGGTATAAAGTACGGGATAAACCAGCGATCATACATGCTGATGAATGACATTGCGAAAGAAGAGCGCATGATGCCTCCAATGGGTGAACCTTATGCGGACAGGGTTCTTTCAGGAATCTTTTTCATCAAAGTGGATACATCGGGAAAAATTATAGGCTATTCACAGGGTCTCAACATTTCAGAAAAAGATGTTGAGGAACTGAAGAAAATTGTTTTACAAAAAGGAATTGACAGCGGCAAAGTAGAGAACAATAATTACAGCCTGAAATTTTTAAAGGTTTCGAAGGAATACGGTTTTATCGTGGTGTTTCTTGATAACAACATAGATAAATATATCCTCAAATGGGTTATCATCGCTTATATATACATAGGTGCAATAAGTTTGACGCTGGTTTTCTCTATAAGCCTTTTTCTTGCCAGCAAAGCTATAAAACCGGTTAAGACCTCCTGGGAAAAGCTGAACGCCTTTGTGGCGGATGCATCCCACGAGCTCCGCACCCCTCTTGCAGTGGTAACTTCAAACCTTGAAATAGTGATGGAAAACGAGACCGAAACCGTCAGCAGCCAGAAAAAGTGGCTCGTCAACATCCAAAGCGAGCTGGAACGCATAAATAAGCTCATTGCTGATCTGTTGTTTTTGGCAAGGTCAGATGCCGAAGATGAGAAAATGCCCAAAGAGCCTTTTGATTTGAGCGGCCTGTTATATAAAATACGTGATTCTTTTATGCCCCTTGCCCAAAAAAAAGGTTTAAAATTGATTTTGCATAATAAAGATAATGTAACCGTTTTTGGAAATGAGGTTCGCATAAAGCAGCTTATAACAATATTATTGGACAATGCAATAAAGTACACCGGCAGCGGAGGAAGAATCGAATTAAAGCTGGAAGCCGGCACAAGCGCAGTTCAATTGTCCATCAAGGACACCGGCGAGGGTATTCCCAGGGAACACATCGGCAGGATTTTTGACAGGTTTTATCGAGTGGACAAATCACGTTCAAGGAATTATGGAGGTTCAGGATTGGGCTTGGCTATTGCGAAGCGCATAGTAGATGAGCACAAGGGGAACATCAATGTTGCAAGTGAAGTTGGCAAAGGGACGGAGTTTACTGTAGTCCTTCCTGTTGGAGGCGGTGTGAGCAAAGCTTTAAAAAACAGAATCATCTAAATCAAAAACAGTTTCCGCGCAGACAAGGCCTGACCTTTACCGCCTTTATACCTTGCACAGCTCTTCGTATTCCAACGGCGTCATGCCGGAGATATCCTTAAATACCTTGAAAAAATAAGTATAGCTGTTGAATCCTACTTCTTTTACAATTTCCTTTAACTTAGCATCCCCGTTTTCAATTAAGCGCTTCGCATGTTCTACCCGGACTAAATTCAAATACTCTATAAACCCTTTTCCGCAGTCCTCTTTAAAAACCCTGCTGAGATAGGAGCTGTTAACGCCCGCATACTCGGCGGCATCGTTCAGCGAAATGTTTTTTGCAAAATTTTTCTGAATAAATTCCATCGCCCTTCTTGTGGGCTCATTGTAATCCGGATTTATCTTCAGCTTTTCCAACAGGCTGATCAATTTTTCATAAACGCCCAATATCCAATTTTTTACTTCCATGATGGTTTCATATTTCTTTATTTCGTTATAGGGCACATCTCCATCCGAATAAATCATTTTAACATCAACGGCACATTCCCTGGCAACCCTGTTGACAATATTTATCAGCTCCGCGCAAATCATATATATTGATTTATAGCTGGCCTTTCTTTCAATTATCTTCCCAAAAACCCCATCGATGCAATCCCTAAGTTTCCGGCGGTCAAGGGATTTCAGTGAGGCGGTGATATTCCTCTCGTCATTGATGTCCAGGTTCATAAACTCGTTGCCGGTATAGCTTTCACAAGGCTTCCCTAGAATTTTATCTTTCCCTTTAAAAAATTTATCCATTAAAACGGCTTCGGCTTCTTTAAAATGCCTGCTGACCTCCGTAATGTCGTTAAAAATATTGCTGACGCTGAAACAGGCGGTAATGTTTAAATACCGTTTAATGCTTGTTTTAATCCTGTTTATGGTCGTAATAATTTGATTGTAAATATACAAATCACTGCGGATATCTCCAAAAGAAAACAGGATGGCGAATTTCCCGCCCCCGAGATACGCAATGACGGACCTGCCGGCATCTTTCAATATCTCCGTCGAAATATCGATAACAGAAGAGATCAGTTTATCCATCTCCTTGATGGAAAACCTTCCCTCTATAAAATGAAAATCATCAATTTGAGCCGCAGCAACCGCCAGATTTCTGGTATCGAGCTCCATTCCTATTTCATTCATTTTTTGCCTGATTTCATCCATTTCGTTGATCCCGCCCAACACCAGCCGGGTTATGAAATTTTGCCTCAGTATGGACCTGCTCGCGAACAGCTGCTCCTGCAGCTTAAGCCTTTTATCATTTTCATCCTTACTGCGGAAAATATTCTCTCTGGCTGACTTTAAAACATTCAGCAACAGGCCGCAGTTCAGCCTGTGCTTCAACAGATAATCCACGGCACCGTTTTTCATGCTCTGCCTGACGTAATCAAAGTCTTCATACCCGCTTAAAGCAATGGTTTTTATGTTCGGAAAATTTTGCACCAGGTATTCAATCAGCGCTACCCCATCCATTACCGGCATGCTCATATCGGTAATCACGATATCCGGCACCTCGCTGTTTATGATCTGAATCGCAGTAAATCCGTTGCTGGCCTCTCCGCATATTTCAAAGCCGTTTCTCTCCCAATCGATCAGCGTTTTCAAATTTGTCCGCGCAGCCGAGTCATCATCCACGATCAATACCTTAAGCATCTTGTAAAGCCACCCCTTCTTTAATCATCGGAATTGTAATTTCGGTTGTCGTAAAAAGGTTGGGAACGCTTTCCATATATAGCCCGTATTGTTCGCCGAAATACATTTTTATCCTCTCACGGACATTGCTGATGCCAATGCCGCTGAAACGGGATTTGCTTGGAGCTTCCCCGAGGTCCAGCAATGTTTTGAGCTTATCCTGGGGAATGCCCACGCCGTTGTCGGTGACGGTAATTTTAATATCACCCTCATACCTAAACCCTTTTAAAACGATGAGTCCCTGTCCTTCCATAGGCTCAATGCCGTGAATGAGGGAATTCTCAATCACAGGCTGCAAAAGGAATTTGGGAATTTTGCAATCCAGAATCTCTTCCTCCACCTCAAAATTTACTTTGAATTTGTTGTAATACCTAAATTCCTGAATATTTAAGTAATTTTTGACATATTCTATTTCCTCCCGTATGGAAATCAAGTCTCCGCCCTTTCCCATACTGACGTGCAGGAGCTGTATCAAAGAGGTGATGATGTTTTCGATATTTTCCGCCCCTTGGACGCTTGCCATCCACTTCACCGTATTTAAGGCATTGGAAAGGAAATGGGGGTTAATCTGCGCCTGTAAGGCCTTTAGTTCTGCGTTCCTTTTTTGTCTTTCCCTGTTTTTTACATCCTCCATCAGGTTTTTAATTTCATTCAGCATCATATTGAAATTATTTGTCACTTCCCCTATCTCATCCTTGCTGTCGTCATTGATGCTAATTGACAAGTTTCCGGTTTTGACCTGATTCATGGCGCGCACCAGTCTTTTTAAAGGCGAAGAAATGCTTTTTGAAAACAGGTAGGACAGCAATAAGGCCAAAAGAAAACACCCCAAACCAAGAATGATGATGCTGGTCCTGCTTCTTTTGGATTCCGAATCAAGATATGAAAAGGGTATCGTGCTGACAACAAACCAATTTGCTTTTTCTATGGGAGCAAAGGCTACAAGATAACGGCTGTCGCCAATATTAAAATTGAATACTTTTTTGCCCTGCTTCTCACTTTCTTTGATTTTTTCCAGCAGCGATTTGTCTTTATATTCTTTTGTCACGGAAATTTCCGGATTTCTGCTGGAGACTACTATGCCCTTCGAGTCCAAGACAAAAATATCCGAGCCTTTGCCTATATCAATATTCCTGTAAATATTTGAGAAGAACCTTTCATTGGTTCGGATCATCATAAAGCCTATAATATCTCCTTCTGTTAATGACTTTACCGCTCTCCCCAGCAGTATGCCGTTGCTTTTGCTCATCTGCTCCGCACTGGTTGCAAAGGGGACCAGCCGTTCCTCCATCTCGGTATTCACCGATATCCAGACAGGCACTCCCGCCATTTCATAAAGCTCATTCAGATACTGTTCGAGATGATTTCTCTTTAAATTAAAAGTAAAGCCTTTATCTCCATACGCAATAATCTTGTCCCTTTTGTTGGTGTATATCAAGACGTCGGAAACATCGTGCAGGCAGGAAAATTTTTTTACCAGGTTTTCCTTCATCTTGCTTTGGGCGTCTTCTATCTCCCATTCGCTCATGCTGTCATAATTCAGCAACGTCTTTTGCACAATATCGGAAAATTCAATTTCTACGCTGTCGTTTTCTAAGCGTTCAATCTCCCTGGTGATGTTCTCCCCAACCTGATTCATAACTTCTATAGAGTAGGTTCCAACCTTGTCCTTTATGGCATTGCTTGACACCGTGTATGAAAAAAATCCGGTAATAAGCAAAGGGATGAGAGAAAGTATGAGAAACAGCAATACCAGCCGGGTCTGTATCTTAATATTTCTGAAAATCTTTGACAAGTTCGCCGGGAAAAACACTTTTGCTTTCACATATTCAAACGGAGGCTTAGTTTCCAGTCCCATTATGATTTTTTTACCCCCTGGAACAGTAATGAACAACTGTCAAAATGCGGCAACTAAATTATATCACAAGGTTAGACCGGCCTCAACATGCAATACCTTTGCAGCGTGCTCACGTGTCCGCCGGAAGCACATACCAGTATTTTGAAAATTGCGTCTTTCACGGCAAGCCCCTAAGGAGACACCCCTTTGTAAAAGCGAGCTTAAATGCGGAAGCCGGGAAGCATTCTTCTGATGTTTGTCCAGCGCCTCCCAGCTTTTTATATTTTGTCCTATAACTGCGCTGCCATGATGCGACATTGTATCTATTCTCTATACGGCCATGCTGCCCGCTGTTTGACAATCCTTGTTAAAAACACTTGCACCTTGGCATACATTTTTATACGCAACTTGAGTGATTTTCCAAATTCCCGGCTGAGAACCTGAATACATTCCATGACAGCTTTGGAAGAACGACAGTAAATACCCCTTCAGTGATTGATAAGCTTTCGCTTCTCGGTCTCACCCTCTCGGGGTCTTCAAAGGTGTTTTTGGCGTTCAAATCCGGGCCCTCCATAATTATACGCTCTACAGCCCTTACCTTTTCAAAGGATCTCAAGTCCACCTTTAACTCCACACTGTCGGCCTGGTCACAGTTCAGCACAAACAGCGCCAGGTTTCCGCTTTCTTCATGATAGGCTGCAGCCGATTGTAATATAGGCGCCTGCCCATACAGATTGCTTTCAAATGAAGGGCAGGTCATCAGCGTTTTTAAGGCTTTTCCCTTTCCATACAGAGAAAAGTGCTGGAAAGGATAATATATTGCCTGTTTTATCGCTTTGCCGCCCTTCTGGGTATAAATGGGCGCGATTACGTTGACAAGCTGAGCCTGGCAGGCCATCTTCACCCTATCCGCGTTGTTCAGCAGGGTGCACAGCATCCCGCCAACCACTAAAGAATCCAAAAAGGAGTAAACATCTTCAAGGATCGGCGGAGCCACTTCCCATGGAAACCGCGTCTGCTGTTTCTGGTACCACACGTTCCATTCGTCGAAAGAAAGCTTGAGGGTTTTTTTGCTTCGCTTCTTTGCTTTCACGTAGTCGGCGGTAGAAGCCACCGTATGTATAAAATCATCCATATTCACAAAGGATGCAAGAAAATCATTGATATCGCCCTCATTTTCATAATACCTGTGCAGTGAGATATAATCCACATCATCATATACATGCTCCAGCACTATGCGGTCCCATTCAGGGTAAGTGGGCAGCCAGGTTGTGGAACTCCCGCACGCGACCAGTTCAATTGTGGGGTCTACCCATTTCATAATTTTTGCGGTTTCGCGGGCTTTTTTCCCGTAATCCTCCGCAGTCAAGCTGCAAATCTGCCAGGGTCCGTCCATTTCATTCCCCAGGCACCAAACTTTTATATTATGGGGCTGTTCATGGCCGTTTTTCCTTCTCAGATCGCTCCAGTATGTCCCGGATGGGTGATTGCAGTATTCGATCATATATCCCGCATCCTGCGGGGTTCCCGTGCCCAGGTTTACAGCCGCCATGACTTGCGCATTAGCTTTTCTGCACCAGTCGACAAACTCATCGATTCCGAATTCGTTTGTCTCCACCGAAAGCCAGGCATAGTCAAGCCTTCTGGGCCTGTTTTCCTTTGGACCTATGCCGTCGGTCCAATTGTACCCTGACACGAAATTCCCCCCTGGATAGCGCACAATAGATACGCCGAGCTGCTTCACCAGCTCCATCACATCCCTTCTGAAACCCTACTCGTCAGCTAGAGGGTGCCCCGGTTCATATATGCCTGTATAAACAGCCCTACCCAGATGTTCAATAAATGAGCCGGAGAGCCTCGGGTCGATATCTCCGATAATATACTCCCTGTCAACAATGCATTTTGCTTTTTTCATACCGCGCCTCCTTAAATTATCATAATTATTCTGTTTTACCTTTTTATGTGAATAGCCCTCTGTACCGGCTTAAACCATACATATGTCTATCCTTTCACCCCGCCGACTGTCAGTCCTGAGATGAAAGCTTTCTGGTTGAACAGGAATATGATGATAATCGGTATCACCGACATAACGGCACCCGACAGAAGCAAATCATAATTATTGCCGTAGGGTGTAATAAGCGACTGGAGACCTATAGGCAAAGTCAGCATGTTATTTGAGCGCAGCACAATCAACGGCCACACAAAGCTGTTCCAGCTCGACATGGCCTGCAGGATGGTCATCGCCCCGAAGGCAGGCAGCATCAAGGGCATCATGATTCTGAAATAGATTCCGAACTCGGTGCACCCGTCAATCCTCCCAGCATCCAGGAAATCTCTCGGAAGGCTTACGGCATATTGCCTGAAAAAGAATACGGCAAAAGGGGATACTACCGACGGGAGTATCGCTCCCCA
>Ga0134096_1002388_pt1 | contig 12381 bp, 18 predicted proteins | sample 7_2taG_FD_94448 | JGI IMG/M metagenome (GOLD analysis project Ga0134096, IMG submission 94448) | Switchgrass degrading microbial communities from high solid loading bioreactors in New Hampshire, USA - 7_21_20_110_A3 metaG | ecosystem: Engineered > Bioreactor > Semi-continuous > Anaerobic >... | reverse complement strand
TGGTACGGAGAAGTTGCATGTAGAAAATCAGGTAGTTTTGATATTAAAGACAAGGAAGGTCAAAGAGTTGTACAAGGTGTAAATCATAAATATTTTTCAGTTGTACAACACTTTGATGGGTATAGCTATAGAAAGGAGGTAGCAATTCTTACGTAGCGTGTTTAAAATACGCAATTCCTCCACATGGCTAAAGCCAGTGGCTTCCTTGCGTAAGAATTTGTGAATTTAAAAACTGCCTTGAAACATCGTGAGGTAGCTCAAATGGTAGAGCAAATGTAATAGCAAATATATCTTGTTAAGATATTAACAGCAAAATTGCTTTGGGAACATTGTGTTGTAGGTTCGAGTCCTACCCTCACGACAAGATTTAGGCACTTACAGCAATTATTCAAGACAAACTTGAAATTTGTTTTTAATGTGCCTAGTTTGGAAAAGACGCATACAGCAAATATTTGTAAACAATCTGTAAAATTGTTTCTCAATGCGTCTTGCATATGGAGGGTGTAGCTCAACAGGTAGAGCAGGTGAAATTTGTCTTGTAAAGGACGATAACAGCAAAACATTTTCTGGATTGGTAATCCCCAGGTTGCAGGTTCGAGTCCTGCCACCCTCCTTAAAATGTAAAATCCTCTAAGATGCGTACAGCAACAAAAATAACTTTGGGCGTTAAAAATGCATCTTGGAGTTTTAATAAAGACACTTACAGCAATCAATAATGCAACAGACTTTTAATCTGTAGAGCAAACAAGTGTCTTGTAAAATATAAATATAAACAGGAGGATTTTATTATGAGCGAAAGATTTGTTAATGCTTTAAAAAAGGAAAATAATTATACTTTAACTGAAAATGGTGCAGTAGCACTCAAAAGTACAAACAGTGCATTGGTTGATTTATTTGGACAAATAGGCTCAATGAGAAAAAGAACAGATGCAGATATAGAATCTGCATTTAGTAAGGCATTTGCCGAAGACAGATTGCTAGCAACAAAAATGGCTTTTTATGCAAGAAACATTAGAGGAGGACTTGGAGAAAGAAGAACGGCAAGGATAATTTTTAGATTTTTAGCAAGGTTGTATCCTGAAGTAATGCGAAAAAATATCCAATTTGTTCCGCTGTTCGGAAGATATGATGATTTATATGAATTTGTTGGAACTCCCGTTGAAAATGATATGTGGCGGTTAATTCAAGAACAGTGGAATTTGGATATTAAGAATATGAAAGACAACCAACCAATTAGCCTGTTGGCTAAATGGCTGAAAAGTGTGAATACGAGTTCACAGGAATCTAATAAACTTGGTAAGCTAACTGCCAAGATGTTGGGTATGTCTGAAAAAGAATATAGAAAGAGTTTATCTGCGTTGAGAAGGTATCTTGATGTAACAGAAGTCAAGATGTCCGGCAATAAATGGAGCGAAATTAATTATGCCGGTGTGCCTTCCAGGGCAATGAGCATATATAGAAATGCTTTTAGAAAACATGATGAAGATAGATTTAATGCCTACATAGAAAGTGTTTCTAAGGGCGAAGCAAAAATAAATTCAAGCACGTTGTTTCCTTATGATATACTTGAAAAAATGGGATTAACTACATGGCGTGGTGATTATTTAACTGTAAACCATTATGATAAAGTGCTTGAAGAACAATGGAAGGCACTTCCTAACTATATTGAAGGAGAAAATAATGTCCTTATAATGGCAGATACTTCAGAAAGCATGGAAGGTAGACCAATGGCGACAGCAATAGGTTTGGCTATATACTTTGCAGAACGGAATAAAGGTGTTTTCAAGGATGTCTTTATGACATTCTCAGAAAAACCTTCTTTTGTGCAATTAAAAGGCAACACACTTTACGAAAAAATTAAATGCATACCTTCCATAGTTGAAAATACGAACTTGGAAGCTGCATTTAAACTGATTTTGGATACAGCTATAAGAAATAATTTGACTGCTGAAGATATGCCAAAATCATTAGTAGTAATATCCGATATGGAATTTGACAGGGCTACCTATAATTATAATACTTCCAAATATGAGACATTTTATGAAAGTATGGTTCGTATGTATAATCAACATGGTTATACTATGCCAAATGTAATCTTTTGGAATGTTGATAGTAGACATGATAATTTTCAAGTAACAAGCGAATACAGGGGTGTGCAATTAGCAAGCGGACAGTTTCCTTCAGTATTTAAGTCCATATTAAATAATATAGGAAAAACTCCATACGAAGCTATGTTGAGTGTTTTAAACAACCCGATATATGATTGTATTGCAGTTTAATAAGGGAGATAACATTCTCCCTTATTAAACATTTAAATCAAAGATTGGTTTGATTAAAAATTAAAATAAAAAGGAGTAATAATATGAGTATAAATGAATATTATATTTATGGAACGAAAAAGAAATTATTTGATGTAAACGATGTCAATTTTGCAGTAGATTTTAAAAATCACTTAAAACAGATAATTAAAAATACGTCAAAGAAATATAATGAAATGCTTGTTCTTTGTATGGGTACAGATAGGTCTACTGGAGATAGTTTTGCTCCAATAATTGGAACAACACTTAGTAACAACAAGAAACTTCCATATAAAGTTTTAGGAACGCTTGAAAATCCAATACATGCAAAAAATTTAGTAGAAACACTTGAAAAAATAGATAGAGAGAAAACACTTATTATTGCTGTAGATGCATGTTTAGGTAAAATAGAAAATGTAGAAAAAATTGAAGTATTTGAAGGAGGATTAAAACCTGGTAGTGGAGTGGGCAAAGAACATCTTCCTGTAATTGGAGATATATCTATAGTAGGTATTGTTAATTGTTATGATGGAGTTATGGATTTCTTGATATTGCAGAATACTAGATTAAGTATAGTCTACAAACTAGCTAAAATAACAAGTAAATTTTTACATGAGACACTTTGCGAAATAAGTAATGTTAGTATATTTGATATTCTTATGAATTATATTATGAATTTTATTGATGGGTTAAAAACAAAATTGGCAATAAATATAAGACGAGGTATAATATGAAATCAACAGTATTCACAAAAAGAGTATTTTTATTAGAAATATCCGAAGAAGAATTAGGTATTATTGCAGGTGCATTATATTGTGCTAATAGCGAAGATATAAAATGTTTTGTAGATCAATATAAATATCCATGTGCTGACTATAGTTTAGATGAAGTTGCTGAATTGGAGGAAAAATTAAGTGAAGAAGTTAATAAACTAATTGAAGGTAAAAAGGAGTGATAATTATTAAAATAAAAACTAAAAATCAAACACATGAAATTACAAATATTAAAGAAAATACATCAAAATCATTTATTGCTATTTACAAAGATTTTGAAATATCTATACAAAAAGAACCAGGAAAAAATAATACATACTATATAATGTGTACTGCTCCAAGTGGAAGTTATATTTACGATGGATATTTTTATGGAACGAGACTACAAGCTATTAAAGAAGTATTTGAAGAAATAGAGTCATGTATGGGAGGTATGAATTATTGTCCTAAATGCAATATAGCAATGGAAAATGATGATTTCTATTTCTATTATGATGAAGAAAGAGAAGAGTATATGGAAATTTGGATTTGTCCTCAATGTGGATACAGAGAAGATATACCAGAATAGGAGTAAGATGCATATGAGCGTATCATTTTATTATAGTGATTCTATTGAAAAGAGCTTTGATAAATTAAAACAGGCTGTGAATGATATAGAAAATAAAGTGAATAATGAAATTAATAATTTAAAATCTCAGTTAGAGATTAAACCAATACAAAGATTTGAGCCTTTGTTCCTCGAAGGAGTTAAAGTATCAACGTGGGAAGATTCATCTTGGTATTCTAAAAGAAAACACATAAGAATTGATTATTCGGAAGAATGTAATAAATTTTTAAAAACTCAAAATATTCATTCAGAAGGTACTTGGTCAGGATATAGATTTTTTAGCATTTCTGAAGATGGTTTAAAATCAGCTTATGAGTTTATTGATGCTTTAGCGGAATTTGACAAAGAAAAACATCAAAATAATATTGTTAAGTGTAAATCAAACAACGAAACATATACGGCTTTAATGAATTTATTAGAGAGAATTGGCATTAGCAGCACATATTACGGATATAAGTCTAATCGTAGCCGTAATAAAGACTGGATATATTATAATTGGCAATCTGAAATATCGGGACAAATACCAAGAACATATTCCAGCAGTTATCTTTCTGATTTAGTTAAAAAACATAAAGATAGTATTCAAAAAATATATGACACAGAGATGAATAAAATTGAAGAAGAAAAGAGAAAAGCAGAAGAAGAGAAGAAGTTAAAAGAACAAAACAGGAAGCTTGCGTTGTTGCTTGCTAAATATGACTTGGATTTAGATTGTGATTGGAATGATTTGCTTGACGAAGTAATAAATAAAAATAAATATCTACGTTTAGCTTATTATCTTGAGAAAAATCGGAACGATTGGAATGATGGTTGCAGTTATGCTGAAATAGGGTTAAGAAATTTTAACATTGAAAATGAATTAGACCAAGAAATATATGATGATATAATTCACTATATTTATAATTATATGGATGGCAGGTGTTTTAGAGATTGTAAGTATAATTATTCTGAGTTATATGGAATAGTAGCAGAACGAGAGCCTGATTTGTATAAGGATTTTCAAATTATAATAGAAAATATAGGTGATTATTAATATAATAAAGGGGTTTTATTATGTACGATAGTAAAGAAGATACATTAAACCATATTATAAACGTTAGAAAATATGCTGGAATATTACAAAATGCACTATTTGAGCAAACATCAAAACACGATAAGTCTAAATTAGAAGAACCTGAAAAACCTATATTTGATGAATATACTCCAAAACTTAAAAATTGTGTTTATGGTAGCGATGAATATAAAACATATTTAAAAGAAATGCAAGTTGCATTAAAGCACCACTATGCAAACAATCGTCATCATCCAGAACATTTTGAAAATGGAATTAAAGATATGACGTTGGTTGATTTATGTGAAATGATTGCTGATTGGAAGGCTGCTACATTAAGACACAATAATGGCAACATAATTGAAAGTATCGAACTTAATCAGAAACGATTTAATTATAGCGATGAACTTAAACAAATATTGATTAATACAGTTAATATGTATTTTAAATAAAAAGAATGTTTTATCTTATGTTTGGAGGATAAATTATGTTATTAAAAGAATTGCGAGAAGAATATTTACAATGGTTAAAAGATAATGGCAAGGCTAAATATGAATTAACTAACATATATTATAATGAAAATGGGGTAATTAAACAGAAATACGAAATGGCATGGAATATTAAAACTTCACCTGAAGATTTTGCAGAGTTTTGTAAAGTTAAGAACATAAATTATGAAGAAGTGAAGATTAGATAAATTTGAGATTTGATTTATACTGGAAGATTCATTATAAAAAAAAGGAGAATTAATATGATACCAATAAACCAAATAAATATAGGAGATATGTTTCAAAATCCATTATTTCCAGACGGTAATATATATGTTGTAGAAGATATAAATAAAGAAGAAAAAATGATAAAAGTTCAGGCATATAGTTTTAATTCTTATAAACCAATATCAAAGCCTTTTTGGAAGAAAAATACTGACAGAATGTTTTCAGAGAGTTGGAGAATATAAATAAAAGTATATTTTGTGAGGGTATTATGAAGTATAAAAAAGAAATTGAATATTTATATACTATTAAAAGACAATTAGAACTTGGGAAACTAATAACGCCAGAAAAAGCAGAACAATTTCAAAAGGATATAGAAATGTATAATAGGATTATAAAAATCTTAGAAAGTAAATAAAAAGTGTATTTTATTCATACGAGGTGTTTTATGGGAAGTATATGCTCAAATTTACCTAAAGAAAGATGGACTATTTTGCAAGAAGGTATTTTTAAAACAAATGGAAAACGTGCTTATTTGGTAAAAGTAGGCGAATGGGATGATTATTATACTAGTGGGATTTTAACTGTATATATGAATTCAGATGTATATCAGAAAATTATGGATGGAGAATATAAAATCAAAAGTCAACCTTATAATGAACTTCCAATTGTTGTATACGATAAAATGGGGCATGAAATTGATTTAATGAATGGTTAGTTTATATAGATAAAATGACGGTTTGATTGAGAGGTAAGATTATTATGAAATTATTAACTGCATTAGAATTGGCAAAGAATTGTGAGTTAGAAACAATAGGAGAAGCAATTTATAATATTAGACTTCATGTAGTAAATCTTTTTAATTATGATGAAATACAAACAGAGTATAATGAATTATGTAACGATTATGAAGAACAAAGTAAAAAGCATGGATTTTCTTTAGACACTAAAATAAATGATGTTATTAAAACACTTGACAAAATATAAATATAAAATTATAATATAATTAAGCAAGAGGTTCAATATAAAAGAAAAGAAAGGAAAGTTAATTTGATACAAATAGGAAAAAAACTATCTGATAGTTTTTATCCTATAATGCAAAATATTTGGATAAATGGTTTGTTTTATGTGAATATAATATTAAAAGGAGTGATTACATGCACGAATATGATAAAATGCTACAATGGGTTAAGGAAGGTAGAGGCAATAGAATTATTTCAATAGAAATAGGAAGAACAGGAGATGATTCGTTTTTAAGGAAATGGGCTTATGATTTTAACTTAAAAGTTGGGCAACATTTTAATAATATTGATGATGTTGATTTAGAAAAAATTAAGGAAGTAGAAGAACAAAAAGAATATATAAGACTAAAACAAAAATATGAGAAAGGAGTATAGGTTATACATATGTCTGAAAAGTTAAGCGTTAAAAAAAGAATAATAAAAATTGCTAATTTGCTTCGTATTAAAAAAGAAGGCGAAAATAAGTTTAGCAACTATATGTATTTTGAACCAGATGCAATTCTTTCTGAATTAAATCCATTATTAGAAGAAAATAATCTTATTACTCTATTTAATCTTAAAGTACATGAGTTTAAAGATGATTATTATACAGCTTATCTTACAATAGCCGATACAGACACAGACGAAAAAGTAGAATATCAGTTTGATATAGAAAAAGCCGAAGTAAAAGGTGCAAATAAAGCACAAAACAGTGGTGCTACTCTTACATATGCTAAAAGATATTCACTTATGAATGCATTTAATATAGCAGATAATGATGATGATTATGATTCAAACAAAATGACTGAATTACAGAAGGGATCATCAAAGACTAATAAAAATACAAATATAAAAAAATCTACTAAAGACAGAGTAAATGATATGGTAAATGTATTCAAAAAAGAATTTGATGTGTCAAAAGAACAAATAGAAAAATTTATTGGTAAAAAAGTAGAAAACATCAACGATGCTGAATTAAGCAAATTGAGTGTTGTATATAGTAATATAAAATCAGGTAAAAACAAAAAAGAAGAATATTTTAAGTAAGGAGTGATAATATGTCAACAAATAATTTTGATAATCATAGTAATCCATTTTTTAAAGCTAAAAGGTGTAATGGATGTAATGAAAAATTAACCCAAACAAACAAAATATATTATCTTCGTTTAACTGAAAATGATTTTGTATTTTGTGAAACATGTGCAAAAACCATAAAAGCAGTATTAAATAGCTGGGAAGAAAGTGAGGTTGATATATGTTTTTAACCGCAGAAAATTACTATTCTCTTGAAGCAGACAAATACTACTTGAGTGTGAGTCAATATAAAAGCTTTATTGATTGCGAAGCAAAAGCAGTAGCGGAATTGCATGGGTATAAATCACCTATATCAGATGCTATGCTTATTGGTTCTTATGTAGATGCGTGGTGTGAAGGTACGTTGGATAAATTTAAAGAAGAACATCCTGAAATATACAATAGCAGAAGTAAAGAAAAAGTATTGCTTGCAAAATTTAGCATAGCTGACGAATGTATAAAAGCAATACAAGATGATATAAATCTTAGTACATATCTTACAGGACAAAAGCAGGTTATATTTACTGCTGATTTATTTGGCGTACCTTGGAAAATCAAAATGGACGTTTATAATCCAGAAGCAGGTTTTTTTTCAGATTTGAAGGTTATGGCTAATTTGTATGACAAATTTTGGAATAAAGAATTACAAGTATATGAAAGTTTTATTGAACATTATAAATATAATTTTCAAATGTGCATATATGCCATGATAGAAAAACTTGCTACTGGTAGAGAAGATTTTCTAGAACCGTATTTAGTTGTAGTAACGAAACAACAGCCATGTGATAAGGCAATATATAATGGATTTTTGAGTGATATGCAGGCTGTCATGTGGCATATAGAAGAACATTTACTAAGAATTATAGCACTGAAGGAAGGCAAGATAGAGCCTATACCATGTGGTAAATGTGAATATTGTAGAAGTGTAAAAACCGCAGAAATAATGGATTATCACTATTTATTGGGGTAGGGACAATATGTATCCCTTTGAGATAAAACAATATAAAAAGGCTAATGATGGAGTCTATCTAAAAGTTTTTGTTCAGGATAAAGAAATTTTAGATGAGATAATGAGATATAAGACTAAAACAGGCAATCTAAAATTAGACGATGGTAGAAGGATTAGTGCTAAACAACAAAAACGAATATATCTTACTATAAAAGATATCGCTAATCATTTAGGCTATTTTGAGAAGGAAGCCGAACAATTGCTGATAGATAACTTCAACATCAGCCATAATGAAAACTTAACTTGTATTCCAGAATGTTCTATGGATTTAGCAAGAAAATTTCTTGCTTATCTGTTAGAGTTTTGTTTACAATATAATATTCCGTTAAGTGATTATGCAGTTAATAGGATAGATAGTTTAGAGAGTTATATTTCATTATGTTTGTTGTATCGCAAATGTGCGATATGTGGTAATAATGCCGACATTCACCATGCACTTGATGATAAAGTTCAAATGGGAAACAATAGAAAGAAAATTAATCATGTTGGTAGAAAAGTTGTACCATTATGCCGTATTCACCATAATGAGCTTCATAGTATGAGTGAAAATGATTTTTACAAAAAATATTCTATTAAACCTATTCCATTAACTGAAGAAATGGTAAAACAATTAAAACTATAAATATAAAATTGGAGGGTATTTATGTTTAGAATTGAAAATGCTTATGCAACTGTATGGTCTGTAGAAGACAAAGGCAATTATGTAAAAGGTAGGATTTCTACAAGTGAAAAGAACAAGGAAGGCAAATATGTTAATTCACATTGGTTTGTTACATTTGTAGGCAAGGCAAAAGAGCCAGCGTTGGCATTATCAACGAAGGATAGAATTAAAATCACAAGTGGTAAGATTAGTAATACAACCACAGGAGAAGGGAAAGATAAGAAATCATTTGTAAATGTTGTTATATTTGACTTTGAGAATTTGAGTAATTCGCAGAATGAAAGTAATGATAATTTTGACGACCTACCTTTCTGAGTAAGAATTTTTCTTGTTATTAAAAACCAAAAGAGAGAAGTTATACTTCTCTCTTTTGGTAAAAAGTATAGGAGGTATTGCATGGGATATGCTTATAGCAATAGATGGACAAATGAACTAATAGCAGAAAATATTTATATATACTAAGAAAGTATGTAAAAGACAAAACTTCTCAAGAATCTCCGCCTTCTAAGCGAAGCGTAAGGTGGCGAGGTTCAAAAACAATTAATATAAAAGGGGTGATAAGTTGTTAGTACCACAAGAACTAATTTTAAAAGCAAAAGAACAAATAGGAGATAAAGCTGCTTATATAATTGCAGAAGTGTTACATTTACAAGAATTTGACGAAAAAAATTTAAAAGCATTATGCCCCTTTCATACAGAAAATACGCCGTCTTTTGTATGGAATCCAAAGAATTATAGTTATCATTGTTTTGGGTGTGGGCGTAATTTTGGAATATTAGACTTATATATGCAACAAGGATATACATATTTAGGTGCAGTAGAAAAGTTATTTGATGAATCAGGGATTAAATATAGCTTTGGAACAAAAAATATTAAAACTAAACGAGAATATAAATATCCAAAAGAAGAAACAAACACAGATAGGAGCAAAGTAGAAGAATATCTTGCATTGAGATGTATAAGTAAAGAAACATTAGACTATTGTGATATAAGACAAGATAATCATGGCAATATAGTTTTTAATTATTATGATACAAATGATGTTCTTACAATGGTAAAATATCGTCCTGCAAGAAAACTTAATAAAGGAGAAATAAAATGTTGGTGTCAAAAAGGTGCTGATACTACACCGTTATTATTTAATATCAATAGAATAGACCCGACACAACCGTTACTGATTTGCGAAGGAGAGTTAGACTGTTTATCAGCCATTGAAGCAGGTTTTAAAAATACTGTTTCAGTACCGTTTGGTGCAGGAAATGAATCGTGGGTCGAAGAAAACTGGGATTTTCTTGAACAATTTAATAAAATTATAGTATGGGCTGACGCTGATGAAGCTGGACGGAAAATGAAGAAAAATATAATACCACGCTTAGGACAATGGCGTTGCTATGAAGTTGAAGCTCCGACAGAAATAGAAAAAGACGGTAAAATAATATACATAAAAGACATTAATGAAGTTTTATATTATTTTGGAAAAGATAAGGTTATTGAATGTATTAATAATGCAAAAGAAATGCCTATTACTGACGTAGTAGATTTATATGATATACAAGAATTTGACTTAGAAACAGCCGAAGGTGTATTTTCTGGCTTTGAAGAGATAGACAAATGGATATATAAGTTTTTCTTTGGGTGTATAAATATAATCACAGGTATAAACGGATCTGGGAAGAGTGTATTAATTAATCAAATGTGTATATGCGAACCATTAAATCAAGGATATGATGTATTTGTGTTTAGTGGAGAAATGACTAAACCACAGTTGAAAAAATGGATTGAATTACAATTAGCAGGAAGAAGGCACATCCAAGTTGAAAACAGACATATTAGGAAAATAAAGCCTGAAATCAGAAAACAGATAAGAGATTGGTATAGAGGAAGAATTTATGTCTATGATAATGACAAAGACCTTACTGCAACTTCAATATTGAACAAAATGGAAGAGTTGGCACGTAAAAAGGGTGTTAAGATTTTTGTGTTAGATAATTTGATGATGATTGACCTTGAATGCAATAATGAAAATATATGGCAGAAACAAAAAGAATTTGTAATTAAGCTTGTAAATTTTGCACATAAATTTAATGTCCTTGTGCATTTAGTAGCGCATCCACGAAAGGTTGAAACAATACGAAGATTAACTAAACTGGATGTAGGTGGTAGTGGAGATATAACCAATTTAGCACATTATGTTATGTCTATACATAGAGTTACTCCAAAAGAAAAAGAAGGAGTAAAAAATAAAAAAGGTGAATATGTAGTTCAGCCAGTAGAGTATGATTGTATTATAGACTTGTTTAAAAATAGAATTACTGGAACGCAAGATAAAGAATTGGGGGTATATTTTGATAGTCCTTCATATAGGTTATGGTCTACAAAAGAAGAACTAGATAAAGTATTTAAATGGGATAAAAATAAATATAATGATAATTTACCAGACCCTAGAGATGAAAATTTACCAGAATTTATGCGAGGTTGATTATGAGTAATTACACTATATTTCATTTACATAGCGATTTATCTATTTTAGATAGTGCAACTAAATATGAAGCATACATAAATAAAGCCGTAGAAGTCGGTATGACTTCTATTGGCTTTTCAGAGCATGGAAATGTATTTCAATGGATTAAAAAGAAACAACTTTGTGATAAGGCTGGTATAAAATATATACATGGGCAAGAATTTTATATTACTGAATCTTTAGAAAACAAAGTTAGAGACAATTGGCATTGTATTCTTATTGCCAAAAACAAAGATGGAGTTAAAGAATTAAATAGATTATCTTCACTTGCTTATACCAAAGATGGACATTTCTATTATGATGCAAGAATTACATTAGACGAACTAATTAGCACAAGCGATAACATTATTGTTACGACAGCGTGTTTAGGAGGAATATTAAATAACGGAACTGATACGGCTAAACAAAAATATTTAGAATTTTTAATAAAAAACAGACATAGATGTTTTCTTGAAATACAACATCATAATGACAAAGAACAAAACCAATATAAGTATAATAAATATTTATATGAGTTATCTAAACAATATAATATTCCGCTTATTGCTGGTACAGATACACATAGTCTAAATAAAGAATTACACGATGTTAGAAGAATATTGCAAAAATCAAAACATATTAAATTTGAAAATGAAGAAGATTGGGATTTGACATTTAAAACTTATGACGAACTT
>Ga0134096_1002371_pt1 | contig 12447 bp, 9 predicted proteins | sample 7_2taG_FD_94448 | JGI IMG/M metagenome (GOLD analysis project Ga0134096, IMG submission 94448) | Switchgrass degrading microbial communities from high solid loading bioreactors in New Hampshire, USA - 7_21_20_110_A3 metaG | ecosystem: Engineered > Bioreactor > Semi-continuous > Anaerobic >... | reverse complement strand
CCGAACCTTTGCAAGCTGGCTCCGGCGGGCCACCATCATGTTCAGGACCTCTATGCGGCGGGAGGAATACCTGCTGTGATGAAGGAACTTTCAAAGAAGAATTTGCTGCATCTGGATTTGATAACCGTTACCGGCAAAACTGTAAGGGAAAACATTGAAAACGCAAAAGTCAGGGACTATGAGGTTATAAGAAGCATTGACAATCCTTACAGTCCGACGGGCGGTATAGCGGTGCTGAGGGGTAATCTTGCTCCGGACGGTGCGGTTGTAAAGCGCTCGGCTGTTGCCCCTGAAATGTTGGTTCACAAGGGACCGGCAAGGGTGTTTGACTCGGAGGATGCTGCCATAGAAGCAATTTACAACGGTAAAATAAACAAAGGTGACGTGGTCATAATACGCTATGAAGGTCCCAAAGGAGGTCCCGGCATGAGGGAAATGCTGTCCCCGACTTCCGCAATTGCAGGTATGGGACTTGACAAGGACGTTGCCTTGATTACTGACGGACGTTTTTCCGGTGCTACGAGAGGAGCTTCAATAGGTCATGTGTCTCCGGAGGCTATGGCGGGCGGACCTATAGCAATTGTCAGAGACGGGGATATTATCAGCATAGACATACCTAACGGAAAGCTTGATGTAGAAATCCCCGACAGCGAAATTCAGAAGAGACTTAAAGAGTGGAAGGCACCGGCGCCGAAAATAACAAAGGGTTACCTTGGAAGATATGCAAAACTTGTTTCTTCTGCAAACAAAGGCGCCATCCTGGAAAACAAATAATGTAATAAAACTGTGGATTAAGATTTTCGATTAACAGACATTTGTGTAAAATTATGGGGGTAATAAAAATGAAACTTACCGGTTCGAAAATATTAATTGAGTGCCTTAAGGAACAAGGTGTGGATACAATATTTGGATTTCCGGGCGGAGCGGTATTGAATATATATGATGAACTGTACAGGTCGCAGAATGAAATCCGGCATATACTGACTTCCCACGAACAGGGAGCTGCTCATGCCGCAGACGGCTATGCAAGGGCAACGGGAAAGGTTGGGGTGTGTCTTGCCACATCCGGCCCCGGGGCCACAAATCTGGTTACAGGAATAGCAACCGCTTACATGGATTCGGTTCCGATGGTTGCAATTACAGGACAGGTGGCGACGCCGCTCTTGGGCAAGGATTCCTTCCAGGAAGTTGACATAACCGGAATAACAATGCCCATAACAAAACACAATTTTATAGTAAAGGATGTTAACAAGCTGGCTGACATAGTGCGAAGAGCCTTTTACATAGCAAAAGAAGGAAGACCAGGCCCGGTTCTGATTGATATATGCAAAGATGTAACGGCGGCATATGCTGAATATGAACCAAAGTCCCCTCAGGAATTGCCCGAGGTACCTGTAAGAGTGGATGAAAAGTGTATTGATGAAGCGGCGGAGGCAATTAACAAAGCGGAAAGACCGGTTATTCTCGCCGGAGGAGGCGTATCAATCGCGGGAGCAAATAAAGAACTTTTTGAGTTTGCAACAAATGCCCAGATACCTGTTACCACAACTTTAATGGGCATGGGTGCTTTCCCGGGAACCCATGAGCTGTTCATGGGAATGATTGGAATGCACGGCACAAAGACGACAAACATGGCGGTTTCGGAATCGGATCTTTTTATTGCGATTGGTGCAAGATTTAGTGACAGAGTGATAAGCAATGTTCAGAGATTTGCACCTAAAGCAAGCATAATGCATATAGACATTGACCCTGCCGAAATCGGAAAAAATATTAATGTTCAATATGCTCTTGAGGGAAACATCAAGAAAATATTGCAGCTTCTGAACGAGAGAGTAAAGAAGAAAGAATGCACTGACTGGGTTAGAAAAATCAATGAGTGGAAGGAACTGTATCCTCTTAAGTATCCTCAGGATGACAAGCTTCATCCGCAATATATTATTGAGAGAATGTATGAACTTACCAAAGGAGAGGCAATAATAACTACCGAGGTGGGTCAGCACCAGATGTGGGCCGCCCAGTTTTACAAATATACTTCTCCAAGACAGTTCCTGTCCTCAGGTGGTCTGGGTACCATGGGATATGGTCTTGGAGCATGCATTGGCGCCCGGATTGGAAGACCCGACAAAAAGGTAATTAATGTTGCCGGTGACGGCAGCTTCAGAATGAACTGCAATGAGCTGGCCACAGCTGTTGAGTACAAGCTTCCGATAATAGTTGCGATATTCAACAATCATGCTCTGGGAATGGTAAGACAGTGGCAGCAGTTGTTCTACGGCGGAAGGTATTCCTCAACCTCGCTGGACAGATGTACAGACTTTAAAGCTTTGGCGGAAGCTTACGGTGCAATCGGTATAAATGTCACAGCCAAAGAAGAAGTCGATGAAGCTTTAAACAGAGCACTGGCGTCTGAGGATACCCCTGTGGTAATCAATTTTGAAATTGACAAGGATGAAATGGTATTTCCTATTGTTCCGCCGGGAGCTCCTTTAAGCGAGCTTATTGAGGAGTAATGATCACATAAAAAAGACGTGCGGTGTAAAAAGATATTTTTAGACGAAAAGGGATTTGTAGAAAATGGCTTGTTTAAGATACAAATAGATTTGGACAAAAAATTTATGGACAGACATATAAAAAAATCTTGACTTAAGCTAAAAAATATGTTAAATTATTGATTGCTTCGCTGTACGTCTTTTTTTTTATGGCAAAATGAGATGTTAGTTAAAATGAGATATTAAATAATTTAAATATATTTGATTTTTAGGACAAACCTTGGAGGTGTGAAAGGTGAGAGTAAAAATTACATTGGCTTGTGGAGAGTGCAAACAGAGAAACTATAATACAATGAAAAACAAGAAAAACGACCCGGACAGACTCGAAATGAGAAAATATTGCAGGTTCTGCCAGAAGCATACTATGCATAAAGAAACAAAATAATAAAAAAGAGGGAATAATATCGGCAGCTGGGGGAAGACTTCTGATGTGCTGACAGAACAAAAAATTTTAAAAATGGAGATGTGTTCGTATGGCTGAGGAAGTGAAAGTCTCTAAGGTTGAAAAAAAGAAAGAAGGTTTTTTAAAGAGAGCCGCGGGGAAATTTTCAAAATACTTTAAGGACGTTAAAAACGAGCTTAAAAGGGTTATTTGGCCTACAAGGTCACAGCTTATAAACAATACCATCACGGTTTTGATTTTGTGCTTTATTGTCGGAGTGTTGATATGGCTGTTTGACCTGGGATTTGGCGCATTGTCCAGCCTTATTTACTAAGCTTATGCATAAAGCAGCGCGGGTTATTAAGTTATAAAGGAGGACTTGGAGCTTTATGCCGAATAATGAGGCATCCGAGGAAGCAAAATGGTATGTGGTTCATACCTATTCCGGATATGAAAACAAAGTGAAGGCAAACCTTGAGAAAATTGTTGAAAACAGGAACTTGCAGGATTATATACTTGACATAGTTGTGCCTATGGAGGAGCAGATTGAAATAAAAGACGGCAAGAAAAAAGCCTCCCTCAAGAAAGTATTCCCCGGATACGTTCTTGTTAAGATGATTATGAATGATGAATCCTGGTATGTGGTCAGAAATACCAGGGGGGTTACAGGGTTTGTCGGACCGGGCTCAAAAGCCGTGCCTTTAACCGATGAAGAGATAAGGGCTATGGGAGTTGAAGAATTTGCTCCTGTGCTGGACTATGAGGTCGGAGACAATGTAAGGGTGGTTTCCGGGCCTTTGGAAAACTTTATCGGAATAGTTGAAGAAATAAATCTGGAAAAGAAAAAGGTGCGTGTTTCCGTTTCGATGTTCGGAAGAGAGACACCTGTGGAACTTGAACTTCACCAGATTCAGAAAATATAGTGAAGATGTATTTTTTAAGATGCCTAATATGATTTTTAACTATAAATAAAATCTTTACTACAGATTAGCAAAAGCAAATAATAAATCTCTTTTTGTCAAGGCAGAGAGATTTATTATCATTAGAATTGGGAGGTGGAAAATATGGCAAAGAAAGTAGTCGGCTATATAAAACTTCAAATTCCTGCGGGGAAAGCAACTCCGGCTCCACCGGTTGGACCAGCTTTAGGACAACATGGCGTAAACATAATGGCGTTTTGTAAGGAATTCAATGAGAGGACGGCAAAGGACGCAGGTCTTGTAATACCTGTGGTTATTACCGTATATGCTGACAGATCCTTCTCATTCGTTACGAAAACTCCGCCGGCGTCAGTGCTTATTAAAAGAGCATGCAAGATAGAAAAAGGATCCGGTAGACCGAACAGGGAAAAAGTTGCCAAGATTTCGAAAGAGGAAGTAAGAAAAATAGCTGAAATGAAAATGCCCGACCTTAATGCAGCAAGCCTTGAGGCTGCCATGAGCATGATTGCAGGTACTGCAAGAAGCATGGGCGTTGTTGTTGAGGACTAAGTTGAAGGTTTAAAGCAAAGTTTTCATGTTGTTCTAAAGTAGAAGGTGGGAGGAAACGTAAGTTTCCGAGAAAAATTACCACGTAAGGAGAGTGAATTGGATGAAAAGAGGCAAGAAATATCAGGAAAGTGTAAAATTGGTTGATAAAACAAAGCTGTATGATCCTGTAGAGGCAATGGAACTTGTGCAAAAGACAGCCAAGGCAAAGTTTGATGAAACTGTGGAGGCACATATCAGACTCGGTGTTGACTCAAGACATGCCGATCAGCAGGTAAGAGGCGCCGTTGTTTTGCCGCACGGTACAGGTAAGAAAGTAAGAGTTCTTGTTTTTGCGAAAGGTGAAAAAGCCACAGAAGCAGAAAAAGCCGGTGCGGATTATGTTGGTGCAGAGGAATTGGTTTCAAAGATTCAGAATGAAAACTGGTTTGAGTTTGACGTTGTAGTTGCAACACCGGATATGATGGGTGTTGTAGGTAGACTCGGTAAAGTGCTTGGTCCGAAAGGATTAATGCCAAACCCAAAAGCCGGTACCGTAACAATGGATGTGGCCAAGGCAATTGCCGACATCAAAGCCGGTAAAATTGAGTACAGGCTGGATAAGACCAACATTATACACTGCCCTATAGGAAAAGTGTCCTTTGGTACCGAAAAGCTTGTTGACAATTTCCGCACATTGATGTCAGCAATAATCAAGGCTAAACCTGCAGCAGCAAAAGGCCAGTATCTTAAGAGTGTGGTTGTTACTTCCACAATGGGACCTGGCATAAAAGTAAATCCTTTAAGAGTAAGTGAATAAAAAATGTCTTTACAAATTTAGAATAATGTTATAATATATCCATTGACAAATGTTAATAGAGGAAATGCCATAGACAGCAGGTTGCTTTCCCACAAAAGCGGAAAGTGTAAAAGTGTTTGCAAACTTCCCTGCCGAGGTAATGTGATTTAGCAGTCGGATAATGACAATTACCCCTTTATGTCTATGTGCATTGAGGGGTTTTATTATTTCAGTTCGCTAGTAAGAGAAAGACATAAGATAGACACTCGGTTTTTAAAAGGAGGTGGATAACAGTGCCAAGTGAGAAAGTCCTTCAGCAGAAAAAAGAGATAGTCAGGCAGCTGTCTGAGAATATGAAATCGGCTAAAACCATAGTATTTGCCGATTACAGAGGTCTTACCGTTGAGCAGGACACAGAACTTAGAAACAAACTTAGAAAAGCCGGAGTGGAGTACAAAGTAGTTAAAAATACTTTGACAAAACTTGCAGCAAAAGAAAATGGCTTGGAAGAGTTGGAACCTTACTTTAACGGTCCGACTTCAATGGCATTCAGCGATAAAGATGTTGTAGCCCCTGCAAAAATCATGGTTGAGTATGCTGAAAAGTATGAAAATCTTGAACTTAAAGTAGGGGTGGTTGAGGGCAAAGTCTGTGACCTGAAAACTCTCAAGGCCATTGCAGCGCTTCCGCCAAAGGAAGAGCTTGTTGCGAAGGCTCTCGGAAGCTTGAAGTCTCCGATAGCGGGTCTTGTAAATGTATTAAACGGCAACATCAGAGGATTGGTCATTGCTCTCAACGCAATTGCGGAGAAGAAGAAGGAAAGTGCTTAATTGTTGCATAAATTTCAAATTCTTAAATCAAATATTTCTAAATTAAATTAATTAAAAAAATAATAATTTTGATGGAGGTATATAAAAATGGCTAGTGAAAAAGTTACAAAATTAATTGAGGATGTTAAGGCATTATCAGTATTGGAATTATCAGAATTGGTAAAAGCTCTTGAAGAAGAATTCGGTGTATCGGCAGCAGCTCCTGTGGCAGTTGCGGCAGTAGGAGCAGCAGCTCCGGGTGCGGCAGCTCCGGCGGCTGAAGAAAAGACAGAGTTTGAAGTAATCCTGAAGTCTCCGGGAGCTGACAAAATCAAAGTTATAAAGGTTGTCAGAGAAGTAACCGGTCTTGGTTTGAAAGAAGCAAAAGACTTGGTTGACGGAGCTCCGAAGACATTGAAGGAAGGCGTATCCAAAGACGAAGCAGCTCAAATTGAAGCTAAGTTCAAAGAAGTTGGAGCAACTGTAGAAATAAAATAATGTATTATAGGTGACGTTGATTGACAGATAGCAAAAAGGTTCCTTGAGGGAAGGAGCCTTTTTGCTATCTGTTATATTAAGATATAAACTGTTTTTTCAAAAAAAGTATAAAATAAGAGGTGGCAATATTATTGAAAATAAAATTCCATGAAATAGTTGACAAGTTGAACCATCTATGTTAGAATTATAAACTGCGTTATAATTTCATTGCACTATTCCAATATTTTCTGATTAAACATAAACTTTTTTACTTTTTTATTATAGCATATTGGAATAAGTTAGACAATATTTGTTAATAATATTTTAATGTCTGTGAGTTGAAGTATTTTTAGTATATGTATATAGCTGAAAAATATACTGGTGTTTGTTATAGATAATTGCAAAAGCTTTAAAATATTGTGTTGATTGGTCGGCAACAAAATTTTATACATAAAAAATCGGATTTTTTTATTTGGTTTGAGCACTAAGACAAAAGTCTGAAATATGAGGTGATATTTAATGGTACATCCCGTGAAATTGGGAAGAAACGTTAGAATGAGTTATTCAAAAATTGATGAAGTTATCGACATGCCAAACCTTATCGAAATTCAGAAGAATTCGTACGAGCAATTCCTCAAAGAGGGTTTTAAGGAGGTTTTCAAAGACGTCAATCCCATAACTGATTACACCGGAAATCTGATTCTGGAATTTGTAGACTATTCATTGGATGAACCCCCCAAATACAGTGTGGATGAATGTAAAGAAAGAGACGCGACTTATGCTGCACCCTTAAAAGTAAAGGTGCGTCTTATCAACAAGGAAACGGGCGAAGTTAAAGAACAGGAAATTTTTATGGGTGATTTCCCACTGATGACTGAAACGGGAACTTTTATTATTAATGGAGCTGAGAGGGTTATAGTCAGTCAGCTTGTAAGATCACCCGGAATTTACTATGCAATGAAGATTGATAAAGCAGGAAAACAGTTGTTTTCAAATACAGTTATTCCAAACAGAGGAGCATGGCTTGAATATGAAACCGATTCAAACGACGTTTTGTCGGTGCGTATAGACAGAACCAGGAAGCTGCCTCTGACGGTATTGGTAAGAGCACTGGGATATGGAACGGATCTTGAGATTACCGAGCTTTTTGGCGAGGATGAAAGAATACTTGCGACAATACAGAAAGACAGTACCAAGACAGAAGAGGAAGGACTTCTTGAGATATACAAAAGGCTCAGACCGGGAGAGCCGCCGACGGTTGAAAGTGCAAAAGCACTTCTCCACGGACTGTTTTTCGACCCTAAAAGGTATGATTTGGCAAAGCCGGGAAGATTTAAATTTAACAAAAAGCTTTCCATTGCAGCAAGAATACACGGCTTTATAGCAGGTGAAAATATTAAAGACCCTGATACCGGTGAAATAATTGTTGCTGAAGGAGAAACCATTTCAAGGGAAAAGGCCGAAACGATACAAAATGCCGGTGTCAATACGGTAATTCTCAGAGTTGACGGCAAAAATGTCAAAGTCATCGGCAATGACATGGTGGATATCAAAAGATATGTGGATTTTGACCCGAAGGAAATCGGCATCAATGAAAAAGTCAAAAGAGATGTTTTAATGGAGATTCTTGAAGAGTACAAGGGAAAGGGCGACGATGCGATCAAAAAGGCTTTACAGGAAAGAATTGACGATCTGATTCCAAAGCATATCACGAAAGAAGATATAATATCGTCCATCAGCTATATAATAGGATTGAGCTACGGAATCGGAAGCACGGATGACATTGACCATTTGGGTAACAGAAGACTCCGTTCTGTAGGAGAGCTTCTGCAAAATCAGTTCAGGATTGGTCTTTCCAGAATGGAAAGAGTGGTAAGGGAAAGAATGACAATCCAGGACCTGGATGTTGTCACTCCACAGGCGCTTATTAATATAAGGCCGGTGGCGGCGGCAATAAAAGAGTTCTTTGGAAGCAGCCAGCTGTCCCAGTTCATGGACCAGACCAATCCTTTGGCGGAGCTTACGCATAAAAGAAGGCTCAGTGCGCTGGGCCCCGGAGGTTTGAGCAGGGAAAGAGCGGGATTTGAAGTTCGTGACGTTCACCATTCCCACTATGGGCGTATGTGCCCTATAGAGACACCGGAAGGACCGAACATTGGTCTTATCGGTTCGCTCAGTACCTATGCAAGAGTAAATGAATACGGTTTTATTGAAACGCCGTACAGAAAAGTAAGCAAGGAAGAACCGGGTAAAGTTACCAACGAGATAGTTTACCTGACTGCGGATGAGGAAGACGAATATATTATTGCGCAGGCAAATGAGCCGCTGGATGAAGAAGGAAGGTTTATTTCCAATAAAGTTGTATGTAGATACAAGGAAGAGTTTATTGAGGTTGATCCGTCCAAAATTGACTTTATGGATGTATCACCAAAGCAGATAGTTTCTGTTGCGACATCAATGATACCGTTCCTTGAAAATGATGATGCGAACCGTGCACTGATGGGAGCAAACATGCAGCGTCAGGCGGTTCCGCTTATAAAAACTGAGTCGCCGATTGTCGGAACGGGAATTGAGTACAGGGCTGCAAGGGATTCAGGAGTTGTTATACTGGCGAAAAATCCGGGAGTTGTTGAAAAGGTAACCGCCAATGAGATTATTATTCGTACAAAAGACGGTAAAAGAGATACTTACAAGCTCCTCAAATACATGCGCTCCAACCAGGGAACATGTATCAACCAAAGACCGATAGTGAAAAAAGGTGAAGAGGTTGAAGCGGGAGATGTAATAGCGGACGGTCCTTCCACAGATAACGGTGAAATTGCATTAGGAAAGAATGTTCTGGTAGGATTTATGACCTGGGAAGGATACAACTACGAGGACGCCATCCTGATAAGTGAAAGACTGGTTAAAGATGATGTGTTTACATCCATCCATATAGAAGAGTATGAGGCTGAGGCAAGGGACACGAAGCTCGGTCCCGAAGATATAACCAGAGAAATACCCAATGTCAGCGAAGATGCATTGAAAGACCTGAACAGCGAAGGTATTATCAGAATAGGAGCCGAAGTCAGAGCCGGTGATATCCTCGTAGGAAAGGTTACGCCAAAAGGAGAGACGGAGCTTACCGCTGAAGAAAGACTTCTTCGTGCAATTTTCGGAGAAAAAGCAAGGGAAGTCAGGGACACCTCTTTGCGTGTGCCTCACGGGGAATCGGGTATTGTTGTTGACGTAAAAATATTTACAAGAGAAAACGGTGATGAACTGGCACCTGGAGTAAACAAGCTGGTAAGGGTTTATGTTGCACAGAAGAGAAAAATATCTGTTGGAGACAAAATGGCAGGAAGACACGGAAACAAGGGTGTTATATCGAGGATTCTGCCGGTGGAAGATATGCCTTTCCTTCCTGACGGTACTCCATTGGATATAGTTTTAAATCCGCTGGGCGTTCCGTCCCGTATGAATATCGGACAGGTACTTGAGGTACATCTTGGTTATGCGGCTAAAGCCCTTGGCTGGAAAGTTGCAACTCCGGTTTTTGACGGTGCTACCGAGGAAGATATAGTTCAGACGCTGAGAAAAGCAGGTCTTGCTGAAGACGGCAAGTCAATATTGTATGACGGAAGAACGGGAGAACCGTTTGAAAACAGGGTGACTGTAGGTTATATGTATATGCTCAAGCTTGCCCACCTTGTAGATGACAAGATACATGCCCGTTCAACCGGTCCATATTCTCTGGTAACGCAGCAGCCTTTGGGAGGTAAGGCACAATTCGGCGGACAGAGATTCGGAGAGATGGAAGTTTGGGCTTTGGAAGCTTACGGTGCTGCCTATACACTGCAGGAGATACTGACGGTCAAGTCGGACGATGTAGTGGGCAGGGTTAAGACTTACGAGGCAATAGTAAAGGGCGAAAACGTTCCGGAGCCGGGTATCCCCGAATCCTTCAAGGTTCTTATCAAGGAACTTCAAAGTTTGTGCCTTGATGTGAAAGTATACTCGGAGGAACAGGAAGAAATAGCTATTAAAGAATCGGTTGAAGATGATCTTGAAGAACTTAACGTCAACATTGAGGGCAGGGAAGATGAAGTTAACTTCAATGAGTTTAACGACATCGGAGAGGAAATAACGGATGAAGACCTTGAAGTGGAAGACTTCGACCTGCAGGATTTAAACGACGATGATATCAATCCTGATGACACTATTGATGCCGAACTGGATGACAATCTTTTTGACGATGATTTTGATGATACCTTTGATGACGATGATTTATAAGGGAAGGTGAAAAGGCCGTGTTTGAACTTAATAACTTCGATTCAATAAGAATAGGTTTAGCTTCTCCGGAAAAGATCAGAGAATGGTCCAGGGGTGAAGTAAAAAAACCCGAGACCATAAACTACAGAACGTTAAAGCCTGAAAGAGACGGACTTTTCTGTGAAAGAATATTCGGACCCCAAAAGGACTGGGAGTGCCATTGCGGAAAGTATAAGAGAATCAGATATAAAGGCATAGTGTGTGACCGTTGTGGAGTTGAAGTTACAAGGTCAAAAGTAAGAAGGGAAAGAATGGGGCATATTGAGCTGGCAGCCCCTGTGTCCCACATATGGTACTTTAAAGGAATACCCAGCAGAATGGGACTGCTTTTGGACATGTCTCCAAGAGCTCTGGAAAAAATATTGTATTTTGCGGCCTATGTCGTTATCGACCCGGGACAGACCCCTCTTTCCAAAAAACAAATATTGTCGGAAAAAGAATACAGGGACAGTCTGGAAAAGTTTGGGCCGAAGTTCCGTGCCGGAATGGGTGCGGAAGCGGTAAGGGAGCTTCTTCAGGAAATCAATCTTGACGAGCTTTCCGCTGAGCTTAGGGAAGAAATCAAACAGTCCACGGGACAAAAGAGAGTAAGGGCAATTAAAAGGCTTGAAGTGGTTGAGGCTTTCAGACAGTCACAAAACAAGCCTGAATGGATGATATTGGATGTAATTCCGGTTATTCCGCCGGAACTCAGACCGATGGTTCAGCTTGACGGTGGAAGGTTTGCGACTTCAGACTTAAACGACTTGTACAGAAGAGTTATAAACAGAAACAACAGATTAAAAAGACTTTTGGACCTTGGAGCACCGGACATAATCGTACGTAATGAAAAGAGAATGCTCCAGGAGGCAGTTGATGCATTAATAGACAACGGAAGAAGAGGAAGACCGGTAACCGGTCCCGGAAACAGACCGTTAAAATCCCTTTCCGACATGTTGAAAGGTAAACAGGGTAGATTCCGTCAGAACCTTTTGGGAAAACGTGTTGACTATTCCGGTCGTTCGGTTATAGTTGTGGGGCCGGAACTTAAGATATACCAGTGCGGACTTCCGAAAGAAATGGCTTTGGAGCTTTTCAAACCCTTTGTAATGAAAAAGCTTGTTAACGACGGCCTTGCTCATAATATAAAGAGTGCAAAAAGAATGGTTGAAAGAGTAAGAAATGAGGTATGGGATGTACTTGAGGAAGTTATCAAGGAGCATCCGGTACTATTGAACCGTGCACCGACCTTGCACAGATTGGGAATTCAGGCGTTTGAACCCGTGCTTGTGGAAGGTAGGGCGTTAAAGCTTCATCCGTTGGTATGTACGGCATACAATGCCGACTTTGACGGAGACCAGATGGCCATTCACGTTCCCCTTTCCGCTGAAGCACAGGCGGAAGCAAGATTTTTAATGCTTTCAGCCAACAACCTGCTGAAACCACAGGATGGAAAACCGGTTGCGGTTCCCACCCAGGATATGGTTTTGGGTAGTTACTATCTTACGATTTTAAAAGAAGGTGCAAAGGGTGAAGGAAGAGTATTCACCTCAATGGACGAAGCCGTAATGGCCTATGACAATGGAGAAATAGAGCTTCATTCAAAGATAAAAGTAAGAATGAAGAGGGTTGTAGATGGTGTTGAAAAGTCAAAAATAATAGAAACCACTTTGGG
>Ga0134096_1002357_pt1 | contig 12504 bp, 10 predicted proteins | sample 7_2taG_FD_94448 | JGI IMG/M metagenome (GOLD analysis project Ga0134096, IMG submission 94448) | Switchgrass degrading microbial communities from high solid loading bioreactors in New Hampshire, USA - 7_21_20_110_A3 metaG | ecosystem: Engineered > Bioreactor > Semi-continuous > Anaerobic >... | reverse complement strand
TTGCCAGACTTCGGCGGCGGATCGTGAAATTCGGAACGACACTCTTGACCCGGCGTTTCGATTCGTGCTATGCTAGTGACACGTGACAGTGACACGTGTCACTAGAAATTTTGGAAGGGATTTTATGCCGAGCAAAAGACGGCATTCTTCACCTACTCAGGCAGACGTTGCCAAGCTGGCGGGCGTTTCCCGCACTACCGTCTCCTACGTCCTCAGCAACAACACCACCGTCTCGATCCCTGAGGAAACGCGCGAGCGGATCTGGAAGGCTGCCGAAGAACTGAACTACACGCCTCACACGCAAGCGCAGCGCCTGCGTTCGGGGAAAACCCGGACGATCACGATGCTGTACCCGTGGGACGACGTCAGCACGCAGATCGAGCTGGAATTCCTGACCGGTGCAGCGCGCGCGGCGACCGAAGAAGAATACTTCTTCAACCTCATCACCGCGCCAATGACCGAGCAGAGCCTGCTCAACCTGTATCGCGGGCGGCAAACCGACGGGCTGATTCTGATGCAGGTTCGCCTGCACGATTGGCGGGTCGACCTGCTGCGCGAGAGCGACTATCCCTTCGTCCTGATTGGAAGCTGCGAGGACAACACGGGTCTCAGCTTTGTCGACATCGATTACGAGACGGCGATCTTCACCGCTTTCGAGCACCTTGTAGAGCTGGGCCACGAACACATCGGCCTCTTAACCTTCCCCGCGCGCTGGCGACACGAAGGCAACACGGCGCCCGTGCAGTGCATGCGCGCTTTTGAGAAGGCGCGCCAGGAGCTGAGCATTACGGCGGGGGTGCGTGAAGTCCCCTACTCGGCTGAGGGGATGTACCAGGGGTTCATTGAACTGCTGGATGAGATTCCCGAGCTGACCGGGCTGGTGGTCTCCTACGCGGCAACGCTCGGCGGCGTCTACCGCGCGGCGTTCGAGCGCGGCCTTCAGATTCCGGATGACCTGTCGATCGTGGGGATCGCAGGCGAGACCAGCGCCGGACTGCTCGTCCCTGCGCTGACCGGCTTCGACTCGCAGAACTTCACGCGCGGCTATCGAGCGGCGAAGATTCTGCTCCGAATGTTGCAGACCGACGACTTCAGCCCGGAGCAAGTGTTCCTGCCGTTCGATCTCATCGTGCGCGAAACGACCACTCATCCCCGCACGAAAAAGGGGAAACAGGACCATGCAACAAGCTGATCGGCTCGCCCCATCCCGAAGCCGGAGCGCGGCGAGGGACTTGCTGAAAACGGTTTTTCGTGGAGAGCGCGCAGGCTATCTGTTCCTGCTCCCGGCCGCCATTTTTCTCCTGATCACCATCGGTTACCCGCTCTTTGACACCATCCGGATGGCGTTTCAGGAAGTGACGCTCGGCACGCTGTCGCGGGGGGAGCGGCCCTTCATCGGGCTGGAGAATTTCCGCAATGTGCTCGACGACCCGGCCTTCCCGATTGCGTTCAAAAACTCGCTCATTTTCACCGTCGCTTCGGTGTTTTTCCAGTTCATCATCGGGCTGACGCTTGCGATCATCCTGAACGAAGCGTTCCCGCTGCGGCATATCTTTCGCGGGCTGCTGCTTTCCGGCTGGCGCATCCCGCCGATCGTGAGCGGGACGATCTTCCTGTGGCTGTTCAACTACGACTTCGGCTTCATCAACTTCTTCCTCGAGAAGATCGGCGTGATCAACGAGCCGGTGCGCTGGCTGCTTAATCAGGATTACGCTCTGCTGACGATCATCCTCACCAATATCTGGCTCGGCATCCCCTTCAACGTGATCCTGCTCGCCAGCGGGCTGACCGGGCTGCCGGAAGACATTTACGAGGCGGCCACCGTTGACGGCGCGAACCGCTGGCAGAAGCTCCGGCACATGACGCTGCCGCTGATGAAGCCCACGATCCTCGCCACGCTGATGCTTGGCTTCATCTACACCCTGCGCGTGTTTGACGTGATCTGGGTCATGACGGGCGGCGGCCCGGTGAACGCGACCGAAGTGCTGCCCACGCTCGCCTATCGCGAGTCCTTTATCCGCTTCAACTTCGGCGAAGGCGCCGCGATCAGCGTGATTATGCTCTGCATTCTGCTGGTGGTGGCCGTGTTCTACGTCCGCACGACGAATGAAGAGGGAATGTGATGGCTGTCGAGCGGATTCGACTGTACAGCACTGAGCGCACCCGGAAGCGGGTGACCAAGACCGTCCTGTTCACGGTCGCGCTGGTCGCCACCGTCGTCTACATCTTCCCGCTCTTCTGGATGGTGTCCACTTCCATCAAAGCTCCGGCCGACATCATGCGCGATCCGCCGCTGATCCTGCCGCGCAGCATCAACATCGAAATCTACAAAGAGATGTTCGGCTCTCCGCCAGAGGGCACGCAGATCCCGATCGACGGCCTGCGGTACATGAAGAACTCGCTGATCATCGGCGCGGGCACGATGGTTCTGACAATGCTGTTCGCGATTCCGGCGGCGTATGGGCTGGCGCGGTTCCGGCTGCGCGGCTCCAACATCTTCATGATGCTGTTGCTCGTCACGCAGATGCTGCCGGAGGTGCTGCTCGTCATCCCGATGTTCGTGTTCTTCCGCGAGCTACACTTCACGAACAACTACACCTCTGTGATCGTCGCGGATGCCGCGCTGACGTTGCCCTTCTGCATCCTGATCCTGCGCACCGGCTTTCTGCAGGTCCCGCGCGATCTCGAAGAAGCGGCGCTGATCGACGGGACAACACGCCTCGGCGCGCTGCGCCGGGTCATTGTGCCGATGGTCCGCCCGAACCTGATCGCCGTGACGCTTTTCGCATTTCTCGTCGGCTGGGGAGACTTCGTCTTTTCGCTGTCGTTCCTGCAAGACGAGACGCTGCATCCCCTGGCGCTGGGGGTCTACAACTTCATCGGCTACTACCGCATCCGGTGGGAAGGCGTTATGGCCTTTTCCACCATCATCGCAGTCCCAGTAGTGATCGTCATCCTGGCCTTGCAACGCTACTTCGTCACCGGCCTCACCACTGGCTCTGTGAAATAGCGTAAAGAGAAAGGAGTGCAGCCCATTCAGCTACATCCGTTCCGCATCTCACGAGATTCGATTGGTTGACTCTCGCTCATAAAAAAGAAAAAGGATAAGGGGTACCATGAAATCACGTTTGCTCAGTCTGTTTCTAATCGTTACGCTGCTGGTCGCGGGCGGAATCTCCGTCGCCAGCGCGCAGGATGGCCGCCAGGAAGTCGTGATCTGGCACTATTGGGGCGACACCGGCACCAACGCCGAGACCGTCCAGAAGTTCAAAGAACTGTGGGAAGAAAGCCAGGATGAGTGCTCGCTCACCATCCGCTCGATCCCGACCGCTGACTTCAAGCGCGAGCTTTCGACCGCGATCCTCGCCGGGAACACGCCCGACATCGCCGTGATCGACAACCCGGACTTTGCCATGTTCGCCGCGCAGGGTGTGCTGGCGGAGCTGGATGATCGCATCGCGGAATGGGGCGAGGGCGACGCCTACTATGACGGCCCCTGGTCGTCGACCATGTGGGACGGGCACAACTATGGCGTGCCGGTCGGCAGCAACACGCTGGCCCTGTTCATCAACAATGCGCTGGCGGAAGAAGCCGGGCTGGACGTCACCAACCCGCCCAAGACCTGGGACGACCTCATGGAATGGGCCGCCGCGCTGACCAACCCTGACAAGAACCAGTATGGCATCACGGTCCTCGGCGAGCGCAACGAGACGGCGACCTTCATGTGGCTGCCGTTCGTGCAGCAGACCGGCGAAGACATCGACAGCCTGGACAGCGAAGGCGGCCGCGCCGCGCTGCAACTGTACGTCGATCTGGTCGAAAACGGCTATCTGTCGCCCGAGGTCGTGAACTACGGCTTTGGCGACATCCCCGGGCAATTCATGGCCGGGAACGCCGCGATGATGATCAACGGCCCGTGGGTGATCAACAGCCTCGAAGCCGAAGCGCCGGACCTCGAATACACCGTTGCGCCCATCCCCTATCCTGAGGACGGCCAGCCTGCCAACGGCCTCGGCGGCGAGAACTTCTCGATCTTCGCCAATAGCGACGTCCAGGACTGCGCGTGGGACTTCATCACCTTCACGCAGGCCCCTGAGAACATCGTGGACTGGTACGCCGGGCTGGGTTTCCTGCCTTCGCGCGACCTGCCTGAAGAGCAGACCACCTTCTGGACCGAAGACCCCAACATGGCTGTCTTCCTCGACCAGATGCAGTACGCCCGCGCGCGCGGTCCACTGCCCAACTGGCCGGAAGTCTCTGAAATCGTCCAACTGATGCTGCAGGAAGCGCTGACCGGTCAGGCGTCCGTGGAGGAAGCAATCTCCAACGCGGCACCGCAGATCGCAGCGCTGCTGGGTGAGTAATTCCAACTAGAGCAAGGGGGGCGGTCAGGGTGTCAGTTTCGCGTCTGTGCCCTGGCCCGTCCCCCTCAAGCGCAAGTGAGGTCGCTGCTCTCCAGGGCTGCTCCGGCATCCATGGGGAGCAGCGGCGCACCACTCGCCGCTCCTCCCGAGAATTTTAGCAAAGGTCGCCTTAGCTATTTGCATCCCGCGCGCGGGCGCGGTTGGTCTGTGAGGATATGATGGGCTTCGATCTCCGACGTATTCCCTTTAGCCGCTATGGCTCGTATCTGGCGTTTTCCCATCTGGCAGCCGATGCAGACTTAGAAGCAGGATTGTATCTCCGGACGGTGCATGGCGGCGTCGCCCATCGCGTCCTCTTTCGCGTTGAGGTCACAGACGGCAGCGCGCCCATTCCCTTCACCGAGGAAGCGTCTCCCGCCTTGTTGCGCCTCGTCACGCCGAAGGGCACCGTCGAGATCTGCATCGCCGATCCCAAGGTGATCCGCGTGCGCGGCAAGGGCGTCGGGCTCCGGCTGACACGCCAGCCAATGCCCACGCGCGAAGGGTGGGTCTACGACACAGTTACACAGGCCGGAGAAAACTGCTGGTCCGTCAACATTCGGGGAGCCTTCCGCCAGTACATGCTGACCTCGCTGCGAGGGAAGCTGGCCGTCGACGCGCCGTGGGAAGGACTTGCCAACCGCTACGTGCAGATCGACTTCGCGCCCGATGCTGAAAACGAGTTTGAGTGCGCCATCGAGGAATACCGCTCAAGCTGGGAGCCGCGCACCTATGCCGAGCCGTTTGACGCGTGCGTGCAGGCGGTTGAGAGCCAGTTCGCGCAGTGGGAAGCTGAGCAGGTCTTCGTGCCGGACGATCTCACCGAGGCGCGCCGCAATGCCGCCTATGTAAACTGGTCGTGCGTGGTCGCGCCCGCCGGGCTGCTGCACCGGCCCGCGATGTACATGTCAAAGAACTGGATGGACAACATCTGGAGCTGGGACCACTGCTTCAATGCGCTTGCGTTAGCCGAGAAGAATCCCGCGCTGGCGTGGGATCAGTTCATGGTCATGTTCGACGCGCAGGACGAGTTCGGCGCGCTGCCCGACTATATCAACGACGTCGAAAGCGTGTGGAACTTCGTGAAGCCACCCATCCACGGCTGGGCGCTACGACGGCTGCTCGAACGGAACCCCGCGCTCGGCCAGGAGCGCCTCGCCGAAGCCTACGCCCCGCTCTGCCACTGGACGAACTGGTGGCTCAGCTATCGCGACACCGATGGCGACGGGCTGCCCGAATACAATCACGGCAACGACTCCGGCTGGGATAACGCCACCATCTTTGCGCATGGCGTCCCGGTCGAAGCGCCCGACCTGGCTGCATTCCTCGTTTATCAGATGGACGTGCTGTCCGACATCGCCGGGCGGCTCGGACGCACCGCTGAGGCCGATCAGTGGCAGCGCCGGGCTGACGACCTGCTCGAGAAGCTGCTCACCGCCTTCTGGCGCGGGGATCACTTCGTTGCACGGCACGCCCGCAGCCATGAAACGATTGCCGCCGACAGCCTGATCCTCTATCTGCCGCTGCTGTTGGGCAAGCGCTTGCCTGACGAGGTGATCCGGCACCTGGTCGACGATCTCAAGGATCCCAACCGGTTCCTGACCGAGCACGGCCTGGCGACCGAACACCCCACCAGCCCCTATTACCAGGCGGATGGGTACTGGCGCGGCCCGATCTGGGCGCCATCGACCATGTTGCTGGTCGATGGACTGAATGCAGTCGGAGAGCGCGAATTTGCCCGCGAGCTCAGCCGCCGGTTCTGTGCGCTGGTCGCGCGCAGCGGCATGGCCGAAAACTTCGACGCGCTCACCGGAGAAGGGCTGCGCGACCGGGCGTATTCGTGGACGTCGAGCGTCTTCCTGCTGCTGGCGAACGAATACCTTGCTGACGAGAAAGCCGCTGAACCCAGCGCCGGTTGACGCCCGGCTAGAGCGGCCCGGTGCGCAGGCGTCGTAACGACAGCCGCCCGGAAAGCGAGCGCGCACAGATCCACGCGGTCCACGGCAGGCACAGCGCAATGAGCGCGGTTGCCAGCCAGAAAATGCCGCTCAGATCGAGAATCGGCAGCAAGGCATAAGCCAGAAGCGGCCCTGCCGCGCTGCCGATGTCGCCTACCGTATTGAGCACGCCCAAGACGCGCCCCTGCTGGCCGCGCGGCGAGTAATCGCCTGCCAGCGTCATGACCTGGGTTTGCAGGACGCTGGTCGCTACTGCGCCGAGCATCGTCGCCAGCACGAGGACGGTGCCATAGCCCACGGCGGTCATCGCCAGCGCGACCGTCCCCAAACCCAGCGCGCCAACCGCCAGCAGCCAGCGGTCGCCGAGCCGGTCTGACGCCCAGCCAGACAGGGGCGACGCGATTAAGCCCAAAACCTGATTCCCGGCGGATAGCGCGCCGGTAAACGACGCAAGCGGAATCACCAGCCCCAACAGCAAGACGGTCTCGCCAACCCGCTGCTCGAGCAACAGGGGCAGCGTCGCCCCCAACAGTCCAATAAAGATCAGCCAGTTTACGCCGAGCAAAACGATCGCCGTCGCCAGCGGAACCAGCACCCCGCGCCAGCTTCTTTCACGCTCTGCGACACGCTCCGGCTCGGGGGAGCCAGCCGGAACGCTGCGAGCGCTTCGGACGGGGCGCGTCTCGGGGAGCAAAAGCAGCCACATCACCGCCGCGCCGAACGTCACCAGCGAGCAGACCCGCAGCGCCGGGCTGTAGCCGAGCCAGTCCGTCAGCACGCCGCCGATCAGGGCCGCGCCACCCGACCCGATGAAGTACCACATCTGCAGGCGTCCGATGGTACGGCCGCGCCGCTCCGGCGTGGCGAGGTCCAGCGCCATCGTGCTCGCGCCAAGCCACACCCCCGCCCACGCCGCGCCCCATAGCAACCGGCCGATCAGCAGCGGCCAGAAGCCGGGGATGGTGTACAGCAGCGACGACAGCGCGCCCGCAAACAGCGCCGGAACCATGATACGGCGGCGCGGCCAGCGCTCAATCAGCACGCCCGCCGGTCCGTTGAGCAGAATACGGATCAGCCGGTTCGCCGAAAGCATCAGCCCGACGTCCGCCAGCGCAATCCCGGCGGCCTGGGTGTGCGTCGGCAGCACGACATAGAGCGTCAGGTCGCCGAGCAGCGAGAGCGCGACACCCAGGCCGATCAGGAACAGCGCGCGGTCGTGCGAGTAGCTTTGCCGGTGTTGGGCCAATGCCCAATTAGTCATCGAATGCTTCATCCACCGGGCGGCCATCCCACGCCGAGGGCGGCGTCAGGCCAAGCGCCCGCGCCAGCGTCGGCGCTGTATCCGCCAGGTTGACCTGATCGCGCAGCTCATAGCCGCGTTTGATCCCGGGGCCGCTGATGATCCAGGGGATGATCAGATCTTCGGGCACGTCGCCGGTGTGCGTGTGCTCGTTTCCGCCGTGATCGGCCAGCAGCAAGAAGGTGGTACGCTCGCGCAGCCCCGCCGCTTCCAGCCGATCCAGGAAGATTCCGAGCGCGTGATCCATCGCCTCGATCGCGTCCAGATACGGGCGTGACATCCAGCCCGCGTCGTGCCCGGCAATATCGCTCTGCTGCATGTAGAGAAAGGTGAAATCGGGCTGCTCGCGCACCAGGGTTTCCGCAGCGATTTCCGCCAGGATCGCGTCGACATCCTCGCCGTCGCGCGGCGCGCGCAGCAGGCTGAGATCCAGGCTCTCAGGCGCGCAGAGATCGCGTAGCTCGCCCCAACTGTAAAACATAGCTGTACGCCGCCTGGCGCCGTGCGCGACATCCAGAATGCTCGGATAGGCGCTCGCGGCGGAGTGGAAAATGTTGTCGGTTACGCAGTGCTTCTCCGGCCCGACGGCGCGAAACATTGTGTTATGCGTGGGGAGCGTAATGCTCGGCACGACCGACTTCGCGGTCCACGTGTATGCGCCGTTCTGCCAGAGCGAGTCGGCGTGGGGGGTGTGCGCCTGCGCCAAACCATCGGGGCGACACCCATCAAAAACGATTAGAACGACAGGGGATTGAGACACCATAAGAGTTTGTTCTTCCTTTAAGGCATGGTGCGGCGCGGGCGCCCACAAAGAACGACGGCCTGCCGCGCGCAGGACCGCCGTCGCGGTTAATGGTAGCACAGAACCGTGTGGGGCGCTGATCGCAATTTACGGCAAATATCGCGTTCGCTTGTCTGGCAAAAAGGTTTTTTCTGTAATACAATGAAAACGTCGGCTGAAAAGCAGAGGCTCCCTTCGTTTTTTTCTTTTTCGGGCCTCTACGATATTCTTTGGAGCTATTTAGGAGCCGACTCACCTTCTAGCGCCCCAAACCCGGCGTTGGAACGGCAGGTCGGACCTGAACTCAATCCGTTGACAAGCTGAAAGGAGGTCGCCCAGGCTGAAAGTTAGGTTCTGGTCAACGGAACGTGCGTGAATTTAAGTAGTTTTTGTGCGGCGCTGGGCTAGAAGTCCTTCCCCCATCACCGCAAGTGTGTTTTCAATTCTCTAAGGAGACTGGAATGAAGAAACTCGTATTCCTCACGGTTCTGCTGGCGTTGGTTTTGACGATGGCGGTGCCGCCGAGCACGATTAAGGCGCAGGAGCCCGTCGACATCGAAGTCTGGATCGCATTCAGCGACTATCGCCTGGACTGGACGAAGGAAGTCGCCGAAGCCTTCAACGCCATGTTCCCGCAGTATCACGTGGAAATCGTGGGCGGGATGAGCTACGAGGAGATGTTCGCCCAGGTGTCGGTCGCGGCGGAGCAGGGTGCACTGCCTGGCGTGATCCACTTCAACGAGGCGAGCACCCAGGACGCCCGCGACAGCGGCAATTTCAAGCCGATTGCCGAGGCGTTGGCTGGCCGCACTGAGATCAATGGCCTCCCGGTCAACTTCGACGACATCATCGAGCCTACCACCGCCTACTACACCCACAACGGCGAGTGGACGAGCTTCCCGTGGAACACTTCTTCGGCGATCTGGTTCTCGAACATGAACTTCCTCAACGCGGCTGGCTTCGACACCCCGCCCGCCACCTGGGAAGAGGTTGATCAGTACTGCGAAGCCATTATGGCGTTGGACAACGCGCCCGAGTATTGCTGGACCTTCCCCAACTACGGCTGGTTCTTCGAGCAGTGGCTGGCGCATCAGAACGCGCTGTTCGTGAACAACGACAATGGCCGCAGCGACCGCGCTACGGAAGTCGCCTTTGACGGCGAGGCTGGCATCGCGATCTTTGAGTGGCTGGACGACCAGTACGACAAGGGTTACCTGTACTACAGCGGCGCGCAGGGCGGCGACTCCTGGGGCACTGTGGACCAGGCGTACCAGACCCAGCAGGTCGCTATGGCTGCCTACAGCAGCTCCGACACGACCCTCTACACCCGGATGGGTGAGGAAAACGGCTTCACGACCGTCGCTTCGTTCATGCCTTACAATCAGGAAACCGGCTGGACCGGCAGCCTGATCGGTGGCGGTTCGCTGTGGCTGGTGGACGGCCTCGACCCCGAAGTGGAAGAGGGCGCGCTGACCTTCATGGTCTACCTCAGCCAGCCGGAGAACGACATGGCTTGGCACAAGCTGACGGGCTACATCGCCATCCGCAAGAGCTCTAACGAGATGCTCGAGGAAGAGGGCTGGTTCGCGGAGAACCCGAACCAGACGGTTGCGATGCAGCAGTTGGCGCAGAGCACCGTGACCCCGGCGACCAGCGGCGCGCTGGTGGGTGGCTTCCCGGCGATCCGTAATGCGATCACCGCCGCGACGGACCGGCTGTTCCTGACCGACGAGGATCCGGCGGCGCTGCTCGCGCAGGCTGCGGCCGAAGCCAACACCATCATCGAGGAATACAACCTGCTCAACGCCCCGTAACGGGTGGCAGCTTTGCTTTAAAGTGGATGGGTGGGGGCAGATTTGCCCCCACTCTTGCCATTGAGCCGTAACGTGAAGGATTCGTCATGATTATTTCTCCGCTGCTTTTAGTGCTGGCCGCCGCGATTCTGGGCGCCGTAGTGTTAGGCTATGTCTTTGCGCGCGCTGCCAACCGTGGTCTGATAGGCGCTGTGCTCGGGGCAGGCGCGGGCGCGCTCGGCTCGCTGATCTTCATGATCCCGCTCGACTATTGCATGTTCGAGGCCGAGCGCAAGACGATTGACGTGATCTTTGGTGTAATGCTGATTGTGTTGGGCGTGCTGCTGGTGGTGGCGCCGGTTGCATGGGTTGGCCAAAAGTTGCTGCGCCGCGAAAGCCTGATTTCGGCGACGTCGCAACCCACACAGGGCACGTTCCGCCAATGGTGGCTCGCGCTGCCGCTGCTCGCCCCCACGCTGGTCATTCTGGTGCTGTTTCTGTACTACCCTTCGCTTGAAACGCTGCGGCTCTCGACCATGCTGTCGCGGCTGGGAGCGCGGCGCGAGGCGTTTGTCTGCCTGGACAATTACACCCGTCTGTTTGAGGGCACCGCCTATCTCGACGTGGTAGTGCGCACCCTCTATATGTCGTTCTTCATCGTGGTCCTGAGCATGGCGCTGGGGCTGCTGATTGCGACGATGGCCTACCTGCCGGTTCGGGGCGCGTCAATCTACCGCATCCTGCTGGTCTGGCCCTACGCCATCTCTCCGGCGGTTGCGGGTATTATCTTCCTGCTGATGTTTAACCCGGCGGGCGGCATCATCAACTACTTCCTCAACAACTGGTTTGGGGTGAGGCCGGGGTGGCTGAACGACCCGAGTTTGGCTCCGTGGACGATCATCATTGCAAGCGTGTGGAAATCTATCGGGTTCAATATTCTCTTCTATATCGCGGCGCTGCAGAATGTGCCGGTCGATCTGATCGAGGCCGGGGCGATTGACGGCGCCGGGCTCTTGCGGCGGTTCTGGCACATCGTCTGGCCGCTGCTTTCGCCCACCACCTTCTTCCTGCTCATCACTAACCTGACCTACGCCTTCTTTGACACTTTCGCCACCATCGACTACCTCACGCCGGGCGGCGGGCCGCTGCAATCTACTACGACGATGATGTACCAGGTGATCCGCCTGGGCGTGGACAACAACGACCTGGGCAAGGCGGCGGCGCAGTCTGTGGTGCTGTTCCTGATGGTGATCGGCCTTACAGTGCTGTCGTTCCGCACAGGCGGGCGCCAGGTCACCTACGGAGCGTAAGCCATGACCGGAGTTTCCTATCCAACGACTTCTACCCAGGCCCGCGCTTCCTCGCGGCGACGCACGTTGCGCGCCTGGATTCCGAAACGGTGGTACGCGCACATCATTCTGTCGATCTCGTGCCTGATCCTCGGCATCCCGCTGTTCTACTCGATCATCGTCGCCACGCAGAACAACGCGGACGTTTACAGCTACACGTTCACCTTCGGGGATTCCCTCCAGGAAAACTGGAAGATGGTGTTCGAGATGCGCGGCCTGCACGAGTACATGCTCAACAGCGTGATCATGACCGTGGCAATCACGGTCGGCAAGACAGTGTTCTCGCTGTTAGCCGGGCTGGCGTTCGTCTACTTCCGTTTTCCTGGCAAGTGGCTGGTGTTCGGTTTCGTGCTGATCACGCTGATGATGCCGACCGAGGTCTTCATCATCGCGTTGTTCCGCTACATCAACAGGCTCGGCTGGGCAAACACCTATCTGGCGCTGATCGTGCCGTTCCTGGCAAGTGCGACAGGGGCGTTCCTGTTTAGACAGCACTTCGCCAGCATCCCGGCCGAGCTATCTGAGGCGGCTCAGCTTGACGGCGCGAACCCGCTCCAGTTCCTCTTCAAGGTTCTGATCCCCATTAGCTGGAACACGATCGGCGCGCTGGCCGTGGTGCAATCCATCTACGCCTGGAATATGTACACCTGGCCCAACATGATCATCTCCGACCCGAGTCTGGACGTCGTTCAGGTGGGTCTGAACGCGCTCCGTACCGGGGACGCATCGACACAATACGGGCCGCTGATGCTCGGCGCTGTCATTGCCAGCCTGCCGCCGGTGATCATCTTCATCCGGCTGCAGAAGCAGTTCATGAGCGGCTTCACGCTCACGCGGGACAAGTAAGCCGCCGAGCAAATCGAAACGCGAACAAGAGCTACAGCCCGCCCGGTAACGGTGGGCTGTAGTTTTTCCGGGCC
>Ga0134096_1002339_pt1 | contig 12558 bp, 28 predicted proteins | sample 7_2taG_FD_94448 | JGI IMG/M metagenome (GOLD analysis project Ga0134096, IMG submission 94448) | Switchgrass degrading microbial communities from high solid loading bioreactors in New Hampshire, USA - 7_21_20_110_A3 metaG | ecosystem: Engineered > Bioreactor > Semi-continuous > Anaerobic >... | reverse complement strand
CAGGACAAGAATTATTTTATAATAGGTATGCTACTGGTGAGTTTGTAAACTTTCATATGGAAGCACAAGATTGGATTGATTATAAGTTAAATATACTTCCACATGAAAAATGTAAAGAATACGGTTTATATTCACCACAAGAAATACAAGCATATAAAGAAAGGTTTCCTATATGTCAACATCCTGTTAATGTTATTTATGAAGATGAGTCTAAAGGTTGTTGGTGTCCTTTTGGTGCTTATGGTGAATATGGACAAAAAATAGGATTGGATATTTGTGATGAATGTTATGAATGTAAATATTTTGAAAAAAGAAGAACTCCAATAAAATATATTTCAGAAAAAGATTGGATTGATTATAAGTTATATTATATTGCTAAACTAAAGGAAGAAGAATTTAGGAATAAGTTTGAAAATTATTAATATAATATTGAAGGAAAGCGAGGGTGAGGAAGGATGAATGATATATTATTTATTCTCAAACAAGCAGTAGGACAACTATTAACAATTTTATGCGGCTTTGTGATAGGTATAGGTATGTGTAAAATGTGCGAGTGCATAATCGGGCTTTTTGAAAGCGTAAGAAAGCGAGGGTGAGGAAGGGAACTTGCAAAAGGGTAAGGGCAGGAGGTAGTCAGGAGTAATGTACTTGGTTAATGATTTTTGTAGAGATGCGTGTCCTTATGCAAACGCAGAAAAATATCCAGAAATAAAAATTTGCAAAATACTTGATGGATTATCAAATAAAGAAGATTGTCCTGCACATATGTTTGCAAGGTATATATCACACAGAATTGCATGTGTAGGAATAAATGAATTTATCCAGAAGAAAAACTGAGAAATAATATATAAAAGGGATATTTTATTTAAAATATAAATATAAAATTATAGGAGGTTATATGTATCAAATAAACAATATATTAAACACAATAATACAGGGAAACACATTAGAAGTATTAAAAAATATTCCAGACAATAGTATAAATATGGTTATTACTTCACCTCCATATTGGGGATTAAGATGTTACAATACTAATCCTCAAGTATGGGATGGAGATGAAAATTGCAAACATGAATGGAATACAGAAATAATAAGAAAAAGAACAAATGGAGATGTACCTGGTAAAAATTCATTAATTGCTAAGTGTAGACCAAATGACATTGTAAATAGACCAGATATAATTTCTAATACATGTATAAAATGTGGTGCATGGAAGGGTGAATTGGGTAGTGAACCTACATATGAAATGTATATTAATCATTTAATACAAATTTTTGATGAAGTAAAACGCATACTTAAAGATGATGGAACATGTTGGGTAAATTTAGGTGACAGTTATGCAGGAAGTAATCAAGGTGCAGGTGTTAATGCTCCTTCAGGAAAACAAGCAACAAATAGAGGAACTAATTATATGAATTCAAAAACACATAAAAGTCTACTTAAAAATTGTGGTATTAAAGCAAAATCATTAATTGGTATTCCTGATAGATTTAAAATTGCAATGATTGATAGAGAATGGATTTGTAGAAATGATATTATATGGCATAAGCCAAATGCTATGCCCGAATCTGTTCGAGATAGATTTACTGACGATTATGAAAGATTATTTTTCTTTGTTAAAAATAAAAAATATTATTTTGAACAACAGTTTGAACCAATGAAGGCAGAAAGTGAAGAAAGATATAAATATGCTTTTGGTGCTAGTAAAAAAATGAAAATAATGAGAAACATCAATGGTTCTCCTGAAGGCATAAAGGACTTTAAACAGTATAAAGGGAGAAATAAACGTACAGTATGGAGTATAAGCACAAAATCATTTAAAGGAGCACATTTCGCAGTTTTCCCTGAAGAATTAATAGAAACACCCATTAAAGCAGGATGTCCTGAAAATGGAATTGTTATGGATATATTCATGGGAAGTGGTACAACTGCTGTGGTTGCACAAAAATTAAATAGAAATTACATAGGCATAGAGTTAAATCCTGAATACATAAAAATTGCTGAAAATAGAATTAATAATATAAAAATTTCAAATTATTAATATAAAATGACAATTTTATTTAAAAGGAGAAGTATGTATGATTGTTGATATTAAAATTGAAGATTATTTAAATGAAGATGAAATTAAAGAAGCCATTAAAGAAGGCGTAGTACAATATACAAAAGAAAAATGTCAAAAATTTTTCGACGGGTGTGATGTAGAAAAAGGGGAATATAGAACGTTATTTGAAACGGTTTGTCTAAATTATATGCTTGATAATTACAGACCACAAGTTGAATTAGCTGTTGACGCTTGTCTTGAATACATAACTACAACTGGTATCTTTAAGCCAAGATGGTATGATAATACGGATGCTACACGAAAATTATTTGCTATTTTACAAAATAAATTAGCTGAAAGTAGCGAAGAATTTAAAAATGCAATTTTAGAGAGAATTAAAAATACAGATGAAGATATTTTAAGAGAGATTCTTATCGAAGTTGTTAATGAAAATTTGTCCAAAATCTTTAATTAATATTAATATAAAATTACATTTTTATCGAAAGGAAATAAATATGAGAATATTAAAATTAATAAAAAATACAAACTATGATTTTTATTATGTAGTTTTTGATGAAGTACCTGAACTTACTTATGAAAAAATCGGGTTAGATTATATAGGTTCAGCAATAGATTCAGATGGTGCTATTATTGCTAGTAATTTTCTTAAATATGAAAGTTTTGGAAATGCTTTCGGTGGCAGAGAAATAACGCTAAAAATGAAAGACGGAAGTACACAAAAAATAAAAGACTACTGGTATGATTGGGGTTGGTGCAAAGAGCATGGCGAGTTCATTAATATTGGTGCTGGTACTGTAGAAGAATTACAAAGATGCTATGTATATTATAGCTATAATATTAATAAACAAAAATTTGAAGAAATGATGGAAGAATATTTTACAAGAGATAAATTGTATGAATATAGAGAAGTAGAAGAATGGTGTAAACTTCAATATACATGGTATGATGTTATTGTTCATGGAAAGAAAATACCTTTTATGATGAATAAATATGGAGAAATGGCTGAAAAAGAAAGTAAGAAAAGAGTTTATCCTAGATATAATTTATGTAAAAAAGTAAATGGTAAATATAAAATGTATACATATTTTAGATTTCAATATAAAGACGACTCTGGCAGACTTATAAAAATTGATGCAAACTATTTAGATGTTTTAAAAGCCACTTTACCTTTTTCTGAAGAAGAAATAAAAGCAAATTGTGAAATACCGATAAAAATATAGGTGATTATATGGATATTGTAGTTACTATTTCAAAATCAGAATATAAAAATGATGATTTAGAAACAGAGTATTTATTGGAAAATAGGGATACATAGATGAATAGATAATTGATTCGCAATATAAAATAAAGGAGAAATAGTATATGATAAATAAAATTAAAAATAAAATAAAGCAATGGTTATTTAGTGAAGAAATTAAAGAATTACAATTAATAAAAAATCAGATTGAAAAAATATTATTTAATTTTAACAACGCAAAAGAAGAATTATGGAAAGCACGAAATTCTTATAGAGAAGCATATGATTTAACTAGAGAAGCACAATTGATTGTAAATAAAATGCTTGATGTTGGTGTAGACGTACATATGAAAGATGAATTTAGTTGGGCGGTAATTTGTTTGCAGGGCAGACCAGAATATGTAAAATTTATTCCTTTAACTGGATATGATGCTAAGAACGTATTAATGTTTTTAAAACAATTTGAAGGTAGCAATGGAGTAATAGATAGTCCTTTGGGGTTTAAAGATATGGTGAAAAATTGGTGGTTATAATAGTAATTTAAATTCATTTTTGAAAGAAGGTAATAACCTATGATTTTAGCACAAGGAACAGAAAACGGATTAAGTTGGTTATTAGACGCAAAAGGTATGAATATTTATATTCGTATTATTCAAGATAATACAAATAAAGAATTTGTTAAAAAATATGAATGTCAATTTAAGCCAACGTGGGGATATGATATTTCTGATGTGAACGCAGTTAATAAAATGTTGGATGATATGATTGAAGAAATTCTATCGAAGGGTGATGTATCTTATGGATATTAAAGAATTAAATAAATATTATAGACGCACAGAAACAGAAAATATTCACTTAGAAATTTTCAAAGAATCGTCTGAGTATAAATATCATCTTTTAGGAGTAGCACAAGGTTTATATGCAATATATAAAGTAATGAGTGAATATGCAGGTGAAATCAATAATTATGATTGGTTAACTATTATTAAAAATATTGCTACACAAGATGAAATACTTAATGCGTATTTTAATAGATTAATTAATACTAGCAATGAAAATAAAATTTAGGAGTTGATATTATGTATTGTTCATATTGTGGTAGTCACGACCATCCTTATGAATTATGTCCTAAAACATGGGGTGGTAGTGCTAAAAGAGCATGGGGATTATACTGTACTTATTGCGGAAGTAAACAACATAGTACAGAATATTGCCCTAAGACTTGGCAAGGACAAATAAATAGAGCAAAAAATGATAATGGTTTATATTTGGATTAAAATATAAAACTAAAATCAATAAAAGGAGAATGATTATGTGTTATATAGAAGTGAAAGGTGATTTTAATGAGGAATTTCCTACATATGTAATTGGATATTGCCCTGATACTAATTCTTGGTTTATCACAAAGCAAAGATATTGGTTTTTTCAATTTGATGAAGAATTTAGCACTTATGATGAAGCATTAAAATTTTTTAATGATAATCAAGAAATGATTCTTAATAAACAAAATGAAATTTTAGCTAATTGTTTTTATAACCATATTCCAACTACAGAAGTATATTTAGCGAAAGAAAATTTGAATACAATCTAATTTTAATTTAAACCTTGACAAAATATAAATATAATATTATAATAAAAAAAGGAGAGACGATGAATACTGAATTAATGTTTAGTAGTAAATCAGACGAATGGGAAACACCGCAAGATTTATTTGACAAACTTAATGAAGAATTTCATTTTACACTAGACCCATGTGCTACACATGAAAATCATAAATGTGATAAATATTATACTAAAGAAGATGATGGACTAAGTAAAGACTGGACGGGTGAAACGGTATTTTGTAATCCTCCTTACGGTAAAGCAATAGGTAAGCGGGTTGAAAAATGCTATAAAGAAAATTTAAAAGGTGTTACTGTGGTAATGTTAATACCAGCACGTACAGATACATAATGGTTTCACAAATACATATATAATAATCCTAATGTAGAAATAAGATTTTTAAAAGGTAGATTAAAATTTGTTAATAGATTGTTACCTTCTTGGAATGAAAATGGAGAATATAAATTGTCTCCTGCTCCATTTCCAAGTATGGTTGTAGTGTTTAAAGGTAAAAAGTGAATCAAAGAGAAATTTGATGCACAATATAAAAATTAACACGAAGGGAGTATGTTTATGAGTTTAGGAATTAAATGTCCTTTCTGTGGAGAGGCACTAGAGATGGAATACTATTCTAAAGGCAAAGGAATGTCGGGGAAAACAGTTGTTTTTTGCGGTAATGATAACTGTAAGGTTAAACCATGTACCAATGAAACAACACCTTCAAAAGCCATTGAAGAAGCTAAATTATTTGGGAAAATCAAATTCGCATTATAAAATTTATACGATTGGAGGAATCTCTATCGGAATTAATGCGAAGGAGGGTTTTAGGGAGTGAGAGTATGGATCTAATAAAACGCTGGATAAAACAACAGGAAATATTAAAAGAATTGCTGAAACATAGCAATGTAAGGATAGTTTGGGGTGGTGGAAATGGCAAGAGGCAAAGAAATAAGCAAAATAACCAAGCTACCAGTAAGGACAGTGCAAGACCTTAAAAGCAAAGTATTGCGGGTTCTTATAAATAGTGGAATTAATGCGAAGGAGGATTTATGGTTGATTGTTCTGAATGTAAAAACTGCTATATGCATCCTGTAGCTTGGGGAGAGTATTGGTGTAGAATTAAGGAAGTCAAAACAGGCGATGGTTGGGTCTATGAGTTACATAGTTTAAAAAAGAGATTTAAAGATAATTGTGAAGATTTTGAAGAAAGCGAGGAATTAAAGATGAGTAAAAAATATAAAAAATTAGATTGCATCATAGAAGAGGCTCTTTTGGCAGACGAAGGATTAATAATTATTGGAAGCCCTAACGATGAGGACGAAAACCACAATTGCGACCGTGCAGGGTGTAGCTCTGTAAGCCATGTTGTTTACCGCTTTGGGGAACCGCAATGTAGCGTAATTGATGTTGAGTGATGCGCATTATAAAAAGAATGTGAAGAAAAGGAGATATAATTTTATGAGAAATTTAATTGAAATAATTAAGGATTGTAAGTTAAATAAAAAACCATCAATAGATGAGTTGAGATATTCTGTGATAGCCCTCACAAGCCTTATGAATATGGCTACAAGTACACTTATAAAACTCTACAAAGAAGATATGAATGCACTTGAAAAAATGCGCTTAGAAAACATTTATAATGCGTATTCTACGGCATTAAATAAGTCACCTAAAGAGTGGCTTGGATGGAATAATGACCCTGAAAATCCCGAATATCAGAAGTTTCATGCATGGGGTAAAAAGCTTGTAGACAAAGCTTTGAAGGGTGAATTACCCAACCAAAAGAAACAGACATAATTCATAAAATAAAAATTAGATAAAAGAAAGATTTTATCGAGAGGTAGTATTATGGATATTATAGATATTATGTTAGATATTATTAAAAAAGATACAACAGACAAATTAAATGATCTATGTAATAAAAAAGCAAAAGAATTATTTATAAATTATATTCAAACTGCTGAAGGTGATAAATGGCTAAACGACACATATATTGGATTATTAAAAAATAATCCAATTGTAGAAGATGCAAAAGAAACAATACAAAACAATATTTTGACTGAAAATTTTTGATTGAAAGGAGTTTGAAGTGTGTGGTGAAGTAATCACATACAATTCAGATGGAAATAAAATATGACAAAATTTTATGTGAAGAAGGTATTGATATAGAGTTTATTAATAAAAATATTAAACCAAATTGCAAATGCGTTGTTGCATTTGTTAATCCAGATTATAATACTAATATAAAATAAACAGGAGGGTTCTTTTCATGAGATGTTATTTAATAAAGTATGAAAGTATTAATAAAACATGGTGTGGTAAAGCAGTAGTATTAGCATATAATCCTATAGAAGCATGGAATAAATTTATAAAGAAATGGAATGAAGATTATGAATCTGGTAAATGTGATTTGTCATCTAAAGATATAGAAAACTTTTCAGTAGAATTTATTACTGAAGATTTTATAGAAAAATAATATTTATACAAAAGAAAGGTTTAATTGAAAGGATGACATATATATGTATTTAAAATTAAGTAATTTATTAGAATCTTTGGCTTTTAGGTTTAAACAAAAATTATTATACTTTGAGTTGAAGCATTACTTAAAAAACAACAAATCATATTTAAAGAAAGTTCATTACTGGAAAAGAGCCGTTGGCAAAACATATACACTAGTTAAATTAGCACATAAGTTTAAATGTCCTATTGTTGTATCTTCTCAAATAACTAGATTATACATAAAAAGAATGTGCAGAGATTTAAATATTAATAATGTTGAAATAATTTATCCAAAAGAATCAATTATAGGTAAAAAATATGATAAAATTTTATGTGAAGAAGGCGTGGATATAGAATTCATCAATAGAGAATTAAAACCAAAATGTAAATGTATTGTTGGATTTGTTAATGTAGATGATTTATATTATAAAAATAATTTTCCACAAGAATATGATTGTACTTGGACAAAAAAGGAGGATGTATATGAATATTAAAGTTGTTGATGAATCTAAACCTGATGTTTTTGAAGAAAAAGTTAATGAGTTGTTAAAAATGGGATATAAAATATCTTCAACATCTTGTGGTTTTGTTAATAGTGAGGCTTATGATTTTTGTTCTGTGTATCAAGCTATTTTAGTTAAGGAATAAGAAAACAGGAGGATATGTATGGATATATTAAAAAAATTGCCACACTATATGAAATATATAATCAATACTTATCCAGATGGTTGTGAAGATATATTAGAAGATTGCTTAGAAGAATTTCATTATGAAGATTTAGGATTATGTGGATGCGGATGCCCAGAAGAAACTTATGAAGTTATCAGAAAAATTCTTAATATACAATCTTCTAATGCAAAATGGGAAATAAAACAACAACAATTCTCAGAACTTTGTAATGCAGATATGGATAATGCAAATTATAGTGGCTTAATTCAGTTTGTATTGTATATTTTAGATGATAAAGGATTTCTTGAGCATGGAAGTAGTATTAGTAGTGCATGGCTAACTGAAAAAGGCAAAATTTACCTTGATTTGTTAAATATGTGGAATGAAATTAGAAACAAACAAAAAGGGTGATATATATGAATAATAAACTTTATAGAATAGTTTGCGATGATTGGGAAGTATTATACGGAATTGATGGAAAAAAGATTTGCGAAGGACATGAAATACCTTGGGATAAATGGTTTAAAATAGGACAAGAAAATCCAGAAGCAGAAATACTTACAATATATTTAGATGAAGATACGCAAGAAGAATATGAATTGTGGAGCTTTCCAGATTGTTTCTTTGATTTGCCGACAGTAATTCAAAATTCATATGAATAAAATAACGGTTTGATTTTAAATTTTACAGAAAGTTTAAATAAAGGAGTATAAATATGATAACTGGACTTAAAGTATATTGGGATTATGAAGACAAATTACAAGTAAAATAATAAACGGAGTTAGAATGTATCCATACGTTATATTAGGTGATGGTAGAAAATTTTACAATGATATTATGCAATTTTTAAAGAAAGGATGTGACAATATGAATCAAGAAGAGTATGATGAATTACGGCGACATATCAAAGATGAGTTAGGCACATTGATACAAAACACACCTAATAAAAGATGTCTTGGCTGTATATGGTTTAATCACTACCCTGTAACGGGTGCTGGCGCACCAGAGAGAGTTGCTCATGCGAGTTGTACTCAATATGGTATAAGTTGGGAATGTAGTCAAACTGCAAAATTAGTTAATAGGCATATTATATGCTTGTTAGATAATGGAAAAGAACTTAAATAAATCAACAATTTGATAAATTATTAATATAAAAATTATAATTATGTTTATATGTGTGCCTAAATACGATATAGTGTTTAGATTCAAATATTAACACGAAATTGAGGTAATCGCATGGAATTTTTAAATCAAAAATTATATCACAACCAAATTATCAAAGAACAATACAAAAACGGTGATGAATTAAGTATTATAACCTTAAACGAAAACGGTAAATACGTTCTTTGGCAAAACAATAAGCAAATAGCAACATCAAAAGATGCTACGGAGTTGCACAAAAAAATTATAAATTATTATTAAGGAGGGCAGTTATTGAATATTATAAAATCTATATCTTATGACCAAACCGAAATCATAAAAAACATATTACATCTACATGTACCTACAAAAATAATAGATTGTGACCCTACATATAGTATTGGAAACTTTTATAAAAACACAGGAATTCAAGAACCACAATATAAATTTGATATAATTCCGCAAACGAAAGATACAATACAAGCCGATGCAAGAAACTTACCTTTAGAAAATGAAAGTTTAAACTGTATAATGTTTGACCCGCCTTTTCTTGCGACAAAAGGTAAAAGTTTAAAAGAAAATAATTATAATAATAAAATAAATAAACGTTTTGGGGTATATCCTACAGAAGAAGAGCTACATCAATTTTACGTTGATGCTATGAAAGAGTTTTATCGAATTTTGAAACCTAAAGGTATATTAATTTTTAAATGTCAAGATAAAGTAAGTAGTGGCAAACAATATATGACGCATTGTTTTGTATGGCAAGAAGCAATTAAAATCGGCTTTTATCCTAAAGATTTATTCATATTACTTGCTAAAAACCGAATTGTAGCAGATTGGCAATTAAAAAATCAAAAGAACGCAAGAAAATTTCATAGTTACTTTTGGGTTTTCCAAAAGATTAATAAAAAAATCCAATATATATAAGAAAGGATGATACTGTGAAAAAAGAATAAAATATTAATATAAAATGGAGGTTTTATCGTGAATAATTTTGAAAAACACAAACAAATATGTGAAAAACTAAATGAAATTTATCAAGCCAAGAATAGAGATTACGGAAATTCATTCGGCGAGATGTATAAAAAATTAGGTATTATTTCTGCTATTACAAGAATTGGCGATAAATACAACAGACTTGTTAGTTTAGGTACTAAACCCGAAAGTGAAAGACGGGTTAAAGACGAGACTATAAAAGATACGCTAATGGATTTGGCTAACTATGCAATTATGACAATTATTGAATTAGAAAGTGAGGAAAAATAGCATGTTGGTATACTTAGCAGGTGCATTAAGTTATTATTATAAAAATAACCAAATTGATAAAGCATTAAAATGGAGAGAAAAAATAGAAAACTGGTGCAAAGACAACAATATAAACGTTTTTAATCCCGCTAAAACATTTTTAAAAGAAATAAATCATACATATTACTATAAGCTGTGTGTAGATCAAAACAGATATTACCTTGATAAAGCAGATGTTCTTATTGTAAATTTAGAAGCAATTGACCATTCGCCTGGAACTATATGGGAACTAACCTATGCAAGTGAAAAAAGAAAAATACCTATTATAGCCATAGGTTTTTGCTATTGGTCGCCTCATATAATGTATGGAATAAGTCACTTATGCAAAAACGAAGATGGTGTAATTGATGTGTTGAGTAATATGTTCTTGTAATTAATACATTTCTCAGAAAAATCAAGGAAATTTTTAATTAGGGAGGGAAGTAGGCAAACTATGACGAACAATTTAATTACCCCCAAAGAATTTTATAAATACTTATGCAAAAATGGGAAGGGTACAATAGGAATAAATACCGTTTATAGGATGGTTAGAAGGAAAGATTTTCCTGCATTGAAAATAGGCAAAAGATTCTATATAATAGAAAATAAAGTTGATGAATGGTTGAATAAACAAGCAGAAAAGTTTTGGTGTTAGAATTACTGTACGAAAACAAAATTGGTGTACAATTACTGTACTAAATTTTAAAACAAAACCGCAAATACTTATAAAATAAGGCTTCTATAAATTGTTATACGTGGTCTGCAAAACCTTTATTCCTCGGTTCAAATCCGAGTGGCGCCTCCAGAAATAGAATCCCGTAAGATGCTTGAAATCAGCGTTTTACGGGATTTTTTATTTCAAAAAACGCTCAAATATTGTTACAAAATTTTGCATTTTTTCACCCGTTTTAACCAACTTTTACTGAATAATTACTGTACTAATTACTGTACTTGTTCTTGATTTATATTGCAACATATGATAATATTTCTACGAGGTGATTTCATAAATGAAAGGTGATTCTGTTAAGAAAAAAAAGAAAAAGAAAAGGGGTCATGGAGAAGGAAGTATATATCAACGGAAAAATGGATTGTGGGCAGCATCAATACAAATTGGTACAGACGAATCAGGTAAACCCATTATTAAATACTTTTATTCAAAAGAACAAAAAGAAGTAGTAAACAAACTAAATGAATTTAAATTACTCCAAGCACAAGGTTTTGATAAACTAACATCTACTACACTTAAAGATTATATTACTAGCTGGTTGGTTAATGTAAAATTTTATGAACTAAAACCATTGTCTTATGACCGTTTAGAATCTACTATTAACAATCAAATTATTCCTAGACTTGGTTTTTATAAATTAGATGTTAAAAATGAACTAACTGCTTCTATTATTCAAACAGAATTAATTAATAAAATGTTTGCAGAAGGTTATTCTCATTCTTCTATTAAAAAAGCCTACAATGCATTAAACGGATGCTTAAAATATGCTTCAAAAAACAGACAAATTCTTTTTAATCCTATGGAAACAGTTGTTATGCCTTCAGAAACAAAATTTGAAAAAAAGGAAATCGAAATACTAACTGATGATGAAATAAAAAGATTTGAAGAAGCTTGTACTGTAAAACATAAAAATGGAAAATTGGTTTTTAAAATAGGATATGGATTTATACTAATACTCTATACTGGAATTAGAATGGCAGAAGCATTAGCTTTAAAATGGTCTGATGTAAATTTGGAAAATAAAACCATTAAAATTGATAGTAGTGTAGTTATGGTTAAAAATCGCAAAGCAAATGATAATGCACCAAAAAATATTTTAATTGAACAAGATAGCACTAAAACACAAAAAAGTAAAAGAACTATTAAATTGTGCAAAAAAGCCTATAATAGTCTTGTTGAAGTCAATAAAATATTTAATTACGATAAAGATGATTATATTTTTCAAACAGCAAACAATACGCCAATAAGACCACGAAATTTACAAAATACATTTGATGCTATATTAGCTAGAGCAAATATAGGACACAAAGGTATTCACTCTCTCCGTCATACTTT